>Ga0182030_10001404_pt1 | contig 49614 bp, 50 predicted proteins | sample 812S3MmetaG_FD_121299 | JGI IMG/M metagenome (GOLD analysis project Ga0182030, IMG submission 121299) | Permafrost microbial communities from Stordalen Mire, Sweden - 812S3M metaG (Illumina Assembly) | ecosystem: Environmental > Terrestrial > Soil > Wetlands > Permafrost | place: Sweden... | reverse complement strand
CAAGCCCTTTTTCGACAGGACCGTCGTAATGGCCGCCGTCAAGGTGGTCTTTCCGTGGTCCACGTGGCCGATTGTTCCGATATTCACATGCGGCTTCGAGCGTACGAATTTTTCCTTCGACATCTTCTTCCTCCATAATCAAAAGGTTAAGTCTAGGGCAACTGGCTTATCATGGAGCCCAAGACCGGGATTGAACCGGTGACCTCTTCCTTACCAAGGAAGTGCTCTACCAACTGAGCTACTTGGGCGGGGGTAATCGCAAGAGGGAGTATTTTACGTTTCGAAACCCCCCTGTCAAGAAAAAGCGGGTCAAAAACGGGCGATTTTCCTAGCGTTTCCTGGGATGGGTCCCTCTTCGCTTACTTCTGCTTTCCTGATCTACCGTGGGGGTCGACAAGCTTCTCCAAGCGCACCGACTGGCGGTATTGTTCCTCGGTCAGGATCTTCTTTTCCAGGACCACCTGTTTGACGGTTTTCCCTTCTTTCAACGCGGCTTTCACCACTTCCGCAGCCTTCTCATAACCGATGACCGGGTTCAAGGCCGCCGCCACCTGGGTGCTCTGATCCGCGTATTGACGACAGCGAACTTCCTCGGCTTTGACCCCGGATACGCATTTTTCATCGAAAGCTTTGAGCATATTCGTCATCAGGACGATTTCCTGGTTCAGGTTATAGGCCAATACGGGCATCATCACGTTGAGTTCCATCTGGCCGGCCTGCGCGGCAAAAGCCACCGTGGTGTCGTGTCCCAAAACCTGGTAGCAAACCATGTTAAGGCACTCCGCCATTACTGGGTTCACCTTGCCCGGCATGATGGAGGACCCAGGCTGCATGACCGGAAGAATGATCTCGCCGAACCCGGTGGCCGGCCCACTGGTCATCAGCCGGAAATCGTTGGCGATGCGAGTCAGGTCAAGAGCCAAGCTCCGGTAGGCGTTGGAAAGCGACACGGCTGGCGACAAACTTTGCATAGCCTCAAATAGATCGGGATGAACCGAGAGTTTCAATCCGGTTTGATCGGACAAAAAAACCGCCATTCCCTTGCAGTAGTCCTTGTGGGTGTTCAATCCCGTCCCGACCGCTGAACCGCCAATACCCAGTTCTCGCAAATCATCCGAGGCCCGCTCAATGCGTTTCGCGTGCCGTTCCAGGTTTTCCCCGTAAGCGTTGAATTCCTGGCCCAAGGTCATCAGGGCGGCGTCCTGCAGGTGGGTCCGACCGGACTTGTAGACCTTCTCAAACTCCTTTCCCTTGAGGCGGAACGTCGTAGCCAGTTTTTTCAAGACCGGCAGGAAAGACCGTGTCAGCAGGAGCCCCGAAAGGCGGATGGCCGTGGGGATGACGTCGTTCGTGGACTGACCCATATTCACATGGTCGTTGGGGTGAACAATCTTGTAATCGCCCCGTTTTCCCTTCAACAGTTCGATGGCCCGGTTGGCCAGTACCTCGTTGGTGTTCATGTTGTGGCTGGTCCCGGCACCCGCCTGATACACATCCACCACAAAATGATCAAGCCACTTCCCCTCTTTTAAAATCTCATCCGAAGCCTTTACGATCGCTTCGGCCTTTTTCTTGTCCAGCATTCCGGCCTTACTGTGAAACCGGGCGGCTGCCTTTTTAATGTGAACCGTAGCCTCGATGAAGACCCGGTGGGGTTTGATTCCGCTGATGGGAAAATTTTCGACCGCCCTTTGGGCTTGAACACCCCAGAGGGCCTCCTCGGGGACCTTCAGTTCACCTATGGAATCGTGTTCGATGCGAAAAGCCATAAACCACCTCCGAGTTCATAAAATTGAGGATGATCCAGTTCAAATGGGAGCGCCGGTTGAGGAACCGGCGAGACGGAAGCCGATAGGTTACAGGTTATCCGTGATGTACTTGAACAGTGCCTGGGCCGCTTCCTCCGGCCCCTTGGTTTCGAAACCCCTGATCCCTAAGCGGGTCCGCAGTTGGCCGACCTTTTTACCCGACTTCAACAATTGGGCGATGAACTTGTCCGCCAAAACCTGGTGTTTTTTCTTTTTTTGAGGGGCTCCAAACGGATTGGCGAAATAGGTGTGTACCAACCCCTTTTCATCGGTGGTTCCCTTGGCCAAACGGGCGCCGCTGGCGAAGACTTCCCCAATTTCCACCGGGTCGGTCATGATCTCGAGGGAGGGATGTTCCTCGTCCACATTATCGTAGTTGTTGGCGTAGAGGAACATGTCCACCGGATAACCCGCGATGACATGGCGGTATTCGGTGATGGGCATGACCACGCGGGCGTTGCCCAGGTGGGGGTTCATAAAAACCGCGCGGTCGATTTCGGTATAGGGATATCCCGGGTGAAGGTCGTCCAGCCGGACAAAGGCCCCTATTTCGGTGCCGTAGGCCGTCACCTCACCCTTGGGGGAAATCTGCAGGGAGCCCATGTCGTCGAACACGACGGTAAGCTGGCGGATGTACTGGTCGGCCAGCACGCGAAAGGCCTCCAGCGACTCGGATTTGCCCGCGCCTGAGTCCCCCACAATAACCACATGGGCGCTTTTCCCGGATTTCAGGTCGATCTTGGCCATCGCCCCGTGGATGGGCAAGCCCCCCCGCTCGATCACGATGAGGTTGTGAAGGGTCAGGGCCATTTTCTTGAAATAGCCAAAGTAATCCACGTCCGTCAGGTGGTAGGCCACAGCCCCCACGATCACGCCGTTTTTGGCGTCCTCGTAATACCCGACTAATTGATTGTTCATCAGGGAAGGATCTACACCGAAGAGCATGATGCCGTCCGGCTTGCGGTTGGCTATCTCCTGCGCGCTGGCAAGCTCGAATAGGTTGGACAACCCGGCCGCATGGGACAAGAAATTCTTGTGGAAAAAAATGAATATGATCAGGCTGCCGATCTTGGCTGGGAAGCAAAGCCAACGGGATGGATCGATGCCAATCGTGTCCAAGGGATTCTTAGCCAGGGGGCTGAACTTGCCTTTCCGGCTGTTGCTCTTGGTGTAGTAGATCAATGGAGGATAAATGAGCGAAAGGCGAATAAAGGGGATGTTGACGAGTTTCTGGTATTCCTCACCAGGAATGTCCCACTTGATCTTCTCGGCCAGGAGGGCCATGCCAGTCCCCGAGGGGATCTGGCGGTAGACCTTGAACCAATCGCCCATCAGGTGAGCGCTGATGACCCGGTATGTGTTGAGCACGAGGAATTTGAACTGTTCATTGGCCTGGATGAAGATCTGGTGGTAGTCCTTGAGGTCCACGCTTCCATGTTTCTCGTCCCGGTCATAAATGACAAAGCGTTCCCGCCGACGCCAATAGGCGTATAGTTCCTCGATAAAGTCCCGGAAAACCACCCGGTCGACCTTGGTTAGTGCCGCTTCACAGGCCTGGGTATCCAGTAGGGTCTTAAAAAAACCCGCCAGTTTGGGGACGTCATAGCCTTCTTTGAGTTTGAACCCCTGAAGGCAGGCGAGAACGGGAGAATCCTTTTTAATTAATTGCGCGAGGAAATGGTCCAGAACCAGGTGAAAGCCGTCACTGGTCAGGAGCTCGTCGGAGTTTTTGCAAAGGCCCGGATGGCCATAAAGAATGACCCGGTCATCCATGAATTCGTTCATCTCAATGACCGGATTCGGGTTCCCCGGTATTTCCGTCGTTAGAGGATTCTTCTCATTTGCCATTCATGAATTCCTTGTTTGGGATCTTATAGGGGCGAAGAACCGAAGCGATTAGCGAACCCAGAAAACCTGCGATTTCAGAAAAAATGGAGCGGGAGACCGGATTCGAACCGGCGACGTCCACCTTGGAAGGGTGGCATTCTACCACTGAATTACTCCCGCGAATTTGCCCCAAATGTATCCCACATTATAAAGGAAAAGTAAAGTCCGGCTAGGAGAACTAGAATTGCCTAAAAACAGGTTGGTCCCGGTAAAAAAACGGGTCGTTCCAAGTTGGAACGGTCCTAGTTCCCAAGCTTATTTAGTTAATCGCCCGCGAACCTCCTCCAAAAAGAATGGGATATACTCCTCCTTGTCGGGTTAGAGGGAAAAGTCTTTTTCCCAAGTCGTATTGTTGAGGACGTCCCGGAAGGGCAATTCCGGCTTATCCCCAGCAAGCATTGACCCCGAAAGGAAGTACATGGCTACCACCCTCGATTTCAAAAACTGGCTTCTCGGTCTCAAAGACAAGAAAAAGAACGAGATAACCAAGGTCCTGGGTGTCGAATACGCTCATCTCACCCTCGAGACGGGCGAACTATATGTCACGTCGGACGGCCTTCCCTACCTCCCGCTGTTGGACCCCTCCAATTACTGGCTGGACAGGGTCTGGTTCGAGAACCATTCCATGCGGCTATCCGGCACCAGTTCCATCTACAAAATCCGAACCAAGGAGTTCGAGGGAAAATCCAGGGATATCGTGATGAAATGGAACCGCATGGGGCAGGACATTCCCGGGGCGGAGGAACTCGACATCCTGGAGGGAGCAGAGTTCAACAGCCCGTTCGAGGAATTCTCCCTTCTCTTCGAGTTGCGGCGCAAGCTATACGGGTCGAATCGGCGCGTCGTGGTCCAGAAACCCCTGGCCATCTTCGTGGCCTCCGGATCCGTCGATCTCTGGCAAAGCGGCCGCAAGGAATACAAGATGCAGTCCAAGTTACGCTCGCACAGCGAGGTAACCCTCCACATGAACCGGCTTTACGCAGTGGTGTATGAATGGGTCAAGGGGATCGACGCGCACCAGGCCTTCCGGACCGGCGTCATTAGCCGGGAGAATATGAAGGGTTTGGCCCTGGACGCCCAGCAGGTCCTGGAAAATGCCGGGTTCAAGGTCCGGGACAACAAGCCGGACCACATCATCGTCCGTCCAAAGCCGGACCGCACCCTTTCGCACAACCAGCGTGGAGAGACGGTCTATGCCCTGGTGGATTTCGAGCTATTGGAACGCACACTTTCCCAGATGGAGCTGGTCCGCCGGCAGAAACGACTCGAATATCTCAAACGCCAGCGGGACCGTTTCAACGTACCCGCCACGGACAGCCCCTATCCCCATCTTCATCCGGTGAACCACCTGGGCGTCGACTACATCTACGGCCGTGTGGAAAGCGTGAAGGGGCGGCTCTGGGTGGTTGGGAAGGATCCGGTCCTTTACGACTACTTTCTTCCGGAGCGCTGGCGTCACTTCCCCAAGACCAAGATCTCAGTCTATAGCGAGATGTATCACACCATCACCAAAGACGGCATTCACTTAGTGCTGCAGGCCTCCCCCGTGGGACAACAGCCTGACCTGGACCCCTTCCGGGAGGACGAACAGAAGATCCTGGCCCACGGGTACAACAGCCCCTTCGAGGTGGTGGCACTGGCCTTGGAACTGGCCAACCGCGGGGTGGCCTGTATCTATCCCCGGGCAATCTACATGTCCGAGACCGAGGCCGGAATCTCAAGCACCGTGTTCGACGGGTCGCGCTACCATACCCACGAAGCCATCACCACGCCGGACGGCGAGCCCATCCTCAAGCCCAAACACGATTACATCGTCATCTGGGGTTATTGGAACGGGCCCGACGAGAAGCTGGCGGATAAGGACGGGGACTATTACGAGGGAATCGACGCGTTGCGCGCCTATAAGGAGAACCTCATCGATAAGGACCTGTATTTCACCCTTCTGCGCCGGACCAAGGAGAAGTTAGCCGCCGTAGGGGTGGAGGATCTGAACCTGAGGGGAAACCACGTCATGGTTTCGAAGGACAACCGAGGCCGCCTGGTCCTGGATGATCAAGGATTTCCCGAACTCCGTCTGTGCAATTTCGAGTTTTTGAAGAAGAAACTCTAAGAAGCCTGTGCTACACCCCTCCCTCGATTGATTCAGCCTTTAGGGCCTAAATCATATCCCGATTCGGGCCATTGTTAATATCATCCGTTGTTACATTTCACAACCAATCCAGAGGCTCTCCCGCCTCTTTGCATGGAGGAAACGGATGACAAAAAACAAGAAATTGCTGGCTTGGGTGGAGGAAGTCAAGACCCTGTGCAAACCCGACAACGTGGAATGGGCGAATGGATCACCCGAGGAGTATGACCGCTTGCTAAACGAGATGGTGGCCTCCGGAACCGCCACCCCGTTGAACCCCCGAAAACGCGCCAACAGTTTCCTGTTCCGTTCCGACCCCTCCGACGTAGCCCGCGTCGAGACCCGCACGTACATCGCCTCCGTTTGTTCGGAGGATGCGGGACCCACCAACAACTGGATCGACCCCGTCGAGCTTAAGAAGACCATGCGGCATCTTTACGACGGCTGCATGAGGGGCCGGACCATGTATGTCATCCCCTTCTCCATGGGACCCATCGGTTCACCGATCGCCAAGATCGGCGTGGAGATCACCGATTCCGCCTACGTGGTGGTAAACATGCACATCATGGCACGCGTGGGCGACAAGGTCCTGGAGGTGCTGGATGAGGACGGCGAGTTTATCCCCTGCCTTCATTCCATCGGATATCCCCTGTCCCCCGGACAGGCCGACAAAACCTGGCCCTGTGCCCCCCTGGAACAGAAATACATCTCGCACTTCCCCGAGGAGAACCTTATCTGGTCTTATGGTTCCGGGTATGGCGGCAACGCCCTCCTGGGCAAGAAGTGTCTGGCCTTGCGCATCGCGTCGGTCTTGGCCCGGAGGGAGGGTTGGCTGGCCGAGCATATGCTCATCCTGCGCCTGACCAACCCGCAAGGCAGGCGTTTCCATATCGCCGCGGCCTTCCCGTCCGCCTGCGGCAAGACCAACCTGGCCATGCTGGTCCCCACCATCCCGGGGTGGAAATGCGAGTGCGTCGGTGATGACATCGCTTGGATGAAGATCGGTGCCGACGGAAAACTGCATGCCATCAACCCTGAAGCGGGGTTCTTTGGCGTGGCCCCCGGCACCTCGATGAAGTCGAACCCCATGGCCATGCGCTCCCTGGAGAAAAACACCCTCTTTACCAACTGCGCCCTCACCGACGACGGAGACATCTGGTGGGAGGGAATGGATGTTCCCTGCGACCACGCCATCAATTGGAAAGGCAAGGAATGGACACCGACCTCCCCGGAGCCGGCTGCCCACCCCAACGCCCGCTTCACCGCGCCGGCCGCGCAATGCCCGGCCATCTGCCCCGATTGGGAAGATCCGGCGGGAGTCCCCATCGACATCTTTATCTTCGGAGGACGGCGCTCGACCACGGTGCCCCTCGTGCACCAGGCTTTCAATTTCGACCACGGTGTTTACTTGGGCGCGTCGGCGTCGTCCGAGACCACCGCGGCGGCCCTGGACGTGGGCCAAAAACTTCGCCGTGATCCTTTCGCCATGACCCCTTTCATCGGATACCATGCGGGCGACTACATCCAACATTGGTTCGAGATGGGGAAAAAGCTGGGGGACAAGGCCCCTGCCGTCTTCTATGTGAACTGGTTCCGGAAAAACCGGGAAGGCCGGTGGTTGTGGCCTGGTTTCGGCGAGAACAGCCGCGTGATGAAATGGATGTGCGAACGCCTGGAGGGGAAGGTTGGCGCGGAGGAAACCCCCATCGGGTACATGCCTAAGAAAGGCGATTTGGACCTGACCGGCCTCAACATCGCTCCGGACGATTACGAGGAGTTAATGCACGTGAACCGGGAAGCATTCCAATCCGATTTGAGGGACGCGGAGTCGTACTTCTCCCAATTCGGGGAACGGATGCCCGAGAAATTGAAGCAACAGTTATTAGAAGCTAAAAAACGGTTAGCATAAGGGCCGTTCGCCCCAGTTGAACCCGGGGTGTAGGCGTTTCTGGTTGCGATCGAAAAAAAAGGCTCTTTCGATCCTATGACCGCAGGAGCCCTTTTCATTTATATCCATATTCAAAATCGAGCGAGGTGTGTGGTCCGGATTTATATTGGTTTTTAATTGGGGCTTACGTTTTACATGGAAAAAATGGTGGACAGGGAAGGATTCGAACCTTCGAAGGCCGTCGGCCGGCAGATTTACAGTCTGCTCCCATTGACCACTCGGGCACCTGTCCACAAAAACCTGAAAATCTCTTATGGGCGAATGATTTTCCATGAGGGCCGAACCCCTGTCAATCAACATTATTAAAAGAAAGGACCGAAAAAGGGTTTCCTCATTAAGCGGGGTAGGACATCAAAAAGCAATTGAAGCACCCTGGGCCAACAAAAGATTGATTTCAAAAAAATGGAGCTGGCGACCGGAATCGGACCGGTGACCTGCCGCTTACAAGGCGGCTGCTCTACCAACTGAGCTACGCCAGCTTCTGGTTTGCGTGATTCGGATTTAAAACGAAGGCGGATTATAAAAACCGCTTCTATCACCCGTCAACAGCGGTTCCTCATTTTACCATCGGAATCCGCCGCCCTTGTCATTCCCAGGCGTTTCATCCAGAGCGTCCGGAGATGAGTCTTCTAGCCTCGGAGCAGGCCCCTCAGCCGGCGTTTCAAAACCCGGATCAGGGCCTGTACGAAAAAATTGCCTTTCGGGCGGAGAATAGAAATCAGGCGAATTGCTGACAATTGTCGGATTCGTCTCCGGGAGATCATAGGTGATAACGGGAGGGGAGACCGTTGAATCGGGCTGGATTCCTCGCCCCCAATGTCGCTGGCGGGCGACTTCAAACAAAAGGAGAGCGGCCGCTACCGAGGCGTTCAAGGAAGACATCTTTCCCGCCATGGGGATCTTGACCAGTTCGTCGCAGTTTTCCGCCACCAGCCGCCTCAAGCCCCTTCCCTCGTTGCCGATGACGATGGCCACCGGGCTTTTGTAATCGTACTCGTAAAAATTCTTTGTGGCTTCGCCCGCCGTTCCTACGACCCAGACATTGGCTTCCTTTAATTCCCGGATGGTCTCGTTCAAGTTGGTGACCTTAACGGTGGGAATATGTTCGGCGGCCCCGGCCGAGGCCTTCAAAACGGTGGAATTCACCTCCGCCGCCCGGTTTTTGGGGATCACCGCCCCGTGCGCCCCTGCCGCGTCAGCGCTTCGTAGGATCGCCCCCAGGTTATGCGGATCCTCGATCTCATCGAGCAAGATCAGGAAAGGATTCTCTTTTTTCTTATTGGCGATCTCCAACACATCCTGCAAATTTGCATATTGGAAATCCTCCACGACGGCCAACACACCTTGGTGCTTGTCCGTGCCAGCGAGGGTGTCGAGCCGGTGGCGGGTTTCGATACCGATGGGGATCCCCTTGGCCTTGGCGTGGGCCTCGATCTGGTTCAATACACCGTCCCGGGAACCCTGCATCAAAAAGATGTGATTCACGGCCCGGCTTCCCGAGCGGAGGGCTTCCAGAACCGGATTGCGTCCGTAGATTTTTTCGCTCATGGAGAACCAACTTTACGGTTAGTGGCGTTATTTCTTGACTAGGATCCTGAATTTGCCGCCCTGGACATCCTCAATAGTAAACCCCATTTGAAGAACCCGGTTACGAATTTCATCCGCTTCTTTATAACGCTTTTCCACCTTCATTTGGGCGCGAGCACGGGCCAAGTCTTCCACCTCGACGGGGATGGATGTCTTCCGATTTGAGACGATCCCCAACAACCCACCCAACAAGTTCAATTTTTCAGCCGCCTCCCCCAGAAGGCTTTTTGCCCCGGGTGACATGTGGGAGGATTGGCTCAAGATTCGCCGGCTTTCCCGGGCCAGTTCAAACAAAACGGCCATGGCACGGGGGGTGTTGAAATCGTCATCCATGGCTTCTTTGAATTTTCCCTCCACTTCATCCACGGACAGGCGCAGGCCCAGCAGATCCAGCGTTTCCACGCCATCGGCCGTAGCCAGGGCTTCTTCCACTCTTTGGAAAGTTTGATTGAATTCGTCCAGGCCCCGCCCGCAGGCCTCTAGGGTTTCCCGGTCGTAGTTCAGGCCGCTGCGGTAATGGGCACTCAAAAAGAAATAACGCAAAACTTCGGGTTTGAATTCACCCAAAGCATCCTTGGCTTTCCAAATGTTGCCCAGGGACTTGCTCATCTTCTGACCGGAAATTTCGATGAAACCATTATGAAGCCAATATTTGACATAGGGTTTCCCCGTCAAGGCCTCGCATTGAGCGATCTCGTTCTCGTGGTGGGGAAAAATCAGGTCCACTCCCCCGCCGTGAATATCGATGGAATCACCCAGTAGTTTCCGGACCATGGTTGAACACTCGATATGCCATCCCGGACGTCCCTTGCCCCAGGGCGAGTCCCATATGGGCTCCCCTGGTTTGCTGGCCTTCCAGAGTACAAAGTCGGTGGGGTTCTTTTTACTCTCGTTTTTCTCGACCCGGGCTCCCTCCAATAATTCTTCCAGGTTCTTTCCGGAAAGCCGGCCATAGGTCTTGAAACTCGTCGAGTCGAACATTACATCCTTCCCTAAGTCGGTCGAGGGAACCTCGTAGGCATGTCCCTTTTGGACTAAACCAGAAATCAAATCCATCATTTCCCCAATGAAATCAGTGGCTTTGGGATGTAAGTCGGCCTTCTGGACACCTAACCGATCCATGACCCCAAAAAAAGCATTGGTGTAGGTCTCGGCTACCTCCCGGGATTCCCTTTTCTCTTCGATGGAAAGTTTGATGATCTTGTCGTCGATGTCGGTGATGTTGACCGCGTAAGTCACCTGGAAACCAGAATAAACAAGGTACTTGCGGATGACGTCGAAGTTGACCTGAGAACGAGCATTGCCGATGTGGATATCACCGTAAACAGTGGGCCCGCAGACATACATCTTGATTTGGGGAGGGTGAAGCGGAAGGAAGTCTTCTTTTTTACCGGAGAGGGTGTTGGTGATTTTCAGCAAGAAAAACCTCGAGTAAAGATTGAACTACGGCTTATGACTTGGGTTGCTTCTTCTTGGAGGTAGGCACGTAGGAACCCGAATATTTCGCCAATTCCCTTTCCAAATGTTCCAAACGCCTCATCAGAGGATCGGGCAGCTTGTTATGGTCCAGTTCGCCCGCCGCATCCTTGCTTCCCCTCAAGCGCACGATCCGGCCCGGAACGCCCACGACAGTGGAGTGCGGGGGAACATCGGTCAGGACGACCGCGTTCGCCCCGACTTTCGAGTATTCGCCTAGGGTGATGTTACCCAGCACCTTGGCCCCGGTGGCCACGACAACGTGGTCCCGCAAGGTGGGATGGCGCTTTCCCTTTTCTTTTCCCGTTCCCCCCAGGGTGACCTGCTGAAACAGGGTGACGTTATCGCCGATTTCGCAGGTTTCGCCGATGACCGTTCCCATACCGTGGTCGATGAAAAAATACCTGCCAATCCTGGCTCCCGGATGGATCTCAATACCCGTCAGGGATCTGGAAACCTGGGAAATCAGGCGCGGAATAAACGGTATTTTGGCAACCCAAAGGGCGTGGGCCAATCGGTGGTAAAACATGGCGTACACGCAAGGATAGAGAGGTAGTTCCCACCACCTTGCCGCCGGGTCCCGATCCAATATGGAATGAAAATATTTAAACATGACGTTGCCTCGAAAAATTTACTTCACTTCGCCCGTGATCCAAACCCCAAGACGCTCCAGCACTTTCTCTCTTCCCAATAGGGGCCCTATCTTAACCAATTCGGGACCATCCTCGCGGCCCGTAAGGGCTAGCCTTAAGGGGTGGTAGAGGGCCTTTCCCTTGATATTGGCCTGTTTGCCAACTTCCTTCACGATCTTGAGGAAATTCTCACCATTGAACTCGCCCGCGAAATCGTTGAAGGCCTTCTCAAAACCCTCGAGGAGCGGTTTCAACTTTTGCATTTCCTCGGTGTGGCTCGGATCGAAATGAAGCTCATCGGAGAAAAAATAATAAGTTTCTTTCACGATATCCGAGAAGCATCCCAGGTTGGTTCGGACGGTTTCCACCACGCCCTTGAGCCAATCAAACCTCAAACGGGCCTGGTCCCGGGTGAGGTATTGGGCTTCCACCAGGTAGGGCAAAAGTGCCCGGGTCAAATCATCCAAGCTGTATTTCTGTTCGGTGAGATACTGGGTTCCCATCCAGTGAAGTTTCACGGGATCGAAAATCGCCCCGCTCTTCCCCACGTGAGTCAAATCAAATTCCGCGGCCATTTGTTCCAGGGTCAGGATTTCACCACTTTTGGGGGCCCAACCCAACAGGGCCAGATAATTGAGAAAAGCTTCCGGCAAGTAACCCTTGGCCTTGTAGCTTTCCACGCTGGTCTCGCCGTGGCGCTTGGAAAGTTTCTGCCCGTCCGGACCCTTGATGATGGAAAGGTGGGCGAATTTAGGCGTCTTGAAACCCAGCGCCTGGTACAACAATATCTGCTTGGGGGTGTTGGAGAGATGGTCCTCGCCCCGGATTACATGGGTCACTTCCATCAGTGCGTCGTCCACCACCACCGTGAAATTGTAGGTGGGGCTCAAATCAGATCGAGTCAGGACGAAATCCCCGATCTGGTCGTCGGGAAAGCGCACTTCGCCCCGAACCTCATCCTGAACCAAAATCTCGCCCGGCGGCACGAGGAACCTTAGCACCGAAGGGGTTCCCTTTTGGTTGAGTTCCTTGGTTTCATCGGCCGTCAGCCTTTTGCATTTCCCTCCGTATTTGGGCATATGGCCCCGCCCCAACTGACGCTTGCGTTCCAGTTCCAATTCTTCCTCGGTGCAATAGCAGGGATAGACCTTGCCCGAGTCCTTTAGTTTCTGGAGATAGCCCGAATAAAGGGCGGTTCGTTCCGACTGCTTGTAGGGCGCATGGGGGCCTCCCACCCGGGGGCCTTCGTCCCATTTGAGACCCAGCCAGGTCATGATATCCAGGAGGTTTTCACAGGCTAGATCTGTGGAACGAACTTTATCTGTATCCTCCACTCGGAGAATAAAAACCCCACCCGTATGGCGGGCGTAAAGCCAATTGTAAAGTGCCGTGCGCACGTTCCCCAGGTGCAGATCCCCGGTGGGACTAGGCGCGAAGCGGACTCGGACCTTATCGGACATTGTTATTCCTTGACTCTTTCAAGTAGTACGACAGCCTGGACTGAGATGCCTTCTTCCCGCCCTTCGAAACCCATTCCCTCGGTGGTTTTGGCCTTCACGTTCACGGTATCCGGGTTGAGTTCCAGTGTTTCCTCGATCATCCGGACCATCGGTACCAGGTAAGGGGTCAATTTGGGCGTCTGGCAGACGATGGTGGCGTCAATATTGACGACCAACCAGCCCTTGATCTTCACCATTTGGCCGCATTCCTTCAGAAGAAGCAGACTGTCCGCTCCCTTCCATTTGGGATCGGAGTCGGGAAAATATTGGCCGATGTTGCCCAAGGCGGCGGCCCCCAAAAGGGCGTCACAAATAGCATGGGAAAGGGCATCCGCGTCGGAATGGCCCACCAGGCCCTTCGTATGGGGGATGGTCACCCCGCCCAGGATGAAGGGTCTTCCCTCGCCCCAAGTGTGGGCGTCATATCCGTTTCCAACCCGATAACTCAAGTTCTTGGCTCCCGATTAAAATTTGAGACTGGTTCAGCCCCCGAAGGGCCGCACAGTTTACCAAATCCGCTCTAATTACGCTTAGCAGGATCAACGGATTCATTTTAGGGGAGGAATATGAGGAAAAAAAGGTGGGGACTTAACGGCCTTCCGACCTACTCCAAACCAGATCCTTGACCCTTTGAAGGTCGTAAAACGTGGTGACCTTGAAATTCAATTCATCCCCCTCGACGGTCTTGACCCTGAAGCCGGCCGCTTCCGCAACGGCCGCGTCATCCGTCAGTCGGGACGCCCTTCCGCCCAATTTTTTAAAAGCCTTGTTTAAAAGGGGTAGCTTGAAACCTTGGGGTGTTTGAACAGCCCGGATATGGGAACGGTCCAGGGTTTTTTCGATTCGGTTGCCCGAAACAATCTTCAGTGTGTCCCTCACCTGCACCACCGGAATGGCGGCGCCGGAGGAAGCAGTCGTTTCCAGGACCCGGCGAATGACCTCGGGGCTGACTAGGGGCCTGGCCGCGTCGTGGACCAAAACATATTTGATAGCCTTGGGCATGACCCGCAATCCCTCAAGAACCGAATCCTCACGTTCCGCGCCCCCCTTGGTTACGACTCCCTCTAACTTATACCGGTAAATGGCTTGGATGGCCCTTTCCATGTAATGCTCCCGGGTGGCGACCACTACATAGGCCAGGCCCGCGACCTTGGAGAAGGATTCGAGGCAAAGGTCCAGTAGGGTCCGGCGATGGTCCACGAAAAGGAAAGGCTTGGCCACCTTGGCTTTCAGGCGAGTGGATTGGCCCGCCGCCACGATGAGGACGGCCCAGGGTGAAATTTTAGAGACTTTCGTTTTTTTCATAGGGGACCAGCAGTTTAACAAACGAGAGTGGGACTTTCCAGAAAAGCGGGGAAAGGACAATAATTAATCATAATTTGACAGCCATGTTTTTTAATTCACGCAGGGCATCTTTGGCAATCCAACGAGCGGGAGGAAAGGAAAGCCTTTTAATCCTTTCAGCCTCCCGAATTGCGGCACTTCGAAGGCGAGAGTTTCTTTTGCCGATTTGACGCAGGGCCCAATTAACTGCCTTTTTGACAAAATTTCTTTCATCCCACGATTCACGACGGATCACCGGCAAAAAGGAGAGGAACAAAGCGTCTGGGGCCTTCTTATCATGAACCGCCATCGCCGCCATCAAGACGAAACCCGCCCGTTTTTCATATTCCCGGTCGCGCCGGCTCCATTGCAGGGCTTTCTTCACTGCATAGGGTGACCGGTCGAATAAATGACCGCAACAGATATCGCAGACGTCCCAGGAATCAAAATCTTTCACCCATTTTTCCATCTGGGCGGTGTTCACTTGAGCGGGGTCATCGATCAAAACCGCAAGGATTCGCGCCTCATGAATCTTGGTATTCCAAAGCTTCAAGGCCAGTTCGTGATTTTTACCGATCCTCCGGGCCCATTGGTCGAGCTTAGGTTTGGAGATACCGAGTATATTCTTTCCTCGAATTCCAAATCGTGCCATTCCCTCGACGTTGCGCTTGTTTTGGAGGGCACGCAGGCCTTTGAGAATTTGACGAACATCCCATTTAACTGGGGCCGTCACGGTTATCTCGGCACCAGAATGCCGATGGCCTCGGCCAAGGTCTTGACCGGAAGGATTTCCAGGGTCGCGTCGGGCAGCAGGGAGACGGCTTTCACGTTGCCCTGGGGGATGACCGCCTGCTTGAAACCCAGCCGGGCCGCCTCAGCCAAACGAGGACCGATCTGAGAGACCGCCCTCACCTCGCCCGATAAGCCCAACTCGCCGAGGACCAGAATATCCGGGGCCACTGGCACCTCCCGGAAGGAGGATGCCGCTGCCACCGCCGCCGATAGGTCGATGGAAGGCTCCACCACCCGGATACCCCCCGCCACGTTGAGGAATACGTCCTGGGAGGAAATAGCCATGCCCAGTCTTTTTTCCATGATGGCCAGGAGCAGGGCCAATCGGTTGGGATCGATCCCCGAACAACGCCGTTGGGGCACCCCGAAATTGGCGGGACTCACCAGGGCCTGCACCTCCAGGAGAAGGGGCCGGCTTCCTTCCAAGCTGGCGGTAATGACAGAGCCCGAGCTGTGGGTGAAATGATCCTCCAAAAAAGCTTTTGAGGCGTCATCCACCTCCGCCAGTCCGTCTTCTCTCATCTCGAAAATGCCGATTTCTTGGGTACTGCCGAAGCGGTTCTTGACGGCCCGAAGCAACCGGTATTGCCGCCGCAAGTCCCCCTCGAAATAAAGTACCGCATCCACCATGTGCTCTAGAGTCATGGGGCCGGCGATGCTTCCTTCCTTGGTGACATGGCCGATTAAAAATAGCGGAAGCTTTTCCCGCTTGGCCAGGTAGGTCAGCCGGGCCGCCGATTCCCTCACCTGGGACACGCTCCCAGGGGCCGAGGCAATATCGGAGAGAAAAAGGGTCTGGATGGAATCAATCACGGTCAAGACGGGCCGGGTTTTCTCGATCTGGGCCAGGATGGTCATCACGTCGGTTTCGGGAAAGATATAGAGGTTGTTGGACCTGATCCCCAGCCTCTCAGCTCGAAGCTTGATCTGCTGGGCCGATTCCTCGCCCGTCACGTAAAGGCATTTCCCCTCCTGATGATGGGAAAGACGGGAGAGGCGGTCCACCACCTGTAGAAGCAGGGTGGATTTTCCAATCCCGGGGTCCCCGCCGATCATGACCGTCTCGCCCTGCACGATTCCTCCGCCCAAGACCCGGTCGAACTCGTTGATGCCCGTGTGAAGACGGAAGGCGTCCGACAGCTCGATTTCCGTAAGGGAGACGGGGTCCACGTTTTCGGAGGATTTGGCCAGTTTTCGGCCCCTTTCCCCTGTTTTACTCTCGTCGATGACTTCCTCGGCGAAAGTGTTCCATTCGCCGCAGAGATTGCACTTACCCTGCCACTTATAGGACTTGGCCCCACAGTTTTTGCAAACATATTGGGTTTTGATTTTAGGCATAAAGATCCTCATTCCCGGAATTAAGAGGATTATACACTTGTATACCTCTCTGGCCAATAAAAAAGGCCCCCTTATGGGGAGCCTTTTTCTTGCGAAACAGCCAGAAAACTATTTTTTTGTTTTTGCTGTCGGGGTTGTGGAGACTTCCTTGTCCTCGGCCCCTTCCATCTTTCCCATTTTCTCCATGGGGCAACCACCCTTCATCTTATCTTCGTCCATCCCGCACCCGGACATGGAGGACATGGAGCAGCAATGATCCATTTTCCCGCAATGGCCCGACATGCACGAACCCAACATACAAAGCGGTCCCGACAGGGATACGATGAGGATGATCCAGCCGATGACCTTCCCCATCTTTTGGGTCAGCCCTGTCTGTTTATCCGCAAGGGTTAATACCCAGTACCCCAATGCCAGGGTGATGAGATAAGCCACGATCTTATGCGTTACCATAAATCCTCCTTGTTTATCCGGCCTTAGAAACCGGGAATCTTCACGTTTTTCATTACGTCCGAGGCGCTCGGGGCCGCGTTACCCAGGTCCATCTTGGGCATCTTCACTTCCTTGTATCCTGAAGGCACCTGGAAGTTACTTTCCGCAACGGATTGCGCAGCGATCTTGGTTGCGGTCATGGTGGATTTGACCTTTCCGTCATTACCGTTATAAACGGATTTCATCGGGAAGAGCCCCTTATCCTGGGCCATTTTCACCCAGGCATCCATGCTGGCCGTGCTGGACGGGCCCTGGAAAAGTCCGCCAAAAAAACCAAGTTTCGAGGCGAGCCAAATATGGGCCTGACCCGACTTGGACTCATAAAGGTATTCCTCGCATTTGTGGCCCAGAATAGTTTCATTGTTACCCGTATCGGAAAATTTTCCCTGCGCCTCGGTGGCCATCTTTTTGTAATCCGCCATGTTCTGGACCATATACATTTTTTGTTCGGGCATTAGGATGGTGATGGTCTTGGCGTCCGGATCAAGGATTCCCGCGGAGTTATGTGTCTTCACGTCCCCGTTAAAACGCACTTTATGTCCCTTGATGAGGTATTCCATGTCCATCTGGTGATCCCCGGAAGAAATGTGGTAATCCACCACACCTTCAAAAGCTACCGCCCTTGAAATCCCCAACAAAAACAAAGCCCCAAAAACCAACGCCATGAGCCTAGACTTGATATTCATTCCAACCCTCCATAAATGGATGACAACGGGCCATACTTTAGCTGAAGCCACCATTGGCTACAACTCAAGCTGTCGCGCGAAAAGAGCTTGAAATAGCCCTTTTACAAAGAATTCATCTAGTCAAATTTGAATTTATTTTTTCCACAAGAGGCGCCAGGGATGGGCCTTCAGGTCTTCCACCATATCCCGTATATCATCCGCGGTCTTTTGATCGGAAACCAGAAGGCCGATCGTTCCCTGGCCGTTCTGTATGTTCTGGGCAAGCTGGTTCATGGTCTTGAGGGTGGAATTGAGGTTCTTCACCGAATCCTGGATCTGTTTCTTGTCCAGGGTGGTCGCCAGGCTATCCAGGCTCTTGGCCACGCTTTGCACGCTGTTGATGATCACGTCCGCCTTGCCGCTGGAATCCTCCAGGCTGTCCAATATCTTCTCGACCTTCCTTCGGCTGGTTTCAGAGAGGGCCAGCAGATTTTCAGTGGTTTTATTCATGTTCTCGAAGGTTTTGAGGAAGTTTTCCTTCGACTTGGGATCTCCCATCATGTGCTCGAAGGTTTCCAGCACGTCGCCCAACTGGCTGAAGGTCCGATCCAGGTTGTTGGCGTCCACGCCCGTGATCACGTCCCCGGTCCCTAGCGGATCCCCGGTTCCCAGATCGGAGGCGATTTGCACGTAGCGGGATCCCAAAAGACCCGCGCTGTAGATGGCCACCTGGGAATCCTTCCGTAGGCGGAAATCAGGTTCGGTGATGCGAAGTTCCACTTCGGGCTGGCCGTCCACGATCCGTATTTCCTCGACCGCGCCCACCTTGATCCCGCCAGCATATTCAACAGGCGCGTTGCTCTTGAGGTCCCCGAGAAAATGAAACCGCACCCGGGCCAAGTAGCCCGAGGCCGCGAAATGGAAATTGTTCACGAAGAGGATGGCGACCATGAGCGCCAGGCCAGCCGCCACCACCATGAGGCCTACCTTGAACTCTTCGGACAAAAGGGATGGTTGGGATTCTTCCATAAGCTCCCCAGATAATGAACTAACCTAGCGGATCGGCATGGGCCCTTCCACGCTTCCTGTCACAAACTGCCGGATGTAGGGGTTGGGACTCTTCTTGATCTCTTCGGGCGTGCCCGAGCCGATAATTTTGCCATCATATATCATGGCGATCCGGTTCGCCACCTTGTAGGCGCTTTGCATGTCGTGGGTCACCACGATGGAGGTGACGGAAAGCTTTTTCTGCATGTCCAGGATGAGTTCGTTGATGGCTTCCGATGTCACCGGATCAAGGCCAGAGGTGGGTTCGTCGTAGAGGATGATCTCCGGGTCCACGGCAATTGCCCGTGCCAGCCCCACGCGTTTTCGCATGCCGCCGGAGAGCTGGGAAGGCTTGCGGAAGGCCACTTCGTCCTTCAGGCCCACCAGTTCCAGTTTCTTTCGGCAGACTTCCATGGCCTGCTTGCGGGGCATCTGAAAATCCCTCAATAGCCTAAAGGCGATGTTTTCGAACACCGTCAGGGAATCGAAAAGGGCCGCCCCCTGAAAGACCACTCCCATTTTTTTCCGCAGTTCGTTGAGCTCCAGCTCATGCATGCGTTCCACTTCCTGGCCCTCCACCCAGACCTCTCCCGAATCGGGCTTCATCAGCCCGGCCACGTGCTTCAGGATGGTACTCTTCCCCACTCCCGAACGTCCGATGATGACCAGGGTCTCGCCCGGAAAGACTTCCAGGTTGAGTTGATCCAGCACCACGAACTTGCCGAACCTTTTGCTGATGTTTTTGAGCTGGATGATGGGAGCTTGGGGGTTCATGGGGTCCTAGATCTTCAGGGTCGTCAGGATGGCGGTAAGGAAATAATCCCCCACCAGGATGGACATGAAGGAATATACCACCGCGTTGGTAGTGGCCCGGCCCACGCCTTCCGCCCCGTTGGTCGTGGCGAAGCCCTGCCGACAGGCAACGATGGCAATAATGCTCCCGAAAACCATGGCCTTGATCAGGCCTCCCATGATGTCGCCTGTCTCCAAAGCCTGCTGGGTGGTATCAATATATATGGTGGAAGAAGTGAACTTGAGGGTACAGACGAAGAGTCCCCCCAGCCAGCCGGTGAAGTCGGCGAAAAGGGTCAGGAGGGGCATCATGAGGGTGAAGGCCAAAAAGCGCGGCACCGCCAGGTACTTGATCGGGTTGGCGGCCAGGGTATAGAGCGCGTCCACCTGTTCGGTGACCTGCATGGTGCCGATTTCCGCCGCCACCGCCGATCCCATTCGGCCGGCGATCACCATAGCCGTTAGAACAGGCGCCAGTTCGCGAACGATCGATAGGGAAACCACCGCCCCCAGGAACTGGGAGATCCCCTTCATCTTGGTTTCCAACGTGTAACCCGACTGGAGGGCCACCACCATGCCGGTGAAAAACGCGGTAGTCATGGCCACGGGAATCGAATCAACCCCCACCCGGACCATCTGCTGGATGATCAGGCGTAAATCGAGGGGTTTTCGGAACATCCACAAATAGATCCGGAGCGTGAGCATCGTCATGTGCCCCGCTTCCTCGATGAGGTAGATGGTCTGTGCGCCGATCTGGCGTATGAAAAGCGTAAGGTTCATTTAATCTTTAACTCGTTATTATCCGAATGCGGGAGTGGAAAAACATCAGGGGAAGATTAACACAAACCGGAAGTTCTATCGACCGACCTTCTTCCTAAAATAACTACGGATGGGATTCCTTGAGGGTCGGATCTAGGTCCTGGAATCGGGGTTTTAAAATGGGGTTAATTTCGGTCAGGGGTATTTCCACCTCGATCGGCCCCTGATCACGGGCCGCGATGAGGCCCTGGTCGAAATAAAGCCGGAGCATCCGCTTATCCAGCGAGAAGGAGCCGTAGTTTTGATTGATCTGGGGATGCTTGCTGGTGATTTTATTGCCATCCAAAGTCTGGCCCGCGGTATTTAAAACGCAGGGCCAAAGGACCTCTTTCCATTGGGAATCCGCGACGAAAAGATCCGGAAGGGCGATTGGCTTCACCTTTTTGACATCATAAGTGTAGGTGCTGAATATCCAATGGGGATGACCGCTCTCGTAACTTTCCAGACTGATCACAATGCTTTGGGTGGTGGAGGTTCCGTCGTAAACCGTGATCTTGGGCTGAAAAGAAAAATCTTTCCCGGAATCAACTTTGCATTGCTCAGCGTATTCTTTTTTCAGCCAACTCCGAATTCCGACGGCAACTTTTTTGTTCGCGATGATGGGAACTTGAATAACAACCTTTTGGGGGATGGCGGCCGCAAAAGTTGAAACGGCCCAAACAAATAAAGCCGTCATTAGACAAAGAAAAAAACGATCCGCTTTTTTCATAATTTTCATTCTATGTTTACACCCATTAATATCGTCAGATACCCAATGGAACTATACGTAGAGGCGGGACACCCTTTCACCCACGGCGCACAACAGCTCGTAGGAAATGGTTCCGGATAGGTCCGCCTGTTCTTCCACGCCGATCTTCGCCTTCCCTTGCCGGCCGAAAAAGACCGCCTCGTCCCCCACCTTGACGCCCCTCACTTTAGAAACATCCAGCATCAACATGTCCATACAAACGGTGCCGATTTGGGAAACCCTTTTCCCCCCCACCAGAAATTGCGTTTTGTTGGAGAGGTTCCGGTGAACCCCGTCGGCGTAACCCAAGGCCACGGTCGCCACCGAAACAGGTTTGGATGCCGTGTAGGTTCGCCCGTAACTCACCGAATGGCCCTTGTCGATTTTCTTGAGATGGATGATTCGGGCCTTCACCTGCATGACCGGAGTTAACGCCACCTTATTCTTAAAAAGGGGGTTGGGATAGATGCCGTAAAGGGCGATGCCAGGCCTGACCCAGGTGCCGGCCGACTGGGGGAAGTAGGTCAACAGCGCCGCGCTATTGGCCACGTGGGTCATGGGAAAAAAGCCATCCTTTTGCCTCAGGGTTTCCAGGGACTGGTTGAAATGGGTGATTTGCTTCCATGCATACTTGGGATCGGTCCAATCGGCGGTGGCCAGGTGTGTATAGACAGCCTCCACCTTCAAGCCGGGGACCTTTCGGATGGCTTGGATTTCTTCCAACACCCTTTTTAATTTGACGCCCAACCGCCCCATTCCCGTATCAAGCTTGACGTGGACGGGAACAGGCCCCGTTTTCATTTTTTTCGCTGCTTGGGCCACCTCCATCGCGCCCCCGAGGGAACTCACCTGAGGGGTCAAACCATTCTCCAGCAAGTCGGGAATTTCTTCTTTCAGGGTGGGGGTCAAAACCAGGACCGGGCAATCCACGCCAAAAGCCCGCAGTTCGGCGCCTTCCTGTACGGTCGCCACCGCCAGCATCTTGGCCCCGGCCTGAAGGAGCGCCTGGGAAACCGGCACGGCCCCGTGGCCGTAGGCGTTGGCTTTGACAACCGGAAGGATTCGGGAACCTCGGGCGATCTTGGCCAGGGCCTTGAAGTTGTTTTTCAGGGCGCTGAGGGAAATTTCGGCCCAGGCGGGGGTATGGGGTTGAAGTGGCATGGCGTTCCCTTTATCCGGTTATGGTTTCTCGGAGACTCTCGAGGCCGATTCGAAGGTGGTGTATTCCTTGCGGAAGACCACATTGATGTTTTCCGTGGGGCCGTTGCGCTGTTTGGCCAGAACCAGTTCGTGTTTGTGCAGGGTTTTCTCCCCGTCCGAGCCTTCCGATTCCCGGTGAATGAAGAGGACCACGTCCGCGTCTTGCTCAATGGCGCCCGACTCGCGCAGGTCGGAGAGGACCGGCCGTTTTTCCTCCGCGCCCTTCTGGGGACGGGAGAGCTGGGACAGAACCACGACCGGGATATTCAGGTCCTTGGCCAGGGCCTTCAACTGGCGGGAGATATAGGCGATTTCCTGTTCCCGATTGTCGGTGCGGATCCCGGCCTGGATGAGCTGGAGATAGTCGATGAGTAGAATCCCGATGTTGTGCTCACGCTTCAAGCGGCGGGCCTTGGCCTTGAGATCAAGTACGTTCATGGAGGAAGTGTCGTCGATGAACAGCTTGGCCTCGTAAAACTGCCCCGTCACCCCGACGAGGCGGGCCCGCTCATGGTCGCTCAGGTAGCCGGATCGGGCCTTTTTCAGGTCGATGCGGGCGACCGAGCAAAGTAGACGCAGGGCCAGCTGTTTGGCCGTCATTTCAATGGAGAAGAAACCTACCGGAATTTTCTTTTGTAGCTGGTTGGTTCCCATGCAGACGTGTTGGGCGATGTTCAGGGCCAGAGAGGTTTTACCGACCGAAGGCCGGGCCCCGATGACAATCATTTCGGAGGGCTGGAAGCCCGCCGTCAAGTCGTCAAGGTCGAAAAAACCGGTAGGGACCCCGGTGATGTGCTGCTGCTGGTCGGATAGGGTGTTGACGTATTCGAAGGAATCGCCGATGAGTTCCTTAATACTGGAGAAATCCTTACTCTCGCGAAGCTCAGTAGCCTCGAAGATTCGGTGCTCCGCGTTGTCCAGCAGTTCCTTGATGGGCATGGCGTCGGAGTAAGCATCGGCGACCACCTGGGTGGCGGCGCTGATGAGCTTGCGGGCGGCGGATTTCTCCTTCACGATCTGGGCGTAATATTCGGCGTTGGCAGCCGTGGGTACCCGGTCCACCAGGGCCGTCAGGGCGGAGACCCCGCCAATCGTGTCGTAATCTCCCATGCGCTTCAGCTCATTGGAAAGGGTAATCATATCGACCGGTTCTTTACGGTCGTCCAAGACTACGATGGCGTGGTAGAGCTTGCGGTTGGCCTCCCGGTAAAAATCCTCCTCCCGGCAAAGGGGAATGACGGTTCGGATGGCGTCGGAAGAAAGCATCATGGCCCCCAGTACCGATTGCTCGGCTTCTAAATCCTGGGGCGGTACGCGGAACTCAGCTTGATTGTTGGCGAGGGGCGAAGGCGGGAAACTTTTACGGGCAACTTCCATGGATACTCCAAAAATACTTTCGTTAGGTGCGCATTCTATCTTTTCTTTCTCAAAAGCCAAGATGAACTTTTTTCAGGAAATTAAAACGCAGTTTCCATCCACATGATATCCACAGTCCAAAAAAGTTATCAACCGCCCGTTCCCGGTTGCGGGCTTTGTTCGATTGGTTACTTTTCCGGAATTTCCCACTGAACCGGAAGACGGGAAAAATCGCGGTCAAAAGAAACGACCGCCTCAAGTTTTTTTTCTTGGACTAGGGCGGCCTGGTAGGCGTCGATGAAGTCGACTTCGTGAGCCGAATACCATGCCAGGGCCGCCAGGAGCCTTTCCCGGTTCTCGAACTCCAAGCGATGGTCTTCCAAAGCGGCCCGCAGAAGGTGCGTGACGGCCTCGGGAATCATCTCCTTGCCTTCCATTACCCAAACCAATTCCGCCACGGTCAAATCGGAGATAAGAAGTTTTTGCTTTTCGTGAAAGGCCCGCTGGATGAACTTGTTAGCAGCGCGGGATTGTTCCGCGTCGTCATCCAAGAGCCAGCGCAAAATCACATTCGTGTCGAGTAAGCGCACGACCGTTACTTTCCACCGTGGCGGTGGTCTTTATACCGCTCGACAACGTATTTCTTGGCCGTTTCCCGCATCTCAACGGCACTCATCGGTTTCTGTCCCTTGAAATAAGGTTTCAAGACGCCTTTTAGGCTGAGGAAGTCACCCCGAACAGGAAGCAGAATGGCCCGGTCCCCATCCGTTACAAACGTTACCCGGTCCCCGGCCTTGAGGCCCAAGGCCTTTCGAATATCCGACGGAATCGTCACCTGGCCTTTGGAGGTAATGCTGGTTCCTAACATGTCGTCCTACCTTTATCTAGTAAGTAATACCTTTAATAGATTGTAATACTTCTAAATTAATTTGTAAATCAACCCCGCAAGAAAGATTCGGTGAGTCTTTCGAGGCGGACCGCCCGAGACCTCAAGTCGAGGGTGACGGTTCCCTGTACTGGGTCCACAAGACGAGGTACTTGATTTGGGTGTGCTGATGCCCAAACAGGCATCAGCGGCACAGTGCAGATTCAAACGGAAAAGGAATCGGCGAGTGATGATTTGGGCTGATGAATATGGTGTAGATGTCGTTCTCGGAGAGGGATTTATTACTCATAGAAGGTTCTTATTAACGGCGGGAACATTTTTCAAACCTCAATTATTCCATCGTAAAAATGATATTTCCAAGGCTAAGGGAAGCTTATTTTTAGCTAAAAATCGGGCTCATGTCCTAAACTTTGGGTGAGGTTCAATGGTTTTGTTCAAAGAAAATAAAATAAATTTCATCCTGCGGAAAAGACACCTTTCGCTGAGCGAGTTGTCGGCCCAAATGGGCCTTCCCGAAACGGAAGTCGCCCAAATTCTCGAAAAAGGGAAGGAAGAGGGAGACCCCTCCAGCCTCCTTCCGCCCTTCCTACAAAACGAGCGAAAAGTTCTCTGGGGTTGCGCAAGCGTGCTGGTTCTGGTTGTGGCCTTCTTTTATCTGCCCGTCCTGGAGAATGAATTCGTCAATTTGGACGACACGGATACCATTATGGGTAACGTCCAGATCCGGAGCCTCGACTGGGCCTCGCTGCGATGGATGTTCCTTTCCTTTAAAAACGGGAATTGGATGCCTCTCACCTGGTTGTCTTTCGCCCTTAATTACCGGATGGGCGGGTTGGACCCCCGAATCTTCCACATCACCAATGTGTTCTTTCACGCGCTGAACACCGTGCTGGTTTTCCTCGTCTGTGTCCGCCTGATGAAACGCCTGCCCGAAACGGAAACAACCGGGGGCGCCTACCGGCCCAAGGCTTTCGGCCTTCCCATCGCCTTTCTGACGGCCCTGTTGTTTGGGCTCCATCCCATTCACGTGGAATCGGTGGCTTGGGCCACGGAACGCAAGGACGTTCTTTACGCCTCTTTCTACTTGGGGGCATTGTGGCTTTACCTGGGCGAGCCTTTTCCACTCGGGCAGAAGGGTTTTAAATCTTGGGCCTGCATGGGGCTCTATCTGCTGGCCCTGATGTCTAAACCCATGGCCATCACCCTTCCCCTGGTTTTTCTGATTCTCGACGGCTGGCCCCTGGGCCGGTCGGGCCTTGGTTACATGCGATTAATCCGGGAGAAGGCGCCTTCTTTATTTTGGCCTTCGGAACCGTTCTGCTGACGGTGATGACCCATACGAATGACCTTTTCTACGCCAAAAAAGGGATCGAGTTATTTTGGGTGCTGAACGCCTTCCGGTCCCTGGTTTTTTACCCCTTGAAAATGGCCTGGCCCCAAGGGCTGACGGCCTACTATCCCTTTCCGCCGGATATAGGAGGGTTTTACCGGTTCGAGTGTTTCTGCGCGGCGACCGTGGTGATCCTGGTGGCTTACCTTTTATTCCGGCTGCGGCGGAAAGCGCCCTATCTTTGGGCGGCGGGACTTTTTTATCTCATCACCCTTTTGCCAGTGTTGGGAATCGTGCAAACGGGAAGCCAAGCGGCCGCCGACCGTTATACCTACCTGGCCAGCCTGGGATTTTTCCTGCCATTTTCGGCGGGCGTGGCTCATTTGCTTTCTTACCGGTGGGCCCCCTATGCGGGGCTGGCCTTCCTGCTTTCGGCCTTGCTGGGTCTTGGAACGACCCGCCAAATCGGAACCTGGAGAAATTCCCATGAACTGTGGGTAAGGGTGACGCGGGTTTACCCGGCGGAAAACCCGACCGCCTATTCCAAACTGGGTGTGGCTTATCTCAAGGCCCGCAAATACAACGAGGCCCAGGAGGCCTTCACCCGGGCTTGCGCCCTTCCCCCTCCCACGGCCGGACCCTACAACGGCCTGGGAATGGCCTTTTTGTACAAGGGCAGGATGGCGGACGCGATCCTGGAATTTCGGTACGCCCTGAAGCTGGATCCCCATCTCAACGCGGCACGCCTCAACCTTTGGGCGATTTACGACAGCCTGGATCGGCACGAGGAGGCTTTGGACCAAATGGTGGCAGCCCTTTCTATCGAATCGGATTCGCCTGCGATCTACGGCAACTTGGGCAAGAGCTATCGTTCCATGAAAAAATTTGGGGAAGTCAGGAAGGCCTTCGACAAAGCCCTGCGGTTATACCGCCAGGACATGGACCAAAATCCCGTGGAGCCGGTTTATGACCTGAAGACAGGGGAGATTTACCTATCGGAAGGATTGAATGCAAAGGCCCTGGGATACCTTCGAAAAGCCTGGAATCTAAATATCACCAACCCGGATTTGCTTCAGGAAACAGGGGAAGATTTTGAGAAGGCCGGGGAACCCGGTTTGGCAAAACAATGCAGGGACAAGGCCCATGCCATGGAGGCGGGGCGAAATACGTTTTGAATGGCGGCCTTACTGCTTCATCACTTCCACGGGAAGCAGGGCGGTTACTTCAGGGTGCAGTTTGATCGAAACATCATGATGGCCGACCAAACGGATGTGGTCGTCGAGCACGATTTGCTTCTTGTCGATGTCGAACCCCTTGGCCTTCAGGGCATCCGCGATCTCGGCGGATGTGATAGATCCGAAAAGTTTTCCCTCGTCCCCGGCCTTGTGGCGCAGGGTGATAGTGAAGGCTTTCAGCTTGGCCGCCAAAGCTTGTGCCGCCTCTTTTTCTTTTTCCTTTTTACGCTCCAGAGCTTTCTTCTGCGCTTCCACCTGGTTCAAGGCGTTTTGGGTGGCCTCCACGGCCAGGCCATTTGGGATAAGGAAATTGCGGGCGTAACCTTCCTTGGCTTCCAAAATATCGCCCTTCTTGCCAACCTTGGGCACATCTTTGGTTAAGAGCACTTTCATAATTTTTTCTCCAGGGTGGGTAGTTTGATTTTACGCACGTCCATCCACACATCCAACAGCCCCAGGCAGAAGAGGGGTTCGAAAAGGAAGGTCAGGATCACATAGAGGGGAAAGCGAAAGACCACGGGGATGTTCAGCTTTTGCAAGTAATAGGAAATGACGCTGAAGCCTCCCAGGATGTAAAGGCACCCGAAAAAGACCAGCAGGTTGTCCGCCAAAATCTCCACCCAGCCGACATTGGGCCCGCTGAGGTACTTCACGGAGATTTTCAAAAGCCCGCCGACTATGAACCCGAAAACCAGGGGTTCGGGAATGATCCACTGGCGGAAAGGCAGGGGCGGGGGAACGCGGGAAGCGAACCGGCGGTAAAGAATGGGAAGCATGTAATAGGCGAGGAAGGCGAACCACACGCAGGTCAGGGCCACCCAGGCCGGGTAGGCCTGCACCCCGAACTTCTCGGCCCAATCCATGTTCTCGTCGATTTTGTCTTGGGGAACGCCCTGAGACTTCAGGGAGGACATCTGGTCTTTAATGTTCTGCTCCAGGTAGCCCTGCATTTCCTTCACGCCGGTTCCCTTTCCATCCAACATGGATAGTCCGTAGAACGACAGGAAGAATAAACTGCAGGCCAGAGAGCCAGCCAGAATAGCCCCATTGGGCCTGGCCCCGCGCAGAAGCGCGAACAAAATGGCCAGACCACAGATGGTCAGGATGGTCCCGAACAGAAGAATCCAAAGACCGATGGCGAGAACCCAATCCAAGACCGGCTCCTTCCCCGCCTATTACGCCGTGGCGAAAGGCAGGAGGGCGATGTTGCGAGCCCGCTTGATGGCCTGGGTAAGTTCCCTCTGGTGGCTTGCGCAGGTGCCCGTCATGCGGCTGGGCACGATCTTGCCGCGGTCGGAAACGAAGGTGCGGATGCGGTTGTAATCTTTGTAATCGATCGCCACGACCCGATCCTGGCAGAAACGGCAGGATTTGCGGCGCGGACGGCGGAAACGGCCTCCGGGGCCGCCTTCACGGGCGCCACCTTCGCGGCGGCCTCCCTCAGGACGGTGGGGGGCTCTTTCTTTTCTCTCTTCCATTTTCTTTCTCCTTGTATCTGTGAATAGGGTTCGTCAGGGCCATTCGGCCCGGCTATTAGGTTAAAAGGGGATGTCTTCCTCACTGCCACTCGAGGAAGAAGCGGGTCCGCCCTGGGGCGCTCCCTCGTCTTCCGCGTGGGGTGCGGACTCGCCGCTCCCGCCTTTTCCGCGGTTCAGGAACTGGATGCGATCGGCCACCACTTCCATGACACTGCGTTTTTGCTTGTCTTCGGTTTCCCAGGAACGGCTCTGCAGGTAACCCTCCACGAAAAGGGGATCGCCCTTGTGGAGAAACTCGCCCACGGCCTCGGCGGTCTTGCGCCACACCACGACGGTGACGTAGCAGACCTCTTCCTTTTTCTCGCCCGACTGCAGCGAGTAAACCCGGTTGATGGCGACCCGCAAGTTGGCCACCGCGGCACCGCCGGCGGTGTACCGAAGCTCCGGATCCTTCGTCAACCTTCCCATGAGGAAAACTTTGTTCAAATCAGGCATGGCAACCCCCTCATCAATCGGTAAGGGTTATTCTCCGGCCGGGGCGGTCGGGGCCTCAGGAGCTGCGGGGGCGGCAGGCGCGACGGGTGCCGGGGCGGGAGCTACGGCCGGGGCAACAGGAGCGGATGTCGATGAACTGGTCGAATGGGGAGGAACGTAAGGAGCCGAGGGACCCGAGTGCCGCATGGGCGCGTGGGGCCGAACCGCTTGGCCCTCTTCCGGCGCCTTGCGAATCGGCTTCGGGCGGGGCTTCAAGTGGCTGATGGTATCCTTCACGATCATGAACTTGATGACTTTTTCGAGCAGGCGCAGATTACGGTTCAACTCCGCGATCGCTTCGGCGCTGACTTGGACGTGGAAGAACACGTAGTGGCCATCCCGGTGATTTTGCACCAGGTAAGCCAAACGGCGTTTACCCCAGTCTTCTTTCTTGAGAATGGTCCCCTTGGATTCGGCCACGATCTGTTCGACCTTCGTGGACACAACCGTTTGTTCTTCAACGGTGGAATTGGGGTCCAAAATGTAAATGACGTCGTACTTAATAAGACTCATGCACTACCTCCCTTTGGATTCCTCGCCGGTGGCGAGGGTAGCCCCCTCTCAATATTACTTAGGAGGGAGCAGGGTTCCTGCGTTGGGCTTGGGGCCCGAAGGCGGGAACGAAAACCCCTGGGGTATTCCCCAAGGGGGATGAAGTATAGGCTAGGGGCGCTTTTGAAGGCAATACGAAAAAAGGCTGAAAAAGGGCTGGTTTGTTAGGGAGATGGCTTCCCAGACCGAACGACCCAGTGGTGAGTTCATCGAACCATTTTCGAACTATTAAATTCGAGATCGTTCGATAATTTCTTTTTATTTAGTGCGATCCTTGCACGTCCACCGAGAACTGGGGCGTCTCTGGGTCGTTGGTGGTGACGATCACTTGGTCTTTTCCATCACTATCCTTGGAAATATCCTTCAACACCGTAATTTTCAACTGGAATCCTACGCTTCCATCCGGGTTGGTCACGGTCTTGAGGAAAGGGCGGCAAAGGTGTTTCACCGAGGAAACGCTTTTCACGGCAAAACCTTGGGGCGGGTTAGCGGTGATGTTGACGAAAACCGGTTGCTCCTGATTGGCCCCGAAATAAACGATCTTGGGGGTCCACTGTACCCGGCCCACGATCTCCCCCACGACCTCGACATCCAACTGGGGTTTCTTAGCGTTTGTGGTCTTGATCACTAGGTCGTCTTTGATGGTGCCGATGGGTTGGGCGGCCGGTAAGGTTACATTCAGGGTGGCCCCGTACCGTTTTTGGCTTCCCTCCCCCTCGGAATAAGACGTGGAGGAGACGGATACCATCTTTCCGGCGGATTCCACCGACAGGACCTCCAAAGGCATGCCTCGCTTACCTAATAATTTGACCTGGGTGCTGTGTTCCTCTCCGTGCTTGATCCCGTAAAAATAAACCTTGTCCGGCATCACATCTACTTCTCGAACGACAGTCATACTTATTTGAAATTGAATCTCCGGACGGAGGGGATCGTTCGTTGTGAAATTAATCATCTTAGTGGCGTGCCCTGGCCGGCCCATCGTGTGGTAGATGACTGTAATGCCTCCCTGACCTCCAGGCAAAATATCCCAATGCGTTTGAGGCGGAGTTTTATAGACCATAACTGCATCGGTCGTAATAATACTGTTTAGATCGAGAGGTGATTGACCGCGATTGCTGATCTTGAATACGTGTTTGAGATCAGGTCCTTCCTCTACCTCTCCGAAATCAAATATTGATTCAGGGATAAAAATCAACGGGGCTTTTGCAGAATCCGGGGTAACAGTAGGCGCGAGAGCCGATATGTCTTGGCCGCAAAGCGAATACTTTGGTAAAAGAAAGAGCATTAGGAGGATGCAACAATAAAAGGCGGAGTATTTTAAGAAGTCTCTCATTATATTTTCCCAATTCTAATCTCTTTGTCTTCCCTGCGTCCCCGGCTTGAACGATTTGCGAACCGTGAAATTCGATTTATACCGTGCTTAATACTGAGATTTCTTCTTACTTATTGATTTCCGAATATTCATTACAGACAAAACAACGAAAGAGATGAAGAAAACCCCAAATAGGCTCATAGAAACATTCGCAAGGTGTAAATATGGTTTGGGATTGAAATCTGTTCTGGCTGGGGACGATGCCGCCCAGATGTATCCCAAAGCCAAGTTCCCAATCCAGAGAGAAATAATCAATAAAGCCAATACCAATAACCATCGCCAAACCATTTTTACCTCCCCGAGTTGGGCATCGACCCGTCGCTTCGCTCCTATAGGGGAACCGCCCCCTATATACCCCACTCAACACCGCTCACGGGAAACTCCTGTTTCCCGTGGACCCTTCCAACTGTTCGAGTCCTCTTTAACCCTTCCCCGGGTTGGACTCGAACCGGACCGTTAGATTTTTTGACTCGATGCTCCCACAATGCAAAAATCACGAAATGTTCTGAAACGCCTTGCCAGAATTCGATAGGGCTTTGACTTTCAGCGCATCTTTTTTGGGCATGCTCAACACCACCCCGGGACACTTGGCGAAGATAATTTTCACGCGGGGATAAAAAAGGCTTCGGATTTCTTCAGCTTGAATATCTTCCCAGGGAATGAAAAGGGGGTTATGCCCTAACCGGAGCCAGGGTGTGACTTTCATGGAAAAACCGGTGTGGTTCCCGCCCAAGAGAAGGCTGAATCCATAATTGGAAACACTTCCCATATGACCCGAGCAGATGACTTCATCCCCATCGTAAGGGGTGATTGGAGTGTAAAACTCCACCAGCTTTGTCCATCCTCCCAATCTGGACGCAAGAACCCCCGCGCTCGGAAGGATGACGAGCAGCGTTAACAACATCATGGGAATAAAAAAGGGGGGCATGATTAAATTCCGAAATTCTTTATGCTTTTTTGAGTAGCTCCAGATATTGCTCCGGGGTCATTTCTGTTTCTCTTAGAATTTCACGAATCAAAGGGCGGGCAATATCCTGGTTCCCATGATTCGGCAATGTGGTGGTCTTTCCATCGGAAACTCTTCGATAAAAAACGTGGCTTCCCTTCTGTCGAACCGGCTCAAACCCCGCCAATTTCAACAACTTATCCATTGTCCGAAAAGGAACAACGGGTAATCGGCTCAAACACCGACCTCAATTTGTTGAAGCCCAACAAAGTTCGGCAAATCGGCGTCGCTGCCCTTATTTTCTTCCAGGCACAATTCCAAGACTTCCTTCAAATTCTTTTGAAGCTCATCAAGCGATTTACCCTGGCTGTGGGCCCCTGGCATACCCGGCACTACTCCCACGTATTGCTTTGTTTCCTGGTCAAATTCAACATAAGCCGTAAATGTTTTCATCTCGTCACCTCAACAACAGGATACCATCTCATCCTTCTTCCATAAACCCATGTTGAATGATGGTTTTCCCATAATTTCTACTTAAACAAATCGTTCCATTTGCTTTCCATATCGCTTTTGGGGCTGGAAGGGCCGGCTTTTCCCTTCCCTCTTTCGGAAAACTGGAACTCGTCGCAGAAATTTCGTTTGTCCTTGTTTTTCACGGGGTCGGTGGTTCGGCTGAGACATTGGTTGTAGGAACCTGCGTCATAGTTTCGGCAGTTGAGACAACAGTGCAGGTCGGCCCCGCAGGAAGAACAGGTCTCCTCCCTTCCAGGCTGGGTTCCCGGCAAGGGTTCATAGACCGCTTTGCATGATTGGCAATTTTTCATGGAAAACCCCCAAAAGACTATTGAACCGCGAAGACGCGAAGAAAAGCAAAAAACCTTTATAAAAAAGACAATTGCAACCGCCGATAAAATCCGATGGACGCCGATAACATCCTGAAATTTCCATAAGTTTTCCATCCTATCGGCGTTTATCGGTCGTTATCGGCGGTTAAAATACCTGGGTCTTTCCCGAATTTGCAGATAAAGGGTTTTTGAGGTACTTTTCGTGGTCTGTCATCGCGAGGAGGCGCCCCAATCGGGGCGGTTGCCGACGTGGCGATCTCAGTTCGATGTTCGTGTTGGCCCTTTTGTAAGGCTTATTTAAACTGGGATTGCCACCTCATGAACGTCCGCCAATTCGGCGGCCACTCGTCGCAATGACAGCCAAATAAAGCAAGACTTAAAACCGGCCTCTATCTGCAAAATCAGGAAAGAGCCAAATACCTTTTTAAACTTCTTAATTTTCCTTTTGTTCCAAACATTCTCACAAGATTTGCGTCTTCAAACTCTGGTAACAGGTCTTCCTTCGCGTCTTCGCGGTTAAATCGAATTTAAGTTTAACGGCTAAGGACCTGGCCCACAGCCCACTTCCATCCTGACCATAACCTCTGGCGTTCTTGCTCTTTCATCTTAGGTCTAAAGACCCGGTCCACCTGGCGAAGATGCTGGAGCTCGCGGGTGCTCTTCCAAACCCCGGCTTGCAACCCGGCCAGATAGGCGACACCCCGGGCGGTGGTCTCGACCACCTCGGGCCGGTTGATCTTGATGTTGAGGAGGTCCGCCTGGAATTGCATGAGCAGGTTATTCTTACAGGCCCCTCCATCTACACGCAGTTCCTTGAGCTTCAAATGGGAATCTTTCAACATGGCCTCGACCAAATCCCTGCTTTGGTAGGCCAGGGATTCGAGCGCGGCCCTAACCAAATGGGCCCGGGTCGTACCCCGGGTAATGCCCAGAAAGGCTCCCCGGGCTTGGGAGTCCCAATAGGGCGCACCCAGTCCCACGAAAGCGGGGACGAGATAGACACCGCCCGTATCCTTGACGGAAGCCGCGACTTTTTCCGATTCGGGCGAGGTTTTGATAAGTTGAAGCCCGTCCCTGATCCATTGGATGGCCGCTCCCCCGATGAAGACCGAGCCTTCCAGGGCATAGACCGGCTGTCCCTTGGCGTCGCAAGCCAAGGTGGTCAGGAGCCTGTTCTTCGAGAGGATCTTTTTCTTTCCTATGTTCAGCAACAGGAAACAACCCGTTCCATAGGTGTTCTTAAGGGTCCCTGGCTCGTGACAGTCCTGGCCAAAAAGGGCGGCCTGTTGGTCGCCCGCGATGCCGGTAATGGGAATACCCGCTCCCAAATAACTCTTGGCCGAGGTCACGCCGAAGGCGCTGGCGGAAGGCTGGGCCTTCGGCAAGAGGGATGCCGGTACCGAGAGGATGCGCAACAGTTGGGAATCCCATTTCTTGGTGAAAATATTGAAGAGAAGGGTCCGGGAAGCGTTGGAATAATCGGTGACGTGTGACTTTCCGCCCGTCAGGTTCCACAAAAGCCAGGTATCGATGGTGCCGAAGGCCAGTTGCCCCTTACGGGCGCGGGCTAAGGTTCCCGGGACATTCTTCAAAAGCCATTCCACTTTGGTACCCGAGAAATAAGCGTCGAGAACCAGCCCCGTGCGGGACCTAAACTTATTTTCCAATCCCCTCCTTTTCAGCTCGTCGCAACGGTGGGAAGTTCGGCGGCATTGCCAGACGATGGCGCGGTGGATAGGTTTTCCGCTCTTGCGATCCCAGATGACGGTAGTTTCCCGCTGGTTGGTGATGCCGATGGTCACGACATCTTTCGGTTTGGCCCCGGCGCTCTTGAGGGCCTTTTTGCCCGTGGCCCCGACCGATTCCCAGATCTCCAAAGCGTCATGTTCCACCCAGCCGGGCTTGGGAAAATACTGGGTGAATTCCTGGTAGGCGCTTCCAACAACCTTCCCCGCACGATCGAACAGATAGGTTCGGGTTCCGGTTGTTCCCTGGTCGATGGCGAGGACTAATTTGCCCATAGGGGCCCCCAGGTTGGAACGGTGGCGGTGACGACCGATTGGTTGGCGATGAGGATCAAATCCTCCCCCCATTTGACTGGATACCAGTTGATTCCCTTCGAGTCGATTTCGGCCAAATCCCCCTTGTGGGCCAGGCAAAGGACCAGATCTTTTCCCTCAAAAAGAGGCTTCAATTCCACCGGGTCCTGGAAAATGGTTTCGGTCGCGTGGTCCGAAAAGAAAAGCAGAGCGTTGTTCAGGGACCAGTAGTCTTCCCGCAAAGCCACCAGCTGAGCTCCTTTTTCGGTGAACTGTTTCACATAGGGCGCCAGAATCCGCGTGTCCTTTTCCCGATCCGCGTCCATACGGATTGGCAAGAGGGTCACCAAAATCCCCACCCCCAGGCAAACCCCCAGGACGGCCTTTCTCCATTGAATCCGTTCCACGTTTCCGGGAACCAGTTTTCCCAGCCCCAAGGCCCCGGCCAAAGCCCAGGCCGGGAAGGCCTGAATCATGTAAAAAGGAAACTTGGTACGCATGAGGGATAAAAGAATCGGCATAGTGAGCCCCCATACTAATAAGAGAACGGTGGTTTCTTTGTTTTTGAAATCGCTTTTAAAAAGCCGGTAAAAGCCAAGCACGTAAAGCGGAAGCCAGGGCCAGAGAAAGGTAAGCAGGTCCTTCATGAGGCTCAGGTGATCCGCCAGGGTCTGGGGCTCGCCGCCGATCTTGCCCAGGATGATGAACTTCAAATGCACATCGATAAAATCCTGGCCCCCGGCCTGCAACTGGGTGTAAACCCAGATTCCGGTTATGAAGACAGAAAGAAAGACCCCGCCCCAAAATTGCGGGTCGAGTAGGGTGCTTTTCTTTTTCAGGAGAAGGATCACCAAACCCGCCACCAGGGCCGGGTAAAGCCCGAATGCGCTCTTGGTCAATACCGCCAGCCCTACCCCCAGGCCCCATAGCCAGTAATAGCGCCGCTCCCCCTTGATCGCCTTCAAAAAGGCGTAGAGGGCGAGGGTGGTAAAAAAAGCCAGGGTCACATCCAGCATGCAGTGGCGGGAATACTTGAGGAAAAGGTAGTTGGTCAGAAGGAACAATCCGGCGAAAAGGCCGATCCAGGATTCCCAGTATTCCTTTCCCACGCGGTAAACCAGCAGGACCGTCAGCAAACCCATCAGGGCCGAGGGGAACTTGGCGGCGAAAACCCCCACGCCGAAAAACTTGTCGGCAACGGCTACCATCCACATGAACAAGGGAGCGTTATGAAAGGAAGCTACGTGGTTGTAGGACAACACCCACCATCGTCCGGTTTGGAGGATTTCCTTGGCTTCCTCGCCGTAAAAGCAATCATCAAAAGTGGCCATGCCGTTCTGGCCCAAGCGGGTAAAAAGAAGGGCCAGCGAGAAGAAGGTTAAAACCCAGAACTGGATTCTTTCATTGATGGCAAGTAGGGCCGGAACGTCCTTTTTTTTCACGGTTTCAAACCGCTGAATGGGCCGGAGGGAAAGCCCAGTTTCGCCAGGCGAAACTGCAGGGCCGTCTTGAGGCAGCCCAGGCCGTATACCGAACTGCGCAGGAAGTTGATGGAGGAAGCTTCGGCGAAATATTTTGCCGGACAGGTGATTTCGGCGATCTGGAACCCCAGGAAGTGGACCTGGGAAAGCATCTGGTTGTCGAAAATGAAATCATCCGAGTTACCAGCCATGGGCACGGCTTCCAGCACTTTGCGGGTGAAGCCCCGGTAGCCCGTATGGTATTCGGACAACTTGGCGCCCATGAGCAGGTTTTGCGTAAGTGTCAAAAACCGGTTGCTGATGTATTTATAGAGGGGCATGCCCCCCCGCAAGGCCTGGCCGCCCAGAATGCGCGAGCCCAAAACCACATCGTAGAGCCCGGAGGCCAACAGGTGCGCCATGGGAGCGATGAGCTTGGGGGTGTACTGGTAGTCGGGATGGAGCATGATGACGATATCCGCACCGCGTTTGAGGGCCGCCTCGTAACAAGTCTTCTGGTTGCCGCCATAGCCGCGATTCTTGGGGTGAACCAATGTCTGGATCTTTAGTTTCTTGGCGACCTTGGCCGTCTCATCCCGGCTGGCGTCATCCACCAGGATCACCTCATCCACGATGTCCTTGGGAACCTCGTCGTAGGTTTGCTTGAGAGTTTTGGAGGCGTTATAGGCCGGCATCACCACGATCACTTTTTTCTTGTGGATCACGACATTTCCTTTTCCCGCATCAATCGGGCGATCTCATGTGATGAGGCATCGGAGCGTTTTTCCAGCCCCCGGATCACTTTTTCGCGCCGTTCTTTCGGATGGTTCTGACTGAGTTTCCACTTTCCTTCAAGCCGACTGACTTCGATCTTGAAAGCGGATACTCCCTGAGACATCTTCCCAAGAAAATCAGCGGCTTGGGATTCCATTTTCCAGGGGCTAGGGGAAGAAGCTTCGTAAGTGTCTGTCATTTCCTTTAACAATTCCAAGGTTTCTTTCATGCCGTTTATGGAGCGATAAGTCCCATAGACGTGGACCGCGACATAATTCCAGGTTGGCACAACCCCCGTCGACTCATACCAAGAGGGGGAAATGTAGGCATGGGGGCCTTGGAACACGGCCATCACTTCCTGCCCTTCTATGGCTTCCCATTGGGAATTCGCCTTGGCCATGTGGCTGACAAGTTCCCCATGAGTTCCGTTCTTTTCTTTCAAAAGGAAAGGAAGATGGGTACCGAGGAGGGTTTTACTGTTTTGGGACACGAGGAGGCCAAACGAGTATTCGCGTATGAAAGCGTGAATGACGGAAAGGTCTTTTTCATCAAAGGCGCCTGGGACATACATGGACAGCCCCTTTTATCTAATAACTTTTAAAACCTGGGAATGGGTCAAGCCGTTGCTGGAAAGGGCCGTACCGCCATAAATAGTCTTCTTGCCTGAGAGATCGGTGAACTTACCCCCCGCCTCTTCCACGCAGATCTTAACCGCGGCCACATCGTAGGGTTTCACCACCGGGTCCAGCATGGCTTCCACCTGGCCCTGGATGACCAGGGTGTGGCCGAAGCAGTCGCCAAAAGCCCGGTCGTCATAACTGACCGCGATCAGGTCCGTTAGCCTTTTCCGGTAGGACTTGGGCGTCAGGCGTAACCCCCCATAGGTGAGAGTTCCCCCCTTGAGATTGGGGATCTTGGATACCCGGACCATTCGGCCGTTGGCGAAACAACCCTGCCCCTTGGCGGCCCAGAGGGTGAGTTGTAGGGCCGGATGGTGTATGACCCCCGCGACCACTTCACCCCTATATTCCAGCGCCACCAGGGTTCCCCAGAAGGGGATTCCCCGGATGAACTGGCGGGTTCCATCCACGGGATCGATCCACCATTTGTAGTCATTTTGAGCCTTCTCATCCCAGCCGAATTCCTCCCCACAAAGCTGGTGGGTGGGAAAGGCCTTTCCCAGAACGCCCCGGATCACCTTTTCGGCTTCCCGGTCGGCCCGGGTGACAGGCGACCGGTCGATCTTCTGGATGACGGGAACCTTGGTTTTAAAATATTTGAGGGCCCTTTTTCCGCCTAATTGGGCGGCCCGTCGGGCTATGGAAAGGAAGCGTTTGAGTTGGGCGGATGGGATGGGGGTTGGCACGGGGATCATTTTAACCGGGGGTAGTAAGGGGGGAAACGAAAAAGGCGCCTCGACGAATTTAGGTGAATAAGAAAATCTCGCTCTCAGCCTGGGGATAGAGCTTCAAAAGTTCCTGCCGGTCGGCGAATTGAAGGTCGGAAAAATCAAAACCCGGAGCGACCGTGGTTCCCATCAGGCAATAACGGCCTTCAGGCGTCAAGCGCCCGGCGAACCAGGTTCCGGCGGGGATGACCATCTGAAGCATTTCGCCTTTTTTAAGATTATCCCCCAATATGATCTTTTTCATTTTCCGGTCCGGAGTTAACCATACCCATTCGGACGCGTCGCCCTGGTAAAAATGGAAGATTTCATCCGAAACCAGGCGGTGAAACTTGGAAACATCCCCAGGGGTCAGCATGTAGTAAATGGCCGTGGAAAAAACCTTGGGCGGGTTCAAGCCCGGGATGGGTAAAGACGACCGGTAGGTTTCCCGGTAATAGCCCCCCTCGGGATGAGGTTTTAAATCTAAATGTTTGACCAGCTCATTGGCCGTCAAGGGTTTAGGCCCCAAAGGAAACGCCAATTTTTTTAGCGGCCAGTACCAGTTCGTGATTCACGGGAACGGCGCGGATCCTCCCGCAGACTTTCGAGAGGGAAACGGAAGCCATCTCACCCTTTTGAAGGGCCACCATGCGGCCAAACTGGCCCTTGAGAACCAATTCCATGGCCTTCACCCCGAAACGGGTGGCCAGGATCCGGTCGAAGGAGGTCGGGGTGCCGCCCCGGACGATATGACCCAGGACCACGGAGCGGGTTTCAATGCCGGTTAATTTTTCCAGGCTGTCGGCTAGCTGTTTCCCCACTCCCCCCAGGCGAATTTTCTCCGGCGAGTTTTCCACCAATCGGTCCACCACGATCTTGCCCTTGCGGGGATGGGCGCCCTCGGCCACCACGATGATGCTGCTCTTTTTGCCCAGCCCATGTCGGTGACGAACCACTTCCGCGACTCTTTTCTCGTCATAGCCGATTTCGGGGATCAGGATGGCGTCAGCCCCCCCCGCCAACCCAGCGCGCAGACCCAGCCAACCCGCGTAGCGGCCCATGACCTCCACCACCATGGCCCGGTGATGGGAATCAGCGGTGGTATGGAGCCGGTCAATGGCTTCCGCGGCGATGGCCACGGCCGTGTCATGTCCGAAGGTTTGGTCCGTGCCTACCAGGTCGTTGTCGATAGTCTTGGGAACTCCCACGATCCGCATGCCCTTTTTGGAAAAGAGTTGGGAGATCGTCATGGAGCCATCCCCACCCAGAACCACCAGGGCATCCAGGCCCCATTCCCTGAAGTTTCTTAACGCCTCGCCGCTTCGATTGACGGTTCGGACCTTTCCCCGGCCGTCCTTTTCAAACATGCCGAAGGGGTTATCTTTATTGGAGGAACCCAGGATCGTGCCCCCCAAGATGAGGATGTTGGACACGCTCTCGGAGGTTAAGGGACGGGCCGAGCCTTCCACGGCACCCAGAAATCCATCACGTATACCCAGGACCTCGATGCCCTGTCGCAGGGCCGACTTCACCACCGCCCGGATGACCGCATTCAAACCGGGACAGTCCCCGCCCGCGGTCACGATGCCGATGCGCTTCACGGATGAATGGGCCATGAGCTTTATTGGACCCCGAGTAATTCCACGTCAAAGACCAGGGTGGCGTTGGGAGGGATCGTCCCGCCCGCCCCGTGCTCACCGTAACCCAAACCCGGGGGAATGGTCAATCTCCGCTTTTCGCCCACCTTCATGCCGGCCACGCCCTCATCCCAGCCCCTGATCACTTGGCCTTGCCCCAGATTAAATTCAAAAGGTTCTCCCCGGTCCACCGAGCTGTCGAATTTGGTGCCGTTGGTGAGCCAGCCGGTGTAATGCACCCGGACATGACGGCCCGACTGGGCGACGAAGCCGTTTCCTTCCTTCAAGACTTGGTATTGAAGGCCCGAAGGGGTGGTAATGCTGGGAACGTTGTTCACCATGGGTATCCCCGAAGAGGATTGATCCTGGCTTCCGCTCTTGGCGCAGCCCGATAGAAAACAAAGGATGCCAATGACCGGCATAAACCCCAGTAATGTCCTTCGAATAGTCATGAAAACCCTCCTAAAAAATGTTTAGGTTAGCCAATCCCGCAGCCATGAAGCCCGTTCAACCGGTCTCGGTTTAATGGACCCCGAGCAGTTCAACCTCAAAGATCAATATGGCGTTGGGGGGAATTACCCCGCCGGCGCCGCGCGCCCCATAGCCCAAGGCCGGAGGAATGGTCAATTTGCGCTTCTCGCCGACCTTCATGCCCGCCACGCCCTCATCCCAGCCCTTAATCACCTGTCCCGCCCCCAGGCTGAACTCAAAAGGCTCATTGCGGTCCACCGAGCTATCGAATTTCGTGCCGTCGGTCAGCCAGCCTGTGTAATGTACGGTAACGTGTTGTCCCGACTGGGCAACCTCGCCCGTGCCCTCTTTCAAAACTTCATATTGAAGCCCCGAATCTTTGGTAACGATTCCCGAATTTGACACGGCGGTTCCTCCCGATTGAGTTTGAATTTGTGCTGCTTCCTTGGAACACCCCGTCACGAAATAGAGGATTCCCCCGAAAAGAATCATACCCGTGAACACGGAGCGGACCGACCTGTAAGGCCTCTTAAAGTCGAAACAAAAACGCATTCCAATTCCTCCCAAGTGAACCTTTATCTTAAACGGCAATGAGTATAGCGAATAAAAATACCCCCCTGCCGGAATACTTTTTAACGCTATTGAGAGCATGTTAGAGTATGGATCATCTTTTCATTTCCAAAGGGGATATGCTTGTTTGAGTCATTCCGCCATTCAAAGGGACTGCTTCCCCTGATGATAGGAGTCACGGGCCACCGCGACCTGAGACTGGAGGATTTACCGGAACTGCGTCGATCGATCAGCCGGCTTTTACAGGAAATCCGCAAGCGGTGGACCGAATTGCAAGGCGAAACGTCAGGCTCCGTTTACCTGCTGACGGGCATGGCCGCAGGCGCGGACCAACTGGCGGCCGATTGCGCCTTGGAGTTGGGAATCCAGGTCATTGCCGTTCTTCCCATGGCGCTCGAACAGTTTAAGGAAGATTTCCCCACAGAAGATGAACGAACCCGATTACAGTCCTACGTGGACCGGTCCAGCGCGGTGGAAACCATGCCGGACGCGGGTAGTACGCGGGAAGCCCAATATGAGGCGGCGGGGACCTACATTAGCCGCAACAGCAGCGTTTTGATCGCCCTTTGGGACGGGATTCACGTGAACCGGATCGGTGGCACGTCGCACGTCGTGCGGATGAAACTCTTCGGGTCCGACGCCAACGTGGATGGCCCGCTCCCTTCCCTTGAAATTTCCACGCCTGGACCGGTCTGCCATATCCTTACACCCCGGAAAAGCTCCCCTATCCAATCCAATTTCGAGATCCGGGTCCTGCGAAGAGCTGAGGAAGGGGACGATGTCCAATCTTCTTCCCTGGATAAGGACCTTTCCATATCGGAAGCGATCAGGAGGCAGGCAGAATACAACGCCGATTGGCTGCGGTTGTCCCCGAAACTCGGCTCCAAAGCCGGGGAAACAGCCAAAAACTTCCTTCCAACGTCTCCCGCTTCAAGCGACGAGGAATACCTCAGGGAACAATTCGCCATCGCGGATACGCTCGCTTCCCATTTCCAAAAGTGGTCCGTCCTATTCGTAAAAGTGTATTTCGTATTATTGTTGATCGCGGGAATCGTATTGGAAGGGGGTTATTACGTCCCGGGTTTTGAAACTGTGGATTTCAATCCATTTGAAATCGCTTACCTAGCGCTGATGTTGCTCCTGGGGTTTCTCTACTGGCTTTCGAGCCGGAAAAACTACCATAACCGTTACCATGAATACCGTTCTTTGGCCGAAGCCCTGCGCATCCAGTTATTTTGGCGCATGGGAGGCCTTCAGGAATCCGTGGCGGACCATTACCTCGCCCATCAGGTAGGGGATATGGGCTGGATCTGCAAGGCGTTGTACGCGGTCCACCTGCCCTTGGCCCCTCCGCGAACAACTGATTTTCCCGCTTTGCGCGAGCACTGGGTGGAAGACCAGCTCAATTTCTTCAAAAAATCCGTCAAAATAAATTCCAGGATTTCAAACCGGCTCAATTATATGGGGGGGTGGTTCCTGATTTTGTCTTTCGTCTGGGTCTTCCTGCGCATCTGGTCCACCCATATAACCAACGCAATAAAGGACAAGTCCGGATTCGAGTATTTCTCGCTTGAGACGCTTTTCGTGCTGTTCGCCGGCACCTCGGTCATCGCTTTCGTCTTCTTCGGTTACGACCATTTTCGCGGATTCTCCGAAAACGCCAAGCGCCAGTTGGCCATGATCCCCCTGTGCGAAATGGCCATGAGGGTCTTGTCTCGGCCGATCAGCGGCGATGCGGCCCGGCAGGTGGTTCTTCAACTCGGCCGGGAAGCCCTCGCCGAAAACGGGTACTGGCTGGTCATGCACCACCAGCAGGAACTCGACCTGGGTTAAACAAAGAATGGTTGTAACGATCGTTCGGTAGGCCTATCGTCAATCCTGCGCATAACTCAGGGGGTTTTCATTGGACAATGTTTCTCCGCCTGGCATCCTGACATTTGATTTCCACACCCGGTTCTTTCCCCAATTGCTCCGCTCACGAATCTTCACGGAAGAAACAAGCGGGAGTTCAACTTCATTTACCAGCAACCTGGGTATGACATTGGGTCTTTTTCTAGGCTTGCTCTTGGCGACCTTCGGAATCCCATTGGCCCTGCAGCAGCATTCCATTTTTGGCTGGATCTTATTAAGTATTGGTATTGTTGGAATTATATTTATCTTCCTTTCAAGCCTGATCGCCGAATGGGGCATCCGCCCCACATTCGACAATTTCCTGGCCTGGACCTTTCTTTTTTGCCTGTTTTTAGGCTTTTCCGCCGGGTTATTTCTTTCTTCCGTAAATCACGCGAGCCATGGGATTGTCCTGGGCGCGAGCGTTTTGGGGATTCTGGCCGGATATGGGGTCGGAATATTCGCCGGGCTTTGGCTTCAATGCCTCGGCTGGATTTCAGGATTATTGAACGGCCTGGCGGCCCTTCTGATAGTTGGATTGATCCTCGTGGACATGATGATGTTTTACGTAAATATTTTTTAAGCGGCCCAGCCGGAAATAAATCCACTCTTCTTCAATGACCGAATCAACCTTCTTTCCAAAACAACAAGACAAAAGCAATCCTATACATTTCACTTTATTTCCCTGAATTACAGCCAGAGGCCTCAGCTGAGAGAAACCAAACCGCCTTGTTAAGACCCTGATTGCGATTATAATGACTTTCCATTCTTCACCCCGGAGACTGTTCATGGCCATCGAGGGATATGTCGACTACAAACGCAGGGAATACTGTAATGACGTGAAATGCCCCGTACAGATGGAAATGAACACGAAAAAAGAGGGTTCGGAAGAATACGAGAAGCTGAGACATAAGTGCCAGACCGCCTGTTTGCACACCACCTGGGAATTTCATCAGTGGCTTAATAAACAAGGGTACGAAATCGTCAAGCGGAAGTAACTTCATTACAGGAGACTACATATGGATTGGGGCATGAAGAACCGGCTCTCCAAGCTGATCCCTCAAGACGGTCATTGTTTTTACCTTCCCATCGACCATGGATATTTTCTGGGACCCACCCGGTGCCTGGAGAGACCCGGAGAGACCATCAAACCGCTTCTGGATTATTGCGACGCCCTTTTCGTTACCCGGGGCGTCCTTCGCGCCTGCGTGGAACCGGTAGGCGGCAAGCCGATCATCCTGAGGGTGTCAGGCGGGACCAGCGTGGTCGGAAAGGACCTGGCCAACGAATCCATCACCACTTCCATTGAGGAAATCATCCGCCTCAACGTGACCGGGGTCGGAGTTTCCGTGTTCGTGGGAAGCGATTATGAGAACCAGACCCTGATGAACCTTGCCAAGCTGGTCAATGAGTGCTCCAACTACGGGATTCCCGTGATGGCCGTGACGGCCGTGGGCAAGGAGATGGAAAAGCGGGATTCCCGTTACCTGGGTCTCTGCTGCAGGATCGCCGCCGAGTTGGGTGCCACCGTGGTGAAGACCTACTATTGCGCCGAGGGGTTCGACAAGGTTGTGGCCAACTGCCCTGTGCCCGTGGTTATCGCCGGAGGGCCGAAATGCGAGACCCAAAAGGAAGTACTGGATTTCGTGTACGACGGCATGCAGAAGGGTGCCATCGGCGTCAATCTGGGCCGGAACGTCTGGCAGGACGCACACCCGGTCGCGGCCGCGAGGGCGCTATGGGGCATCATCCACCAGAACATGACTCCTCCGAAGGCACTCGACCTGTACAACGAAGTTAAAAACTCGAAATAAGAGCGGTTCCCCATGCGCGTGGCCATGTATTACAAAAACAGCGATGTGCGCCTGCAGGAGATGGCGGTCCCCAAGATCGGGCCCGGCGAGATCCTCGTGAAAATCCAGGCCAGCGGCATCTGCGGCAGTGATGTATTGGAATGGTACCGCGTCAAGAAGGCACCCATCGTGCTCGGGCATGAGACCACCGGCGAGGTCGCCAAGGTGGGCGAGGGTGTGACCAAATTCAAAGTGGGAGACCGGGTCGCCGTTTCGCACCATGTCCCCTGCAACACCTGCCGGTACTGCCTAAGCGGGAACCACACCGTCTGCCAGACCCTACATACGACCAATTTTGACCCGGGGGGCTTTTCGGAATTCGTTCGGGTGCCCGGAATCAACGTGGACCGGGGCGTCTTTTTGCTCCCCCCCGAGGTTTCCTACGAGGAGGGCTCCTTTATGGAACCCTTGGCCTGTGTCATAAGGGGGCAAGGATTGGCCCGTCTGACACCCGGACAAACCGTGCTAATTTTAGGGAGCGGAATCTCCGGCTTGCTTCATGTCATGCTGGCCAAAGCCCTGGGTGCGGGCAGGATTATCGCCACGGATATTAGCGCTTACCGTCTGAACGCCGCCAAGGATCTGGGCGCCGATGCCGTGATCAACGCCAGGGAAGATGTGCCCGCTCGGCTGATGGAACTTAACGAGGGAAGGCTAGCCGACTTGGTCATCGTCTGCACGGGAGCCATGCCGGCCTTCGCCCAAGCCCTGAAGTCGGTGGACCGGGGCGGCACCATCATGTATTTCGCCACCACCAACCCTGGGGAAACCCTGCCAGTCCCGATCAACGATTACTGGCGCAACGGCATCACCCTTTTGCCATCCTACGGCAACAGCCCCTACGACGCCGAGGTCGCATTAACGCTGATCTGTTCAGGCAGGGTGCCAGTCGGCAAATTAATCACCCACCGTTTAGGGTTGGCGGAAGCGGCTCAGGGGTTCCAGCTTGTCGCCAGCAGCGGCGAATCCATCAAGGTAATCATCGAACCCCAGAGATAGTCTTCCGCGTCATTCCGGGCCAACCATTTCGTTCATTCGTTGGGTTTCAACAAGGCAGTACCACTTGGCCGGTCAACGGTCTCGCCGGACATGATCTAGGCTGGGTCCACTGTGCTTACAACAATTGTAGGGATCACGGAGTCGGTGAATTAATAAATTGAAACAGTGCCGCAAAGAGAGCGGTTCATTCAGCGGTCGATAAATCTTCAATCTTTAAAACTTCTCGGATACTTCGTTTGAGAACGCTCATATTCATCGGTTTCAGAAAAAAAGCCTTCACATTCCCGAACCCCTTATTATGGAAATCCTCCATCAGCCCCTGGTATGTCCCAGAAACGACAATCACCGGCAGATTAGGGTGATTCTTCATGAGGAGCGGGAACATCTCAAAGCCGTGCATGTCCGCCATCTTAAGGTCGGTAATAAGCAGGTTTGCCTCTTTTTCATACAATTCAGCCAGAGCGCGTTCACAGCTTTCAACCAGAATTAAGCGGTATCCTTCCGCCGACAAAGCCTTTTCGTAAATTTTCAGAGTACTCAAATCGTCTTCCGCGACCAGAATTGTGAAATCGGAACACTTCATCAAACGGCCTCCGTTGGACTTTATGCGTTTTGCCAAAAAATGGTTTTGGAAAATGTCTTAGTTTGAGGAGTATGGACGCTTGCAAAGGTAATAGATACAAATACAAAAATACGGCCTGCACGCCTAATTTTGATAATCTCATCCTCCGCAGTATTTTCGATCGATCCGGCCTCTCGGGTGAAAACGGTTCCTCAAGGGTTCCCGCCGGTTCCTTTCCACTGGTATAAGAACCGAACCTAGCCCCACCGACCCCAAGTTGACACCCCTCGCACTGCTCCATAAGATGCAACGCTTATATGGAACAAGCCCTCCAGGTCGAAAATCTTTCGAAAACTTACCGGCGCCGCAAGCGCCAGGCCGGCCTGATGGGCGCGGTGAAGGCCCTATTCGGCGGGGAGGAAGAGGAACTTAAGGCCGTTCAATCCCTGAGCTTTTCCATCAAGCGGGGGGAGCGGGTAGGCCTGATAGGGGAAAACGGGGCCGGCAAATCCACCACCCTCAAGATGCTCACCGGGATCCTGGTCCCCACGGCGGGAAGGCTGGAGGTTTTGGGCCGGGTTCCCTGGAAGGAAAGGCGCCAACTGGCCCTGAACATCGGGGTGGTATTCGGCCAGAGACCCCAACTGCTCTGGGATATCCCGGTGCAAGAAACCTTCGAGCTTTTGCGCACCATGTACCGCATCCCGAAAGACGTCTATGAGGTCGTCTACGGCGAGGCCGTGAGCCGATTGGGATTGGGCCCGCTGTTGGGCACTCCGGTGCGCCAGCTTTCTTTGGGCCAGCGCATGCGCTGCGACCTGGCGGCCGCTCTTCTGCATGCCCCCGCGGTTGTTTTTCTCGACGAGCCAACCATCGGCCTGGATCTTTCAGTCAAGGAACAGGTTCGTGAATTCATCACCGACATCCAGGAAAAGTACGGCATTACCCTCCTCTTGACCACCCACGATCTGAAGGACATCACCGAAACCTGCGACCGCCTTTTGCTTCTGGACAAGGGCAAACTGCTCTTCGACGGTTCCATCAAGGATTTCGAGAAGGAATACGCCAGCGACCGACGCATCGTAGCTGAACTTCAGAAGCCCGTTTCCCCGGAGGATAAGACCCTGCTGGAGAAGGAAAGCGCTCGGCTGGGCGGAACCCTTAAGGAAGCTGAGGGATGCCGCCTGGTCATCGAGCATAAGGATGAATCTTTGGCCCCGCCCTTGATCCAGATGCTTTTGAGCCGCGTGAAGGTTGTGGACCTGAACCTGGAAAAAACCGACATTGAGACCATCGTGACGCGTATCTACCGGCGTCCGGAAGGGGGCCGTGAATGAAAAGCCGTGCCCTCGCCACCCCTTTATCCTTCAATGAAAACCTGGCCAGCTACCTTTCTTACTTGAATCGGGCCCTGAAGGCCAATTTCGCCTACAAAAGTTCCACTTTTCTTGGCCTCTTCACAGGCGCCCTATCCTACGGTATCACCGTACTGGTCTGGCGCCATGTCTATGCCCAGGGCGGACTGGCCCACGCCCTCTCCGCCAACGAAATGTTTTCCTACCTGGCCCTGGCCTTTTGCCTGAATTATGCGATGACCATCAACATTGACCAGAGGGTAGGCCAGCGTATTCGACTGGGTTTGATCGCGACCGACCTGTTGAAACCCTTGGATTTCCAATTGACCCAGGCCGTCCAAGCCCTGAGCGACAGCCTCTTCAACGGGTTCGTCGGGCTGGGTGTACTGGCGGTGGTATACACGGTCCTTGGCTCGGCGATCTTGCCGAAAAACTTGGCCTGCCTGGTTCTCTTTCTCCCGAGCGTCTTTCTGGCCTTCGTCGTTCAGTATTCCATCGTGTTCCTTTTTATCCAGGGGGCCTTTTATACCTATAGCGGTTACGGCCTTTTTGCTTCTAGGATCGCCTTACACCAAACCTTTTCCGGTTTGCAGGCCCCGCTGATTCTATATCCCCCCATCCTTTTGACCTTGGGGCGTTGGCTCCCCTTCCAGCACATCATTTACAGCCCGATTTCCATCTACATGGGCAGGGTCGAGGGACTGCAAGCCCTAAATCTTTTAGGAGAACAATTCCTTTGGGCGACAGTGTTGTATTTGGTGGGGCACTACACCTTGCGAAAAGCTTTGGGCCAATTGGAAATACAGGGCGGCTAGGGTCTTCGACCCTTTTATATTTTAATTTGGGGTATCCATGGGCGAAGAATTGAAAATCTACTGGGCAACCTTCAAGGCATCCCTCCAGGCCAAACTGGAATACAAGCTCGATTTTTTTCTGGGCATCCTGACTTCCACGATGCTCCAGCTGGCGGCTCTAGGCTTTTTATGGGTGGTTTTTCACCAAACCCAGAATTTACAGGGCTGGAGCCAGCCCCAGGTGGTATTCCTTTTCGGCATGACGGCCATGGGTTTGGGAGGGTCGGAACTTTTCTTCAACCACATCTGGATGGTTCCCTACTACATCGTCATGGGCGACTTGGACCGCTTGATGGTTTACCCCGTCCGGTCCCTGCCTTTCCTTCTGATTTCCCGACCTGAACTGCATTCCTTCGGAAACCTCGTGACAGGCGCCATCCTGGCGGGATGGTCCCTCTGGAAACTCCAGATGCCATGGTTCGATTGGCTGATGGTCCCTGTCTGGGCCCTGAGCGGATCCATCATCTACACTGCGGCCCTGGTTACCTTCACCAGCCTGGCGTTCAAGTTTGTGGGACCCTACAGCTACACCTTGATGATTCCCCACACCCTGTTGCAGGCCAGCCGTTACCCCTTGAGCATTTTCCCGGGATGGGTTCACTTCATTCTAATATTTTTAATTCCCTATGGTGCTTTTAATTATCTGCCGGGAAGTTGGGTGATGGGAAAGATGTCCTCGCCTCTTTTGGTATTAACTGCGCCAGTGGTAGCGGTCCTTTGCGCGTCGATCGCCCAGATAGCCTGGGATCGGGGCTTGAGGCAGTACCAAAGCACAGGTTCCTGATCTAATCCCCGCTTTTTCCCCTTTTTAAAAAACGCCCGGTACGCGCGTCATTTGCGCGTCCCCGGGCGTATCCGTCAAACCACTCACTCATAGGTCGGAACTTCTAATACCCGAAGGGAATCTACTCTTTCCCTTCTAATCTCTAGACGGGAGAGTGGTGTTTTTAGTAAGCGTCCGGTCACGGCATGTAGCACTTGAAAGTTTCTTCCTGTAGAACCCTTCCCTTATACCACCTTGGGAGGGAAACATGCCAAGTCAGAGCAAAATCCAGAGAAAAAAGAAATTGAT
>Ga0182030_10001403_pt1 | contig 49623 bp, 45 predicted proteins | sample 812S3MmetaG_FD_121299 | JGI IMG/M metagenome (GOLD analysis project Ga0182030, IMG submission 121299) | Permafrost microbial communities from Stordalen Mire, Sweden - 812S3M metaG (Illumina Assembly) | ecosystem: Environmental > Terrestrial > Soil > Wetlands > Permafrost | place: Sweden... | reverse complement strand
GTTGACGCGGGAGCCGTCTTTAAGACGGGCATCGACCATCGGGCTCGATTCGTCGATGCGCCGGCCGACCGCGGCGGCGATCCGCTGGCACACGTTCATCAGATGCGCGGTGTCGCGGAAATGGATGTTCGCCAGCGTCACCTTGCCGCCTTTTTCGATGAAGGTGCGGTGCGGGCCGTTGACCATGATGTCGGCGATCGAGTCGTCCTCGAGCAACGCTTCCAGCGGACCGAGGCCGGTGATGTCGTGCACCAGCTCATTGGCCAGGATGTGCTGCTCGCGGGCGTTGAGCTGATAGCGCCGTTCGGTGGCGATTTCCGAGACGAGGCGTTCGACGTCCAGGATCAGCCGCTCGGCCGGCATCGCGGCGACCACATTGGGGTCGAGGCGCGAAAGGCAGACATTGCGCAGTTCGTTGACGATTTCCTCGGTGATCGGGGAGCCGCCATCCATCAACTCGCGCAGCGTTTCCGTCGGCTCTTCGTTGGCCGCGACGGGCGTGGGAGCGACCGAGGATTGGGTGCGGCGGCCGAAGGCCGGAACGTTGACTGTGATCATTTCTTACGCCGGAGCATGGAGAACAGACCGCGTTTCACACCGGAGCCCATGGTCAGCGGCCCCTGATGCTCTCCGTCCAGCAGGCGGACGGAGGCGACCTGGCGGACGATGTCGATGACGCCGTTGCGGAAGCCGCTGCTGGTGACCATCACGGGTTCGCCCAGGGTGGCCGCGTTGCCGACCTGGCGGGGAAGATCCGGGATGGCGACATCGACTTTCATCTTCAGGGCTTCTTCGACCTGCTTGCGCGACAGGCCGCCGGGCACGCCGGTGCGATTGAGCACGACGACCGCGCGTTGATCCTGGCCCGGCCCTTTGGGAAGGCCCAGAAGCCGCACCGTGTCGCGGATCGCGGCGAGCGAGGGGTCCATCACCAGGATGCGCTGGTCCACCAGGTCGAGCAGGTCGCGATACAGCGGCACCGGCCCGTATGGCACATCGACGATGATGAAATTATATCTGTTACGCAACGCTGTCAGCAACGCCGTCGCGGCGCCGGACGCGTGACTGGTGTGCGAGGCGACTTTTTCTTCCGCCGCCAGAACGTGCAGCCGATCGGCGGCCGGTTGCGCGGCGCGCTCGGCGAGTAGGCTGTCGATGCGGTCGGGGGACTCCAGCGCCATGCGCAGGCCGGGCCCCGGCTGGATGTTGAGCAGAAACGCGGTGGCGCCGAGATGCGTGTCGGGGTCCAGCAACACCGTGTGACGGCGCATGCCGACACCGAAATGCCACGCCAGATTGACCGCGATGGTGGTCGCGCCGACACCGCCGCGCACGCCGGTGATGGCGATGGCGCGGCCGCCCAGCATCTGGGGGGCGGCGAAGGCGGAGCCTTGTGCGAAGGGGCCGAAGTGGCGGAGGACTTTTTCGCGCGTGACCGGCTTGGTGAGGTATTCGGCGGCGCCCAGGCCGCGGGTGATTTCGCGGTAGAAGTCGGCGTGCTCGATCTCGCCCACCACCAGGACGGTGACATCGGGCTCGACGACATGGGCCAGTTCGCTGAGCGCGCTGAGCGGCTGTTCCTCGCCGGAGATATCGACGCAAAGCACGCGCGGGGTGGCGGTTTTCTGCATCGTCAGGATGGCGGAGCGGATGCCGCCGCGGCGAATGTCCAGCGTTTCGCTGGTCGCCTCGGCGAGGCCTTCGCGCACCGCTTCCTCGGAGTCGCGATCGGTGACGAAGCCGACGAACGAGGGCCGATCGTGCCGGCCGGCGCTTTGATCCGGTGGCGGAACGACGGCGGCGAGGTTCATACGTCCGTCCTCAGGCGGCATGGCTCATGATCCTCCACTGCTGGTGGATGAGGAGCCGCCGCCACCGGTGGCCGCCGGCGCGGCGACGGTGGAACCCGGCGTATCCGACGGCAACGGAAGGACCTTGCCGTTCCACAGCCGATCAACACTGTCCGAATCCAGCGCGGACCGCCGGATGGGAGCGTCGCGGCCATGCGCCAGATCGGTGGGATTGGCGGCCATGGCACCAATGTTCCGCGTGTTGACCCCGGCCGCGTACCACATGTACGGCCGTTTCAGCGGGTCGATCTGGTCGCAGCCGGCGAGGGCCAGAAGGCTCAACGCGGCGGCGGCGCATGCCGCTCGCGATCCGGAATGTCGCATGAAATACCTCATCGCACGATGAATCCCGCCTGCGCGCCGGGTCGCGACGTCGTGGTGCCGTCGGCGTTCGGCACCTGACGCAGGGTCAGCAACCGATCGACGTCACCCGGAACCTTGTAGCCTTCACCAGGAAGCCTGACCTGCGCCACGTTTTGCACCGGACGCACCAGGATCGGCGTGACGACGATCACCAGCTCGGTTTGGTCGCGGGTCATGCTGTTTGTCTTGAACAACGAGCCGACGATCGGCACATCGCCCAGACCGGGCAGGCCGCTGTCGGCGTTACTGGTGGTGGTTTGCAGCATGCCGGCGATGGCGAAGGTTTCGCCGGAGCCCAGTTCGACCGTGGTTTCGGCGCGGCGCACCAGCAACCCGTCGACCACGCCGCCACCCGGCAGCAGCACGGTATTGTTGGAATCCAATTGGCTGACCTCGGGTTTCACGTGAAGGTTGATGCGGCCGTTGCCAAGCACCGTCGGCACGAAGCTGAGCAGCACGCCGTATGGCTTGAAGTCGATGGTGACGGCGTTCGGGTTGGCGCCGCCGCCCGGCACCGCGTAGGGATATTCGCCGCCAGCCTGGAACGAGGCGGGCTGGCCGCTCATCACGGTCAGGTTCGGTTCGGCGAGGATGTGTGCCAGCCCTTCCTTGGCCAGGAGATCGATGGCCGCGGTCAAGGCGCCCGTGCCCGCCGCGCAGACCGCCGTGTTGCCGCCCGCCGACCCTCCCAGGCACTGAATGGCACCATTGGTGATCGCGGTGACCAACCCAAGCTTGCCGAGGGCTCCACCGATCTGCCCGGCCGTGCCGATCGCCTGCCAGTTGATGCCGATGTTGCGGGCGGTGCTGCGTTTCATTTCGGCGATGCGCACCATCAGCGTGACCTGGGTCGGCGCGGCGATCGTCATCTGATTTTCGATCGCCCCGCCGTCCGTCGCGGCGAACCCCTTGGCGATCAACATCGCCTGGGCGGCGTCCGAGGCGTTGGCCGCGGACCCCGTCAGCATCATGCCTTTGCCCTGCGGCTTCACCTGGATCTGGCTGCCCGGAACCAGTCTGGCGATGGCCGTCTGGGCTTCCCTCGCGCCAAAGGCGGACGGCCGCACGGTGATGTCGTAATCGGCCAGCAGGCGGCCCAGAAGATCGACCGCGGCGATGGTGGTATGGCCGGGACCGACGCCGAACACGAACAGGCTGGTGGAACTGGCGGGCCGCACCTCGGCCACTTTCGGATCGGCGACGTAAATATTCGCGGCCGGCAACGTCAGCGTCAGGATCTTGCCGCTGCCCGTTTCGAACGACATCGAACCGTGGAACGGATGCGGGATTTCCGACGGCGGCGGCGCCGGAACCGCGGGCTGCGCCGTGGGCGGTCCGCCGATCGGCGGCAGGGGGGCGATGTTCTGATCCTGGGGCGGCGCAGGCTCGGCGGCGGGCGGCGTCACCTGCGCCACGCGCATCGGTTGTTGATCCGGCGCGATCGGGGCGGTCCCCGCGTAGGCATATTGGGCCGTCAGCACGAACAGCGCCGTGCCGATTTCCAGAAATCCGCCAATGGTCTTGCGTGCGGTGCGTCGAATGGGTCGTCGCATCAGAATTTGAATTCCTTGGCTTCACCCGGGCCCGAGAAGACCCGCATGGGAGGTTCGGCTGGAGCCGGTGGCGGTGGCGCGGCCACGATCACCGGGGCGACAGCGGCAGGCGCTGGTTTGGCGACGAGATCGGGCAGCACGTCTTCGGCGAAGGTCGCCTCGCGTTTCGTTTCGGTCTTCGCGATGCCCATGGCGGTGCTCGAGGCACGCACGGAGACCGACAGCCGGCCGAGACGCATTCCGACAGACACGCGCTGCGCCTGATCTTCATCCACTTCCAGCGTCACGGTGCGATTTTGCGCATCGAGGCCCGCGGTGTTTCTGTTCGGCGCGGAGACCAACTGAGAATCGACGGCGACGACGCGCACGTTGGTCAGCACGGTATGCGCGCTGACGCGGCGGCCGAGCGCGGCGCCCGGATCGTTGTTCATTTGTGTCAATATCAGGTCGACGCGGTCGCCCGGCCAGATCAGCCCGGAGGAGCCGCTGGCGGCATCGACATTGATGGTCACGGCACGCATGCCGGGCGACAGCACCGCGGCCATGAAGCCGTGATCGGTGGGCCGCATCAGGTCGTCGCTGCGGATCGCCTCGCCGGCGCCGAGGTTGCGCTTGACCATCGCGCCCATCAGGCCGCGGCGTCCCTCCACGGTGTCGAGGTTGTATTCCTTGACCATTTCCTCGGCCGCGATTTCTTTTTGCTGAATGTCGTCCGAGGTCAGTAGGCTGCCGCCCTGAATCGGTTGCGCGGCGACCAGAATCATTTTGGTGGGCGGCGGGCCTCCGAGGCCCATTGGCCGCGTGGTGATCCACGCCACGGTGCCGAATCCGATCAGGCCCAAAGACATCAGGATGAAGAACGCGACACGCACGATCATGGCGCTGCTCCGTTAACGACGACAAAAACAAACCCGAACGCGATGGCGCAGGCATAAGGCAGCGGGCCACCGCGGCTGATGCGCCATCGCTCCGCGCGCATCGCGCGTTCCAGCAATGAGCGCCGGCGATGGTCATGCGCGGGTAAAGGTGGCGGCGGCGTTACCATCCCGCGGGCCACCATATAAATGAACGCGTGCGCGGCGCCGCCGAGCGACATCGCGATGGCGAAGCTGGCGACCATGCCGGGCGGCAGCACGATGGCGATGGCGCCAAGCAATTTGACGTCGGCGCCGCCCATCCAGCCGCGGCGCCAGCAAATCGCGGCGACGGCGAAGATCGCAACGCCCAGCGACAGGGAAACGATCAGGCGGTCGGCGGCGAACGCGGCGACGATGCCAAAGCAGGCGATCAGTACCGACATCCAGTTTGGTACCGTGCGGGAAACGATATCATGCCAGGCCGCGAGCAGCACCACGGCCGTGCTGGCCAGGATCATCAGCACGGCGATCGTTGATGGCCAGGGATGCAACAGAGTCTGCGCCATCTGGAGCCTCGATCAGTCGATGGTCACGTGAAACGAAAAGCGCGGCGGCGAGGTATCGCCGCCGCGCGTTGCCGGCTTCCAAAAAGCAAGGACGCCAGGTGGTCTCAGAGGCTGCCGCCGATGCCGGAGAATTTCGTGGACAGGTTGTTCGCCAGCAGGCCGAAGCCAACGGCGATGGTGGCGACGATGACGCCAGCGATCAGGCCATATTCCAACGCGGTGACGGCGCGCCGGTCGAGCTTTAGTTCCAGCCAGGTTTTCGCGTACTCAAGCATGTTAAACTCCCACAGGTGATTGCCCAAATGCGATTGCCCGGGTTGCGACCGAACATGCGCGAGCGGAACTCACCACAGGGGTGGTTACCGAGCGGTTTCAGTTGATGAAATTAAGTTAATCGAAGAATTTCACTCTGGCGCGCACCGGCTTCCGTCGCAAGCGAAGGGGAAACGTCCGGGTAAGCAACGTCATGCGACTGCCGGCCCGGTCATGATCCATGGCGGTCGTTGCATATGAAAGAGTCACCGGTGGATGTTCCGGTCCGAAGATGGCTGACGCGGGAGCGGGCGATTGGTTACGCCACCATCCTGGCGATCGTCGAGATGGGACTGTTCGCGTTCTGCGTCGCCGGCTCGCACGGGCTGATCGTGCCGATGGATCATCAACCCAGTACGGATTTCATCAGCTTCCACGCCGCCGGGGCGCTGGCGGACGCGGGCACGCCGTGGCTGGCTTACGATCACGCGGCGCATCACGCGGCTGAGGAAGCGATCCACCGTGGCGCCACCGCTTATAACTATTTTTATTATCCCCCGGTGTTCCTGCTGCTGTGCGCGCCGCTGGCGTGGCTGGCTTATTTGCCGGCTTTCATATTGTTTCAGGTGGTGGGCGGGATCGCGATGTGGTTCGCGGCGCGGGCGTGCCGCGGCGACGTGAAGCTGGTCGTGTTCCTGGCGTTTCCCGGCTTGTGGTGGGCGATCGGCACCGGTCAGAACGCATTACTGACGGCGGCGTTGTTCGCCGCGGGCACGGGGCTGGTTGACCGGCGGCCGTGGCTCTCTGGGCTGTGCTTTGGCGCGCTTTGCTACAAGCCACATTTTGGGCTGCTGATCCCCATCGCGTTGATCGCGGGAGGCCACTGGCGTGCCTTCCTGGGGGCCGCCGGCGCCGCGCTGATCCTGACCGGGGCGTCGGTGGCCGCGTTCGGCATCGGGACGTGGCAGGCGTTCCTGACGGCCGCCGCGGCCTCCGGCGACGTCTACGCGGGTCACGCGATATTCATGTCGGGGCTGACCAGTCCGTACGGCGCGCTGATGGCGTTGGGCTTCGGGGCGGGGACGGCATTCGCGGCGCAGGCGATGGCGGTGCTGCTGGCGGCGGCGGCCGTGGCTCTGGCGTGGCGCCGGGCCATCGCGTTGCCGCTGCGCGCGGCGATGCTGCTGACGGCCACGACGGTCGCGGTGCCGGTGCTGATGTTCTACGACCTGATGCTGGTGTTCGTCGCGCTGGTGTGGCTCAGCCGCGTGCCCAGGGCGGAGGGCGCGCCGGGGGGGTGGCGAACGTTGGCGATGGCGGCGGCGTTTCTGGGGCCGTTGCTATCGGGCAATGTTTTTGGCGACACGCATGTTCCGGTGGCGTTCGCGACCGCCTCGCTGGCGTTTGGACTGACGGTTGCTCTGGCGTGGAGCGAGATGGGGATGCCGCGGCTGGTGCCGGCGCGCGCGGGCCTCAGCGAAGCTTAAGACCCGGCGGCATGACGCGGTACGACACCACGGGCAACGACGGCATGGACGGCGCGGCCGCGCTTTGTGATGCCGGCGTGGCGACGACGCCGGAGGATTGGCCGGCGGGCATCGGTGTCCACACCGCGACGCCGGCGAACACGGCCGGGATCGGGATCGGTTTCGCGCGCGACATGACGGCCAGCATCGGCGTGGTGGCGCGCGCGGGAAGCGTGACGGGCGCCGCCGCGAGCCAACTGGAGAACACCTGCTGGCGGTACGCGAACGCCAAAGCCGGATCGGCGGAATGATAGGCCTCGACAGCGGATTCCCAGGAACCGGCGCGGCTGTACAGGCTCAGCAGGAAGCCCGCGGCATAGCGCGCGTTGGCGTCGGGATCGAACGCCTGGTCGAGGCTGGCGAAGGCGCCCGGATGCCACAGCAGATTGATCTGAAAGCAGCCGACGTCGATCGATTTCGTGCCACCTTCCAGCAATGCGCCGGCCGCCCGCGCCGCCGCCGTTTTCGTTTCGAACCACGATCCTTTGCCGGCGGCGTTGATGGTCCAGGGCCACGCGGTGACACGGCCTCGCGAGGGATCCCAGCGGCCGCTTTCGATCCGGCCGATGGCCAGCAGCAGGCCGGAGGGGAGGCCGCCCGCCTGTTCCGCCGCGATGCCAGCCAGTTCGCATGGCGTCGGCGGCGACGTGTCCGCCAATGATTGTGTGGGTGGCGTGTCCGCCAACGCCGGTCGCCCGATCTGGCCGCCGCCGGGGAGGCAGCAGGCGGCCACGATGACGCGAAGGCGGCGCGGAATGTTCATCCGGGATCGAAGTGGGAGTTACCAGGCGGGGTCAGGCGGCTTCCTGGGTGTCGCCCGAAAAGACGCTGGCCATGCCGGGCATGTTGACGGGCTCGGTGGAGATCGTCGGCTCGCGCAGGATGTAGCCGCAGCCCCACACGGTATCGATCAGGTTCGGCACGCCGGCGCTGGCCAGTTTCTTGCGCAGCCGGCAGATGATGACGTCGATGGTCTTCATCTCGGGCTCTTCCATTCCGGTATAGAGATGGTTGAGGAAGGCGTTCTTGTTCAGGATGATGCCCTGTTTCAGGAACAGCAGCTCCAGCACGCCGAACTCGCGGCGCGAGACCGACAGCTTCACGCCGTTCACCCGCACTTCGTGGCGGTCCAGGCTGAGTTCCACCGGGCCGAGGCGCAGCACCGAATTGGCGTGACCCTGACTGCGGCGAACCACGGCGCGCACGCGGGCCAGCAGCTCATCCGGATGGCACGGCGTGGTGACGAAATCGTCGGCGCCCTGATCCAGAGCCTTCACCTTGATCTGCGGCGAGGCGTTCTCGGCCAGTACGATCGACGGCGTGGATAAACCGGCGGCGCGAGCGAGGCGGATCGCCTCATGGCCCGGCATGTCCGGCAGTTCCAGGTCCATCAGCACGAGGTCGTAATCGTACAGCCGGAGGAACTCCAGCGAGTCACGTCCCGATTCAGTATGCTCGATGCTGATGCCATGTTTACGCAACAGTTGCGTATCATTGCCGCCGGAGATCGAGATCCGCCCTACCCTGAGTATCAACATGGTTGTGTTTCCTTCGCAACGACCGTTTACACGAGTGAAACTCAGGGAAAATTTCATTTTGGTAAATTCGGCCAGGAGACCAGGCCAAAGGGATCAGGGAACTAGGCCATCCGGCCTAAGCGGCAAGACGGGGCTCAATTTCGCGGTCGCGCGCCTATACTAAGAAGCGTCGCTCAGCATGAATGAACGGGTTTCAACGATGCAAGAGTTCGGTCGGGTCGGGCGCGTGACGGGTTTCATTTGCGTCATGCTCGCGCTGCTGACGGTGGCGGGCATGAGCGCGCGATTCCCGCCGGAGTTATGGGCGGGCGGACTAAGCAATCCCGATAGTTACATGCGGCTGGTGCGACTGCGCGACATGCTGGACAGCGGCCGCGTGCTGTTCGTGGTGGCGCGGGACGGGTCGGGGCATGGCACGATGCTGCACTGGTCGCATCTGGTCGATAGCCTGCTGATCCTGCTGAGCCTGCCGTTCCGCCTGGTGTTGAGCCCCGAGGGCGCGTTGTACGCCGCGGCGCTGGTGTGGGGGCCGCTGAACCTCGCCGCGCTGGCCTTCGCCGTGGTCTGGGCTGGCGCGCCCTTCGCCGCCCGCGGGTGGCTTTTTCTGGGTGCGATCCTGCCGGTGCTGTCGCCGGCGATCGCCAGTTACGGTCTGGCCGGCGTCGTGCACCATCACGTGGCGATCGTGATTTGCTCTGTCGCCTGCTGGGGTTTCGCGGCGCGATTGATCGCCGGACGGGCCGCGCCGGCGTCTTGTGTCGCTTTGGGCGCGTGGATCGGTGCCGGCGTCTGGTTCACGCCCGAGAGCGTGCCGCTGACGATGCTGGCGTTTGGCGCGTTGTGGCTGGCGTGGATCGCGTATCCGTCGCGCGCCGATCTGGCGCGCGCGATCGGTTTGACCGGGATGTCGTTCGCCTTGACGACAACGTTGGCGTTGCTGGCCGATCCACCCTCCGGCGGCTGGACGGCGTTGGACATCGATCGCCTCAGCCTGCTGTTCGCGGGTCTGGGGTGGGCTGTCGCGGCGACCGGGTGCGGGCTTTGGGCGTTGCACGGAAAGCTACAGAAACGCACAGCGCGCATCGCCACCGCGTTGGCCGTCGCCGTGCTGTGCGCCGGCGTCTGGGCTGTGACGTTCCGGGCCGCGCTGTTCGGCGGCAACATGCTGCTGGACCAACAGCAGCGTGACGCGATGTTCGGTCATATCAGTGAGATGTTGCCGGTCGGCAATCTGTTCCAGGCGCTGCATTTCCTGTTCACCGGCCTGCTGGCGGCGCTGCTGGTGGTGGTGATGGGCATGCGCCGCCGCTCCCTGTTCGCCAGTTACGTCGCGCTGTGCCTGGGTGCCGCGCTCGCGCTCGGGTGGACGCATGTGCGTTTCGCGGCTTACCCCGAAGCGGCGGGTGCGATCGCGCTGCCGATCGCTTTGACAATGGCCAGCGCGGCGATGGCGAAATGGCATCAGATCGGCCAGTCGTTCGCGCGGATGGCGATCATCCTGCTGTTCATCCAGGTGCCTTACATCGGACAATTGCCGGACCTGACCTCCAGCGCGCACGCGGCGCCGTTCGGCGTGGTGCCGGCGTGCAAACCGGGCGACGCGGTTCCGCTGCTGCGCAAGCATCCCGGCGCGGTGGTGCTGGCCGACGTCAACGACACGCCGGAGCTCCTGTGGAAAACCGGGGTTCGTACGGTGGGCTCGCTGTATCACCGCAACGTCGCCGGGTTTTCGCGGCTGCGCGCGGCGTGGCGGGTGGCGCCGGCGGAAACCGTGCCGCCGGAGATCGACGCCGCGGAAATTTCGTTGGTACTGGGCTGCGAAACGCCGGTGCGGTCCTCGCTGGTGGACGGCGTCCGGACGGCGACGCTGTACGACCAGGTCAGAACCGGCAATCCGCCGCCGTGGCTGCGGCAGATCGACGAAAACCCGGTCTCCGGCCACGCGCTGTACGAAGTGATCCGGCCGGGGGCGACGGCGTCGCGGTAACTGATTCGTTATGTTTGGCGCGCGATAACAGGACGCGACCTTCCATGCCGGGCCGGTGTGGGGCCTTTGAACAACAAACTGTCACGACTGGTGACCATGTCCCGTACGCTTATTTCCCGGAGCATCCAGCGGCGGCGCGTGTCGTCGAAGCGCGCCACCGCCGCGCTGGAATTCGCTGTCGCGAGCCCTTTGCTGATCATGATGCTGGGGGGCGTGGCGGATTATGGCCTGGCGCAGTTTTACCGCACCAACCTGGCGAACGCGGTGGCGGCCGGGGCGGAGTACGCGTATCTGACCGGCCCCGGTGTCGTCACCCAGAACATTCAAACGGTCGTCACCAACGCGATGTTCCTGCCGCCCGGCGCGATAACGAATTTAGTGGTCACGGCGCCCGTGGCGGATTATTGCGTGACCGGAACCGGGCCGACGATGACGGTGGTGGCGAGCCTACCCGCCACGTGCACGGACGGCTCCGCGGCTGGGACCTACGTCATCATCACCGCTACTTATACCAATACCGGCCTGATGAACGGCTTCGGTGCCGCGTTAAGTCAGCCGATGACGGAATCGGCGACCGTGAGGTTGAACTGATGCGGCGTTCGTTTCGGCATGACAAACGCGGCAGCACGACGGTGGAGTTCGCGATCGTCGGCTGGATGCTGTGCATGGTGACGTTCGCCATCGTCGAAACCGGCCTGCTGTGGTGGCTGAAAACCGGGATGCAGGCGGCGGCGTCGGCGGCCGCTCGGTGCGGGGCGATCGGTTATACCTTCAACACGGCGAACTTTCTCTGTACCAATACCACGACGACGCAGAACTTCGCGGTCACCTCGGCGCAAACCTGGACCTATCAGCCGGTCATCACCAACGCGGACGTGACGGTCAACGGCAAGGTGTCGAATTGCAATGGCTTCAGCCACAACTTCTTTTCCGTCACGATCAGCCACACTTTCTTCGCCCTGCCGCCGCCGATGGGAAATTACACGTCGCTGGCAACCACCGCGTGTTACCCGATGCCCTGAGCGCGCCGGGCATGTCGGCGTGATGACGGCTTCCTCGGCCGACTCTCGAGGATCGGTGTTCAGGGCACTCCCGGCCGCTTTCGCAGCCGGGAATTAAACCGCGGCGTGCGCGCGATGCGCTTTGGCCAAGGCCTCCAGGCGGCTCGACGCGCCGAGTGTGCGGTAAATCGCGGCCAGGTGAACTTTCACCGTCCCGACCGCGAGATCCAGGCGGCGCGCGATGGTTTTCGTGGCGCAGCCTTCGGCCAGCAACTCAAACACATGCCGCTGGCGCTCGGTCAGATGCGACAGCGCCGGATTTGGTTTCAGTTCCGTGCGGTACGCCGGCACCGGGGGGTGGATCGGCGTTCCGCTCAACGACGCGGGCGCGAACATGCCGCCCATCAGAATGGTTTCCAGCGCGCGAATGAACTGATCCTGACTGCTGGATTTGAGGATGTAGCCTTGCGCGCCGGCTTCCAGGCAGGCCAGGATCGTCGGCCGGTCGTCCTGATCCGACAACACCACGAACGTCGTGCGCGGGAACCTCTGACACAATTGCCGCAAGCCATCCAGGCCGCACAACCGCGGATCGATCAGCACCAGCGTGGGGGAGGATTCAGGCAGCCTTGTGCTTAACTCGGCCAGGCCCTCGACATCGTCGCAGTGCCAATCCGGCCGGGCCTCACGCAGCAACGCCACCAGGGCACGCCGCATCAGCGTGTGCGATTCCACGATGAGAGCAGAGGTTTTCGTCATTCCGTCGACCCTGATTCTGACCAACTCATTCACGATCCGGACCCCTAAGCGTGACGCATGACTGGGAGATGAACGTACCGTCAGGTAATTGCAGGGGTCGTCACAACAAAATTTCAATTTTTTTGGGGAAAGCGGGCTTCAAGGGGATTATTTAGCAAGAAATTCGAAACCAACGATACATTTCCGCGGGTCGAAAGATGACGGAATTGAAGGCCGGAACGCGCCGGACCGTTAAGTTTAATCAATTGATGTGCGAACCATATGCGGAGATGGCGCGATACCAGGCTCGGTTTCGGCGCCGAAAGCGTGACACAAAGCGCCGGCCAGAATGATACATCTGTAACGTACGATACAAATGAAATGTGGCTTCAACCCATCACATGACAGGCGACGAAATGGCCGGGCGCGGGCTCGGTCATCGGCGGCTCGATGACGCGACAGGCGTCGATCGCCAGTGGGCAGCGTGTGTGAAAGCGGCAGCCGGGCGGGGGATGCAACGCGCTGGGGATGTCGCCGGCCAGTGGACGGCGGGTGCCGCGGCGGCGGTTGCGCGGGTGCATGGCGGGCACGGCGGCGATCAGCGCGCTGGTGTAAGGATGCCGCGGCGTGGCGTGCAGGGTCTCACTGCCCGCGAGTTCCACGATCTTGCCTAAGTACATGACGGCGATGCGGTTGGAGATGTGTTTCACCACCGCGAGGTCGTGCGCGATAAATAAGTACGTCAGGCCCAGTTCGGCGCGGAGATCGACGAGCAGGTTGACGATCTGGGCTTGCACGGAGACATCGAGCGCGGACACCGGTTCATCGCAGACGACGAAGCGAGGGCGGGTGATCAAGGCGCGCGCGATGCCGATGCGTTGGCGTTGGCCGCCGGAGAACTCATGCGGGAAACGCTGCCGCGCCCGCGCCGGCAACCCCACCATTCCCAACATCTCCGTTACCTGGGCTTGCCTCGCCGCGGAAGAGACGCCCTGAATCACAAGAGGTTCGGCGATGATGTCTTCGACCATCATGCGCGGATTGAGGGCGCCGAACGGGTCCTGAAAGATGATCTGCATCTCGCGGCGGGTGCGGCGCAACAGCAGCGGGTCGAGGCGCGGAAGGTCGTTGCCGTCGAACAGGATTTCTCCGGCGGTGGCGGGGATCAGGCGGATCAGCACGCGGCCGAGGGTGGACTTGCCGCAACCGGATTCGCCGACGAGGCCGAGGGTTTCGCCGGATTGGATGGTCAGGTCGACGCCATCGACGGCGCGCAGCGGAATCGTGTGTCGGTGGAGAAAACCCCCAGCCCGGACGGGGAAATGTTTGGTGACGCCGGTGGCCTGAAGCAGTGGAGTCATGCGCCGATCCGGATGCAGGCGGCGGCGTGGGAGGGACCGTGCATCTCGAGCGGCGGCGTCGCTTCGGCGCAGGCAGGGATGGCCAGCGAACAGCGGGGCGCGAAACGGCAGCCGGGCGGGCGGCGGCCAGGTTCGGGCAAAGTACCCGGGATCGCGTCGAGGCGGTCTTTGCGCTGGTCCAGCGTGGGCACACAGGACAGCAGGCCTTTGGTGTAGGGGTGCAACGGATTATCGAACAACGTGGCGACGGGCGCTTGCTCGATCGCGCGGCCGGCGTACATGACCAGAACGCGGTCGGCGGTCTCCGCGATCACTCCCATATTATGGGTGATGATCATGATCGCCATGCCGAACTGGTCGCGTAAATCCATGATCAGGTCGAGGATTTGCGCCTGGATGGTGACGTCCAGCGCGGTGGTCGGTTCATCGGCGATCAGCAATTTGGGGCGGCAGCACAAGGCGATCGCCAGCATGACGCGTTGCCTCTGGCCGCCGGAGAGTTGGTGCGGGTAATCGGCCATGCGCGTGGCGGCGGAGGGGATGCCGACCTTCTCCAGCATCTCCACGGCGCGTGCGAATGTGTCGCGTCGCGACAGGTTTTCGTGCGCGCGGATGGTTTCCGTCAGTTGCTCGCCGATGGTGAAGACCGGGTTGAGCGAGGTCATAGGCTCCTGGAACACCATGGCCATGCCGGGGCCGCGCATGCGGCGCATGGCGCTGTCGGAGAGGCGGAGCAAGTCCTGGTTGGCGAAGTGGATGGAGCCGGCGGCGACGCGGGCGGGCGGGCTTGGCAGCAGGCCCATGATGGTCAGCGCGGTGACGCTTTTGCCGCTGCCGGATTCGCCGACGATGCCGAGGATTTCGCCCTCGTTGAGTTCGAAGGAGATGTCTTCGATGGCGGCGGCCTCGCCTCGGCCGGTCTGGAACGTGGTGGTGAGGTTGGCGACGGAGAGGAGAGGGGTCATGGGTAGGGAAGGACCGTCGCCGTCTCCTGGCCTGGCGACCTCGGTGCTGACGCGGGCGAAAAGCAAGGATTTTTAACCACGAAGGCACGAAATTCACGAAGCAGGGAATCGAAACTTTTATTCAAAATTCTTCGTCGTGAATTTCGTGCCCTCGCGGTTGAATCGCTTTCGCGGTGCGCGAGCCACGCGGGACCGCGGATATGAGTGTACGACGCCCGAATAATCATGGCTGAATACGCAACCGTGGGTCGAGTACGTCCCGCAATCCATCCCCCAACAGATTGAGGCCCAACACCGTGATCATCAGCGCCAGGCCGGGGATGGCGATGATCCAGGGGGCGTCGGAGATGTACTGGCGTCCCTCGGCCATGATGTTGCCCCAGGTGGGCGTGGGCGGAACGGCGCCGACGCCGAGAAAGGACAAGGTCGCTTCGGTCAGCACGGCGACGGCGAAAAGGAATGACAATTGCACGATCAACGGCGCCATGGCGTTAGGCAGGATGTGGCGGCGCAGGATGCGGCCGTGCCCGGCGCCGGCGGCGATGGCGGCCTGCACGTACTCCATTTCGCGTAGGACAATGACGGAGGCTCGGACGATGCGCGCGGTGCGGGGCGTATAAACCAGGCCGAGCGCGATGATGACGTCGGCGATCGAGGGGCCGAGCACGGCGGTGACGGCGATCGCCAGAAGAACGGCGGGGAACGCCATCAGCGCGTCGTTGATACGCATCAGGCCATTGTCGAGCCAACGGAAATAGCCGGCGAGGGCGCCGATCAGCGTGCCGAACACGGCATTGATGACCACGACCGAGGAGCCGATCAGCATCGACAGCCGCGCGCCCCAGATCACGCGGGACCACAGCGACCTTCCGAAATTATCCGTGCCGAACAGGAACTCTTCACTGGGGGGACGAAACTTAAAGCGCATCGCCAGCTTGTTGGGATCGGTGGGCGCGATCCAGGGCGCCAGGATGGCGGCGATCGCGACGATGGCGAACAGGATCACGCCCAGTACGAACAGGCGGTGATGCATCAGGCGGCCCAGAGTTGCCCAGGCGGGATGGGTGCGACGGTCGTCTTCATCCATCGTAGCGGATCCGCGGGTCGAGCAAGGCGTAGCAGACGTCCACTCCGATATTGATCAGCACCAGCAAAGCCGTTGTCAGTAACAGGCCGCCTTGCACCATGGGGTAGTCCCGGCTGAGCACGGCCTGGGTCAACAACTGGCCGATGCCGGGGATCGAAAACAGCGTCTCGGTTACCACGGCTCCGGAAATCAGCAGGCTGATGATGATGCCGACGACGGTGGTGATGGGGATCAGCGCGTTGGCCAAAGCATGTTTCAGCACCACCTGGCGGCGCGGCAGGCCTTTCGCGTTGGCGGTACGGATATAGTCCTGACGCAACACCTCCAGCATCGTGGAGCGGGTGATGCGGGCGAGCAGTCCCGCCAGCAGCATCGCCAGGGAGATCGCGGGCATCGTCGAAGTCGCCAGCCAGCCAATGGGGTTTTGCCAGAGAGGCACATAGCCTCCGGTGGGCAGCCAGCCAAGATCGACGGCGAACAGGATGATCATCAGCAGGCCGAGATAAAAGTTCGGCAGGGAGATGCCGATCATCGCCAGCACCATGGCGGCCTGGTCGATCCAGGTATTTTGTTTCAGTGCCGCGACGATGCCGGAGCCAAGGCCCAGGATGAGGGTCAGGACAAGGGCGTAGGCGGAGAGAGCGAGGGTGACCGGCAGGCGTTGCAGCGTGGCGGTCATCACGGGAATCCCCAGCAGCAGGCTACGTCCGAGGTCGCCGTGCGCCAGGTTCACGTACCAGTGCCAGAGTTGATCCAGCACCGGCTGATCGAGGCCGAGGTCGGAGCGAATGTTGGCGATCTGCTCGGCGGTCGCGGACATGCCGGCGATGGCGGCGGCCGGATCGCCGGGGATCATGTGGATCATTCCGAAGGTGATCAGGCTGACGATCGCCAGGACCGGCAGGGCACCGAGTACGCGACGGAACAGAACCCCGAGCATCCGGCGTCAGTTGGTGAACCAGACGTTCGACATGCGGGGAATGCGGAACGGCACGAAGCCTTTGACGTTGGCGCGGGCGCCTTGCACTTTCGTCAGCGAGCCGAATGGGATCGCGAACACTTTATCCAGCGTGATCTGCTGCATTTTCGCATACGCGGCCTGGCGGTCGCGGGCGTCGGGCAGGTTGTTCATGTCGTTCCAGGCGGCGATCAGTTCGGGATCGCCTTTGTCGCCCTTGGGACGGTAGACCGCGTTCGGATCGGCCAGGAACTGCATCGTCGCCAGCGCGCCGAGCGCGGGTTGGGTGCCCCAGCCGGTGAAGAAGAAGTTCCAGCTGGCATCGGAAACCTGAGACATCTGCACCGAGGTTGGCCAGTCCACGACCTTCATCTGCGCGTTGATGCCGATCGCCTGCAATTCCTGCTGCATCACCAGCGCGGAATTATACATCGGCGCGTAGTCCTTGTCGGTCAGCAGGACCACCGGCTCATTATGATAGCCCGATTCCGCCAGAAGTTTTTTGGCCAGCGCGGGGTCTTTGAGGTTGTAGGTCGCCTTGCCGGCGTCGGTGTAATCGGGTTGGTTGGGATACTGGAATCCGACATTCAACTTATAGTTGCCGTCGGACGCGGCATCCATGATCTCGTCCATGTCCAGCGCGGCCTGCACGGCGCGGCGGAAGGTCACGTTGTCCGTGGGCGGCGCCGAGACGTTCGGAACGGCGATCTGAATCCACCAGTTGAGCAGCGGCAGGATCGTGATGTTGGGATCTTTTTTCAGGTCGGGGATGGATTTGGTCGGCAGGTCCTCGACCGCCTGGAGTTCGCCGGTTTTCAGGCCGGCGACGCGGGCGCCTGGTTCGGTGACGATGCGGAAGGTGACGGTGTCGAGACAGGCCTGCTTGTAGCCGCCGAAGCCGGTCTTTTGCTCGAACGCGGTGTTCGGCTGGTAGCCGTCATAGCGCTTCAGTTTGACGTAGCTGCCCGGGACGGACTCGACGAGTTCGAACGGGCCGGTGCCGATCGGTTTGGTCAGTTGCATGGCCGGGACATCGCGTTCCTCGGCGGGGATGATGACGATGGGAACGCTGAACGAGGACAGCGATTCGATGAAGGTCGGTTGCGCGACTTTCATGTGAATGACGAAGGTTTCCGGATCCGGCGCGTCCCAGCCCTTGGCGTTGTTGAGGATGGAGCGCTGGTTGCCGACCTTGGCGTAACGGTCGAAGGAGGCGACGACATCGGCCGAGGTCATCTTCTTGCCGTTATGAAAGACGATGTTCGGACGCAGCTTGAAAGTGAAGGTCAGGTGATCTGGCGCTTCCGCCATCGAGGCGGCGAGTTCCAGGATGGGGTTGTTGTTTTCGTCCCGCGTCATCAGCGCTTCATAGATGTTCATCGCGATGTTGCGGGTCGAGATCGTCGCCGAGGCCATCTGATCGAGCGTGTTGATATTGGCTTCCTGGCCGAACACGAGATCGCCGCCGACATGCGGACATTTGAACGGTTCCGCGTTCGCCGCGAACGGAAGGCCGCACAGCACGGCGAGTGCCAGGAATTCACGCTTCATTCGGTTCAGTCCCCAGACTTGTTTGGTGGATATCAATCGCGCGCCTCCTTGTAATGACCGTGGCCCTCTACCCCTGGACCCTTTTGGGCCACGACGGACGCGTCGCGCGAACCCTGAGCGAGGGCGCGCGATGCGTCAAGCGGTTGACGCCGTCGAACCCGCGGGGGCAACTTTCGCCAGATGACAAACGCCGAACTGCCGATCACCGGCTATCTGGATCGTTTCTCGCACCGTCCGGGCGAGACTTTTTCCTGCTTCGTGAGTGTCCGATCGGGAGGCGCGTATCGGGCCCGACTGGTGCGGGTGATCAGTGGCGATCCCAATCCCGCCGGTCCTGGTCTACAGTTTGTCGATCTGTCCGAGCGCTTCGATCGTGTGATCGCTGGGTTGCGACAACCGATCGCTCAGGGCTCGTACGGCATCGTTGAGGCCGGTCCGCCGTGCGACGCCACGGCGGAGCGCACCTGGACGGCGCTGATTTGTCCCGGGATCGTGGGCGCGACGCAGGCGGTGCTTTGCGAAGGGCCGATCGTTTTGGGCATCGGTCCCGATGGCGCTTGTCATGGCTCGCTTTCGACCGGCGCCCGGTTGCGGAAAGGGATGTGGTACCGGGTGTGGTTGAGCGCGCGGCCGGCGACCGGGGACGTTATCGTGGGTCAACAGCGCCTGGATGGCGGGGCGCCCGTCGTCGCGCGCGGCAAGATGGCGGTGGCGCCCGCGGCGGGTCCCGTAATGATCGGCGCGCGTGACGCGGCGGCGCCGGCGGATCATTACACCGGTAAGATCGAGGCGCCGGCGATCCTGGCCGGATTCATGGAGACGTGGCCGGACCTCGATACGCGCGTGCTGACCGGTTCCCCGGGAATGCGCGTGCTGACGGCGTGGGATTTCTCGCGCGAGATGGGGTCGCAACGGATTCTCGATGCCGGGCCGTATTTGTTGCACGGACGGTTGATCAATCTGCCGACGCGCGCGGTTGTCGGTGCGGCGTGGACGGGCGCGGAACATTGCTGGCGGCACGCTCCGGCCGAATATGCCGCGATTCATTTCCATGCCGATGATCTGGGCGATTGCGGATGGCAGCGGGATTTTTCGTGGACGGTGCCGGATGATCTGCCCAGTGGAGCGTATGCGTTGCATCTGACGTGCGACAGCGGTGAGGATCGGATTCCGTTCTATGTGTTGCCGAAGCGGGGGGGGCCATTCGCGAAGGTCGCGTTCCTCGCCTCGACGTTTACCTATCAGGCATATGCCAATCACGCTCGGGCGGAGATCGATCAGGCGTATTTCGATCGTGTGGCGGCATGGGGCGCGACGCCCGGGAATCCGGTCACGTATCCGATTTATGGCCGGTCGCTTTACAACATGCATGGCGACGGCAGCGGGATTTCATTCTCCTCGCGATTGCGGCCGATTCTGACGATGCGGCCGGGGTTCCTGACGTTCGACGATGCGCGCGGCTCCGGGCTGCGGCATTATCCGGCGGACACGCATTTGCTCGCGTGGCTGGAAGCGCGAGGGTTTGAATTTGATATCATCACGGATGAAGACCTCGACGATGAAGGCCTGACGCTGTTGCGTCCCTACAGCGTTGTTTTAACCGGTTCGCACCCGGAATATCACACGCCGCGGACGTTGGATGCCCTGATGGAATATACCAAAACCGGCGGCAAGATGGTGTATCTGGGCGGCAACGGGTTCTATTGGCGCGTCGCTCGCGATCACTTAATTCCCTGGGCCATCGAACTCCGTCGCGCCGAGGGCGGCATTCGCACCTGGGCCGCCGAACCGGGCGAATATTACCATCAAACGGACGGCCAGATGGGCGGCTTGTGGCGGCGCAACCGGCGGCCGCCGCAACAGATTTGCGGGGTTGGATTTTCCTCGCAAGGACGCTTCGAGGGGACCCATTACCGGGTGCTGCCCGCCGCGCGCGATCCCGTGTACGCCTGGATCTTTGACGGTATCGACGACGATGTCATCGGCGATTACGGGCTGTCCGGAGGCGGCGCCGCCGGCTTCGAACTCGACCGTGCCGACGACGCTCTGGGCACGCCCGACGGCACCGTGATCCTGGCGCGATCGGAAAACCCCACGCCTTCGCATTATACCGTGCCCGAGGAAGTCCTGGCCGGCACACTGACCATCACCGGGGAGCACGTGAAGGACCTCGTCCGCGCGGAAATCGTGTATTTCGAACGGGAGGGCGGCGGCGCGGTGTTCTCGGTCGGTTCGATCACGTTCTGCGGCAGCCTGTGGCGGAACGGGTTCGAAGGGCCGGTGTCGCGGTTGCTGGAGAACGTGGTGCGGCGGTTTGGCGGTGTGGCCTAGGGGCGCACCAGCGATTGAGAACGTTTCGCCAGCCACCAACCGTATTCGTCGGGCCACATTCCGAAGCCCGGGTCGCAGCCTAAGGCTTCCGCGGCGTGGAGGGGCCAGAAGGGATCATACAACGCCTGGCGACCGATCGCGATCAGGTCGGCGTCGCCATCGCGCAGGATTTTCTCCGCCTGCGGGCCGTCCAGGATCAGGCCTACCGCCATCGACGGCACGCCGGCCTTATGCACGGCCGATGCGAAGGGTACCTGAAAGCCCGGATGACGCGGGATCGGCGCGGCCGTCGCGGTGCCGGTCAATCCGCCTGAGGAACAATCGACGATATCGACGCCAAGCGCTTTTAGTTCGAGCGCCAAAGCCACGGTATCGTCCAGGTTCCAGCCGTCGGCGCCGTCCAGCGCCGAGACCCGGAAGAACAACGGTTTGCGCGACGGCCAGACGGAGCGGACGGCACGCGTGACCTCCAACGAAAAACGCATACGGCCGGCGCGGTCGCCGCCATACTCGTCGTTGCGTGTGTTGCTGATGGGGGAAAGGAAACTCGCCAGCAAATAGCCGTGCGCGCTGTGGATTTCCAGGATGTCGAAGCCGGCGGTGTCGGCGCGGCGGGCAGCGTCGGCGAAGGCTTGCACGATACCCGAGATTTCCGCGGGGGTCAGAGCGCGCGGAACATGATGACCTGCACTGGTGGGTTCGGTTGTCGGCCCAACCACGGGCCACGCGTCCTTCGCATCATAAGGCCGCGTGCCCTCCTGCGCGCGGTGCGTCGCGGCCTTGCGTCCGGCGTGCGCGAGTTGGATCGCGGACAGGCTGCCCTCGGCGCGAATATAGTCCGTGATCCGCCGCCACGCCGGCACGTGTTCGTCGCCCCAGATTCCCGGGCAACCATGGGTGACGCGGCCGCGGGGCTCGACGGAGGTCGCCTCAGTCATCACGACACCGAACCGGCCAAGCGCGAATTTGCCCAGATGGACGAAGTGGAAATCGCCGGGGATGCCGTCGTGGGCTCGGTATTGCACCATCGGCGCGAGGACGATGCGGTTGGGTAACGTGACCCCTCGGATCGTCATGGGGGTGAACAGCAAAGGGCGCGCATGGGCTGTGGCGTCGTTCATCGTGGGCATCGTCCATTCGTTGATAAGCGATCATCGCCGATCCGCGGCCGGGTTCCAAGAAGGCGTTCAGCCCATGCGCACGATACGGTAACCGGCGCGGCCCGCGAATTCCGAATAATGGCGAATGTTGTTGCGGTCTTTGTCTTTCTCGTGCTCCGGCAACTGCGCGTAGGGCACCATGGAGGGATGGTGCTTCGCCGCGTCGTCGCGCGTGGCGGCCCAGGACCAGCCGTTTCGCGACCGGTGGGCGACCCAGAGGGCGTGCTCGGCTTCGGCCATCGCTTCCAGGCCTTCCGGCAACGCGGCTTCGGGTTGGCCGGGATCGTTACTCAACGCGAGGTCCTCGACCGACAGGACCTTATCCATGCGGATGGCGGCGGCGCGGTTCTCTTCCTTGTCGGTGCCGGCGAGTTCCGCGTAGGGGCGATCGAGACGCGGCTGCATCGGCCAGCCCTGAGAGCGGGACAGCGACCGCCAGGTTTCGTGGATCGCCGCGGCGATGAGGTCGATGTCGGGGACGTTGGTGTTTGGCATGACCTGCACTCTCCCACGGATGCAACGGGGGAGGGAATGGTCCGGTTCTCAGGTATGGATTTGTCACCGAGGCTCGAACTTCCGGTGCCGGTGTTCGACCAGCCATTCGGCGTTCTCGGCCAACGCCTCGCGGCCGATTTCGCGGACGACGCCCTGGAAGTTCGCGTCGGACAGGCTCGGTGTGTTCATGATTTCGGCGGCACGGCGGAACACGCGGCGCATCAACGCGTAGGAATGCGCGAGTCGTTCGTGTGCGCGGAGATCCAGGGATTCTGCATAGTACGCGGCGACTGCTGGCAATAGTGCCGCCAACACGACAATGCCATCGTGGTGGACATCCACCAACCTGAATATCTTGTTTGTGAAAGCGCCGAGAATATGCGGATAGCGGTGGAGGAACTCAAAAACCAATAGAACAAACGCTGTCGCGAAGCCGCCATATAAGAACAACTGGTTCCACATCATTCCTCGTTTCGCCGCGCGAGAATGAATTTCCTCGCTTGCGGCGAAATAAGTAGCCTGGTCTTCAATCCATCCGTCGGTGACTGTGCCCCGGTATGGAGTCGCGAGGTTGTTCGCCAGCGCGGCTGCCCATAGAGCGGGTCCGAGCAAAGCAAATCGTATCCAACCGATTTCAGCCACTTGATTGTTCAGATAATAATCTGGCACGGCGGCCGGGAAGGCGGACAAAGCCCAAAAAAGTTGAACCCGCAATCCTTCAGCCATCGCTCGATAATCGCGAAAACGCTGGTCGGCGGACCGTAAATTTCGGTAGGTGACCGCGCCGCCTGACACAACCAGATAAGCCAGCAGAGCTGGAAATCCGCCTTCCAGGTGCGCGTAGAATTCGAAAAACAAGGCCGAGAGTGGTACCGCCGCTGTCACGAGAAAGATCGCGCCCAGGCCGGGCACCCGTCTGGTCAGGCGCCAGATCATGAGCGCTCTCATGATCACCTGCCTTATTGAGCCGGCACGGGCGAAATCGCCTTGAGTCTGGACTTGATAAGTTTGCGACACAACGTCGACCGCTGCCTGAAGCTGCTTCAAAAAACCTACCTGTGCCTGCGCACCGGCCGGGATTCCCATGGTTTCGAGGTAACCGAGTTGAACGTCAAACAGCAGGTCATCCGATCCCTGAAGCCGGCCGATCGCGCGGTTCAGGGAATCGATACGGGCAAAGTCTGTGACCTGCGCCGCCGCGATTCCGTCGAGTGCCCGGTCTGGTTGGACCGCAATGCCATCCCAGAACCCCTGGCGGGTCGGCAATCCAAGGAGCCGGCAGGTGCCGGGCGGATCGGTCGTCAGCAGCACGCGCGGCGTCAGAACGTGCAGCAGCGGCCCACGATTGGTTTCACCCAGGTATGAGCCGGCACCGAGGAACATGGGGCTTTCATCAAAGACTGTGGCGCCGTGATCTCCCTCCAGGCGCATGCGCATCACATCGCGAGTCCCGCCGCGGGCCTCATCCATCTGGCCATCCCACAGCCCGAGTAGCAGGTGGGAACGGCGGATGAGCAGCACTCCCAGCTGTTCGTATTACCGCTCGTGGTCTTCCCCGCTTCCGACCCTGGGCAGGGTCAGCCGGAGAACCGCGCGGTTCCAGTGTTCCCGCAACTTGTCACGATTAGTTATCGTTTCCCGATAGGCATCGTAGCAAAATGGCGCGACCGCGATAAGCGGCACGTTCGCGTCGCGGGCCTCATCGGCGACCAGTTGGTCGGCCCCATCGGCGAGCGCCGTCAGCACGTGCAACGCCGGGCCAAAATGACATCGCCATTGAACGAGCAATCGCCGCACGGCGGCGCGAACCGGTTGCATTGCCTCCGGCGCGATCTGGCGATGGCCAGTGACGCCGATGATGACGGGGAACTGGGGAGGATTGCGCAACAGTGTGCTCCGGCGGGCGGCGTGGCCATATGAAAACGATGCAAGAACAGTATGATTGGATCGTTTGCTCGCGGCAAGGGCGGTCCGCGGGCGTTAGCTCTCCGCCACTGGCGCCATGAGGTGGCGCGGTGCAACATGGTTCCGTGTCATCGCCGGAGCCGAAACCAATGTCCGACCGCCGCATGATGAGACTGGGTGCCTTCATCCACGAAACCGGACAGCACGTCGCGGCATGGCGGCATCCGGATGCGTACGCGCATTCCGGCACCAGTTTCGCCGAGGCATCCGCTGTCGCTCGCACGGCGGAGCGAGGCAAATTCGATCTGTTGTTTCTGGCCGATAGCGCCGCGGTCAGCGTGTTTGGCTCCCCGGAGTCGCGTGGACGCATGGGCAAACTGGTGAAGTTCGAGCCGATGACGTTGCTGTCGGCGCTGGCCGCGGTGACATCGCGGCTCGGCCTGGTCGCGACATCGACCACGACCTATGCGGAACCCTACACATTGGCGCGGCAGTTCGCCTCGTTGGATCAGATCAGCGGGGGGCGGTCAGGTTGGAACCTGGTGACGTCCAACAACGAAGCCGAGGCGTTCAATCACGGGCGAGACCAACACGTGGCGCACGCGGATCGTTACGATCGCGCGGCGGAATTCGCTGAGGTGGTCAACGGATTGTGGGACAGCTGGGACGACGATGCGTTTGTTCGCGACAAGCAATCCGGCATATATTTCGATCCGGCGAAGATGCATGTGCTTAATCACCGGGGGAAACACTTCGCGGTGCGCGGGCCGTTGAATGTCGCGCGCTCCCCGCAGGGACGGCCGGTGCTGGTGCAGGCGGGCGCGTCCGATACCGGGCGAGATCTCGCGGCGCGGGTCGCGGAACTGGTGTTTACCGCGCAGGATGTTTTTGAAAAGGCGCGGGAATTTTACGGCGACGTGATGGCGCGGTTGCCGAAGTTTGGCCGCGCTCCGGCGGACGTGAAGGTCATGCCCGGGATTTATCCCGTCGTGGGACGCACGGAGGCCGAGGCACGGGAAAAGTATGACTATTTGCAATCGCTGATTCACCCCAGCGTCGGCATCGCGGTACTGGAGCACACCATCGGAGTTGGCGGACTGGGTAAGTACCCTCTGGACGGCCCGGTACCGGAGATGGGCGACACCAACGGGCCGTTGAGCCGGCAAAGACTGCTGCTGGAAGCGGCGCGCCGCGATAACATGACGTTGTGGGAACTATGTTCGCACAACGCCGGACCGCGGGGGCATTTGCTGGCCATCGGCACGCCCGCCCAGGTGGCCGATGTGATGGAGCATTGGTTCCGCGGCGGCGCGGCGGACGGGTTCAACGTAATGCCCGCCTGGCTGCCGGGCTCGCTGGACGATTTCGTCGATATGGTCATCCCGGAGTTGCAACGGCGCGGTCTGTTCCGGACCGAGTATGAGGGCAGCACATTGCGGGACAATCTGGGACTGCCGCGGCCGCCGAGCCGGTGGCGGCCGGTGGAGATGGTCGCCCAGTGAGGGGTGAGGGAATGCGTGCACAACCTGGGGGCGGTATGGTATAGCGGCGCCATCTGGAAAGTGGACGGGCAATGAGCACACAACTTCTGATTTACAAATCCGCGGTACCGGTCAGCCGGACCGTGCATCACGACTGTTTCGTCGAGGTCGGCACGAATTACGCCTTCACCGCCGAGGTCAATTCGGTGCCGCTGATGGGGATCGAATTTCCGCAGGCCTCGAACGAATATGCCATCGTGTTTGGCGGCAGTGAGACGGACCTGACACCGGCGGCGATTCTTGGTGTGCGGACGGCGGAAAACCTGTTTCTGGATGACGACGGGTCCTGGCAGGCGCGGTATATTCCGGCTTTCGTCCGGCGTTATCCGTTCGTGTTCTCGCATTCCGAGTCGAAGTTCGTGCTGTGCGTGGACGAAGAGTTTTCCGGGTTCAACCGCGAAGGCCGGGGCGAGCGGTTGTTCAACGACGATGGCTCACCGAGCGCTTATGTCGACAACATCCTTAAGTTTCTGCAAGACTACCAGACCCATTTTCTGGCGACGCAGCGGTTCTGCCAGCGGGTGCGCGAACTGGGTTTATTGGAGCCGATGACCGCGCAGGTCACGCCGGAATCGGGTGTCCCGCTGTCGCTTGGCGGCTTCATGGCGGTCAATCGCGACAAGCTGAAGGCGCTGCCGGGTGAGACTCTCGCGGAACTGGCGAAGACGGATGAGCTGGAGTTGATCTATCTGCACCTGCATTCGTTGCGGAACTTCGAACATTTGCGGGTGCGCCTGAGTCAGCACCCGGAAAAGCCGACGCTGAATTAAACCCGCGCCATCCGGTTCCACGCGTCCAGCGCGGCGATTTTGTACGCCTCGGCCAGGGTCGGATAGTTGAAGGTATTCTCGATGAAATAATCGAGCGTGCCTTTAAGGTTCAACACCGCCTGGCCGATGTGTACCAGTTCGGTGGCACCCTCGCCGACGATGTGCACGCCCAACAGGCGGCTGGTGTTGATGGAGAAGATCATCTTCAGAATGCCGGTGTTCAACCCCATGATGTGCCCGCGTGAGGTCTCCCGGAACCGCGCGATGCCGCACTCATAGGGGATGTTGCGTTTGCGCACCTCCTGCTCGCTCATTCCGACGGTGGATATTTCCGGCACGGTGTAGATGCCGTAGGGAAAGAACTCGGGCGCGGGAGGCAGTTTCATGCCGAAGGCGTGACAGGCGGCGATGCGGCCTTGCTCCATCGACGTCGAGGCGAGGCTGGGGAAGCCGATCGCGTCGCCGGCGGAATAAATATGCGGCACCGTGGTCTGGAACGTGTGCGGATCGACTTTCAGGCGGCCTCGGGCGTCGGTTTCCAGGCCGCAACAGGCGAGGTTCAATGGTTCGGTGGCGCCCATGCGGCCCACGGCATAAAGCAACATTTCCGAACGGACGCGGCGGCCGCTCTCCAGGACGGTGACCGGACGGTCGTTCTCGATCTCGATGCCGGTGACCTTGGAGCCGAGGCGGATCGTCATGCCGCGGTCGCGCAACTGATGGGTAAAATCGTCGATCAGCTCCCGGTCGATGAAATCGAGGAAGGTTTCGTGCGCATCGACCAAGGTGACGGCGACGTCGAGCGCGCTGAAGATGGTGGCGTATTCGATGCCGATGACGCCGGCTCCGATCACCGTGAGGCTGCGCGGCAGATGGTCGATTTCGACGATCTCGTCACTGTCCAGCACGGTGCGGCCGTCAAACGGCACATCGGCCGGACGATGCGGTTTCGTACCGACCGCGAGCAGGATGCGCTCCCCACGATAAACCCGCGGACCTTCGCCTTCGGTCAGGATCTCAACGTGATGCGGGTCGAGGAACCGCGCCATGCCGGTGATGGTGTGCACGGCGTTGCGGGCGAACTGATGCTCCAGCACATCGACCTCATGGTCGAGGGTCATGTGCAGGCGGGTCATGAGGTCCTTGGCCTGGATGTCCTTCTTGACGCGATAAGCGCGGCCGTAGAAACCGCGTTCCCGCCAGCCGGTGAGATTGAGGACCGTTTCGCGCAACGTCTTCGACGGGATGGTGCCGGTGTGGACCGAGACGCCGCCGACGCGCCGGCCCTTCTCCACCACCAGAACGGACTTCCCCAGTTTGGCGGCCTGGATGGCGGCGCGGCGGCCGGCGGGTCCGGAGCCGATGATGATGAAATCATGAGTGCCCAACACGGTCCGATCCGCCAGGGCCGAGGCGGCGGAGGGGATGATTTGTGGACCGTCGGGCATGCGGCGGGCTCCCTGTTACGTGTTGCGCCGCATCATAGCCGGACGGCGCGGGAATCGCGAAGTGGTTTTCACGGATGGCTCGGAATTCGCCATATCCGGACTGCTTCGGGCATGGCGACATAGGTTGACCTGGCGTAAACTGACGCCGGTGGCATTTGGCGAAGACCAGGGGGAAACGGCATGATCAGGCTTTTGCGCGGTTTGGCTTTGGCCACCGCGATGTTCGTCGCGACGGGCGCCAGGCTATCCGCTCAGCAATTGACGCTGTGGCATGACGGCGGTGACAATGGGTCGAAACTGTTCACCCAGATGGGTGAGGCGTTCGCCGCCTCGCATCCCGGCGTTTCAATTCGCGCGACCAATTATCCCACCGACCAATGGTTCGGCCGGGTGACGGCGGCGATCAATACCGACACCGCGCCGGACCTGATCTTCAATAATTATGAGCGGGTTATTCGCATCGCCGATCAGACCGGCAAAATCTCGGAACTGCGCGACGCGTTGCAGGCGGTGACGGATAAGGAGTTTCTGACCGACGACGATCTACGGGTTTCGACGTATCGCGGACGGATGATCATTCTGCCGATCCAACGGGTGCAGATGGGCTTTGGCGTGCGCGAGAGTTGGCTGAAAAAGGTCGGCGAGAATTTTCCGGTGAGCTGGGACGACGCGAAGCGCGTGGCGGTGAAGTTTCACGACGACGCGCCGGATGGGGACGCGAAATCAGTCACCTTCGGGTTCGCGTTGGAGGCAGCCAAGCCGCGCGATCTGATCCACATGCTGGATTTGTTCATCTTCGGCTCGGGGTTGAAGCACACGCTGATCGATCCGGACGGGAACATCGTGATTGATGAGCCTCGGCATGCTCTGGTGCTGCGGGAGTTTCTGAAGATCTTCACGACGTATAAGTTCGTGCCGCCGGATACGATCAATTATTCATTCAACGAGATGTACCAGGTGATCGAGGGTGGCCGAGCGGGCATGTTCCGCGTCGGTGACTGGAATGTCGGCAAGTGGGATGGTCCGTCGCTGAAGGGCGATTTCGTTCTGGGCGCATGGCCTCAGTTCTTTCCCGACCTGAAAAGCGGCGTGGTGATTGGCGGTATGCGCGGCGTCGCTGTGCCGGAGAATTCGCCGAACAAGAAGTTGGCGATTGAATTCGCGCAGTTCATGTTGAGTAAGCAGGCGCAGCAATTGTCGTTGGCGATCATGGGCTCGGCGGTGCGGAAGGATCTGGACGTATCGGCGCTGTCGCCTCGAGCTCAGTTTTTCGCGGCGCCGAAGGGTCCGCTGTATGCCTACGATTTTCCGGAGTCGGTGCATGCCTGGTATCCGGAACTGGAGGCGGCGTTTCATAAGAAGTTGATCGGCGCGATCGCCAATCCTCCGGCGGACTGGACGGCGTTCATCGCGGAGACAGCGGCGGAGATGCGGGCGTTGGCGAAGCAACTGGCGGCAAAAAAGGGCTGATCGTGCCAGTGCGTTGGCGGCGGGAGAGCGTCTTTTATTTGTTCGCTCTGCCGTTCGCCGGGCTTTCGATCGTGTTTGGGATCTGGCCGATTCTGCTGTCGATGGAGGTGTCTTTCACCGCATCGGCGACGGCGTTGCGGCGCGTGCCGACGTTCGTGGGTTTGGCGAATTACATCACGGTGCTCGGCGATCCGGCGTTCTGGCAATCGTTGTGGCTGACACTGGTTTACGCCGCGCTGGCGGTGGCGGCCAATCTGGGATTCGCGCTGGCGATGGCGCTGCTGTTGAACTCGCGTTTCATTACGGTGGGACGGACGGCGTTCAAACTGGCGTTGTTCCTGCCGGTGGTGACGCCGGATGTCGCGGGCTATGTGGTCTGGCGCTGGTTATACGATCAGAGTTTTGGCGCCGTGAACGCGGCATTGGCGCTGGCGGGATTGCCTCGGTTTGGCGGCATCGCGTCGCCGGATACCGCGATGCTGGCGGTGTTGCTGGCGGAGTTGTGGCATCACGCGGGATTTTACATGGTCATCTTCCTGGCCAATCTGGCGATTTGCGAGAGAGCGCTGGAGGAGGCCGCGAGCATCGATGGCGCGAACACGTGGCAGATGTTTCGGTACGTCGTATTGCCGCAACTGCGGCCGGCGATCGTGATCAATACGATTTACGCCCTGATCCAGTTTCTGAAGACCTTCACGGTGATCGTCGTGGTGACCAAGGGCGGCCCGAACGGCGCGACGAATTTCCTGAGTTATTACGCGTATCAATTCTTCGATCAGGCCCGGTACGGGGAGGCGACGGCGATGGCGACGGTGCTGTTCGTCCTCGTGCTGGCCGTCAGCATGACCGTTTACATCGCCAGCGAGCGGGGGCGGGCATGAAGCGGGTGCTGGCCTACGCGGTGGCGAGCCTGGTCAGCGTGGCGTTCCTGTATCCCTATCTTTGGATGCTGGTCAGCAGTTTTCGCACCACCAGAGCGGTGCTGCGCGATCCGTTGCGGCTGCTGCCGGAACAGTTCGATCTGTCCGGGTTCGAAAGTATTCTCCAGGTTGGCGATCTGTCGCTGGTGCGGGCGTTCGCGAATTCGCTGTTCATCACGGGGACTTCGACGGCGCTCGCGGTGCTGGTGACCGCGCTGGGTGCTTATGCCATCACGCGCCGGCCGCGGTCGTGGGCGTTTCGGGCGCTGCGCTACGGATTTCTGGTCACGATGATGTATCCTTATATGCTTTTGGTGATCCCTGTTTATATCGTGATTTATAAACTTGGGCTGCTCGGCGGCTACGCGGGGATCATTTTGTTCCTCGCGTTGGGGCCGATCCAGTTCTTTCTGTTCGAGCAGTTCTTTCGCACCCTGCCGGGTGAGGTGATCGAGGCGGCGACGATCGACGGCGCCGGGGAAGTCGCCATATTATTTCGTGTCGTATTGCCGATGGCCCGCCCGATCGTCGCAACGGTCGCCATCATTACCTTTTTGCTCAACTGGGCGGCGTGGTTTCCGGTGCTGGTGATATCCAGCACATCGGATACCTGGACACTTCCGGTGGCGCTGTTGAATTTGAACGGCGAACTGGGCACGAATTTTCAGGGGATCATGGCGCTGTCGGTGGTGACCACGATTCCGGTGGCGGCGTTGTTCCTGGTGGCGCAGCGGCGGGTGATGGCGGGAATGACCGAGGGCGCGGTGAAGGGATGACCATGGAACAGCGGATTCTGGAGGCGCGGACAGCGACGCTGGCGTGGCTTGAGACGATGCGGATGCGGGGGGCGCCGGATGGTGTCAGCCGCGTCAGCAGCGCGCACGACGCGGCTCGGTGGCCGGGAATGCTGCTGCCGGGGACTTACAACGCGGTGATTTGCCGGCGCTTGTTGGGAGGCGAATTCAGCGATCCGGATGGCCTGTTGCGATGGCTGCTGGCGTACCGGCGCAACGATGGCGTGTTCCGGATTCCGGGTATGAAGGACGATGCTGTTTTCAAGCGGCCGGAACCGGACGAGACATGGGGTTATATCGACTTTCATGTGACGAATTATTCGTTGGGAGCCGTGGAAGCGATCGCGCCGGAGGAAATGCCGGATCTGGAGTTCGCGCGGCCGTTCGTCAACCGAATGCATTTGAAGGCCTGGCTGGCGGACCGCGACCTGCGCGATCCCTGGCTGGAGGGGAACAATATCGTCAATCTGGGTAGCTTCCTGATGGGGCTGCGCGGGGAGGGCGGGGACCACGCGCTGGAGACGTTGCTGCATTGGCATGATTATCATCAGGATCCGGCGACGGGCTTCTGGGGCGTTGGGCAGTCGTTGAACGAAACGCGGTTGCTACACGCGATGGCCGGGTCGATGCATAATTACCATCTTTACTATGCTCTCGGCCGGTCATTGCCGTATCAGGACAAGGCAGTGGATTACGCGTTGTCGCGGCCGACCGGGATCGACAGCGCCTGCATCGATGTCGATCTGGTGGATTTGCTGGTGCACGCGCATGACGCGACCGATTACCGGCGCGATGAGATACGCGGCTGGCTGCGGGAGAAGCTGAGCGCGCTGCTGGGGTTTCAGAACGCCGACGGTGGCTTCGCGGATGAGATGTCCGGCGTCCGGCGGCAAGATGGCTGGGTGCGCGGCTATGAAGAACCGCAGGGGATTTCCAATACATTCTCGACATGGTTCCGCTGGATCGCCATCGCGATGATCGCCGATTTGCTGTTTCCTGGGCTGCATGACTGGCATTTCCGGCGGATGATCGGCATCGGCTACAGGAAGGAACGCCGGCCATGACCGATCCGTTCGCGCATTTGCACGATGAAGGCTACGCCGCCGGTTTCGCGCGCGGTCGGGTGGGGCACGCGGACCTGATCGCCATGAGCGGACGGCGGACAGTTTCGTTGAATGGGACATGGAAGTTCACGCCCGATTTGTTCGATGAGGGGTTGCGCCAGAAATGGTATCTGTGGCGCCGTGATCCTCCGGCGCGATGGGATTGGCCGCGCGATTACGATGAGGAAGCGGCGTACGACATGACGGTGCCGTCGTGTTGGAACCTGGCGCGCGCGGAATGGATGTATTTCGAGGGCAGTGGTTGGTACGCTCGCGACTTTACCTGGCCGGCGCCGATGCATGGGGAACGGACGTTCCTGCGGATCGGCGCGGCGAATTACGAAGCGAGGGTGTTTTTGAATGGCGCATTCATTGGCTCGCATCGCGGCGGATCGACGCCGTTCTTTCTGGAACTGACGGACGCGTTGCGCGGGTTGAACCATCTGCTGATCCAGGTGGAGAACAGGCGCGAGCGGCAACGTGTGCCGATGCATCATTTCGATTGGTTCAACTATGGCGGACTGTATCGGGAGGTCGAATTGGTCCACCTGCCGCCTTTGTTTGTGCGGAGCTTCAATGTCGGGTTGACGAACGACGGCGCGCGGATCGCCGCGTCACTCGCGTTGTCCGGACCAGGCGATGGCCAGGCGGTGCTGGAAATCCCCGAGTTGGATGTGCGCGTGGTGTTTCCCGTCGCGAACGGTGAGGGCCGGATTGAATTCGATGCGCTGCCGGAGCGTTGGTCGCCGGAGACGCCTCGGTTGTATAACGTGGTGCTGCGGTATGGCGCGGACGTGCTGACCGAGCGCGTCGGGTTTCGCACGATTGCCTGTGAAGGTCATGAGATTCTGCTGAACGGGCGGCCGGTTTGGCTGCGCGGCCTGTGTGTGCATGAGGACGATCTGGCGCTCGGCAAGGTGTCGGAGGAGGCGGATGTCCGGCGCCGTTTCGCGCACGCGAAGGAGATGGGCTGCAACATGCTGCGGCTGGCGCATTATCCGCATCACGAGATGGTGGCGCGGATCGCGGATGAGGTGGGGCTGCTGCTGTGGTCGGAAATCCCGGTGTACTGGGCTATCGACTTCGACAATCCGGACACCTGGGCGGACGCTGAAAATCAGTTGCTGGAGATGATCGGGCGCGACGGCAACCGGGCGAGCGTGATCATCTGGGGCGTCGGGAATGAGAACGCGGACACGGACGCCCGTTTTCACTTCATGGCGCGGCTGGCCGAGGCGGCGCGCGCGGTGGATCCGTCCCGGTTGATCGGCGCGGCGTGTTTGATCAATCGCGTTGAGTTTCGCATTGAGGATCGACTGACCGACTCGCTGGACATTATTGGATTGAACGAATATTTCGGCTGGTACGAGCGGGACTTTTCCGGACTGGAGCGGCTGCTGGCGAATTCGAATCCTGGCAAGCCAGTGGTGATCAGCGAAGTGGGCGCGGACGCTCTGGCGGGGCATCGCGGGCGAGCGGATGAGTTGTTCACCGAGGATTGCCAGGCGGACATTTACCGGCGGCAACTGGAGACGATCGCCGCGGCGGAGTACGTTCGCGGGTTTTGCCCCTGGCTGCTGTACGACTACCGCACGGAGCGGCGGCAGACGCGGTTTCAGCGCGGGTGGAATCGCAAGGGACTGATCGCGGAAGACAAGACGACGAAAAAGCTGGCGTTTGGCGTCGTCGCGGATGCGTATCGGCGGCTGGCGGGGAACCGCTGAAGGTCATTCCACCTGTTCGATGGTCGCGACGTCGCCGGCCAATGTGGTGCGGCGGACATCGCGTACTTCATGATGGTCGAAGCGGCGGGCGCGGTGCATCGTGGTGCGGTTGTCCCAGATCACCAGGTCGTTGACTCGCCATTCGTGGGAATAAACGAAACGTTCGCGCGTGGCGAATTCGGTCAGGTCGCGCAGGAACATCCGCGCCTCGGGGACGGTCCAGCCGACGATGGTGCCGGCGTGGGACGACAGGAATAACGATTTACGGCCGGTGACCGGATGGGTGCGCACCAGGCGCTGGCGGACGGGCCGGAACGCGGCGCGCTCTTCCGGCGTCAGGTCGGTGAAGCCGATCGCCTCGCGGGAGAAGATTAACGAGTGTTCGCAGACCAGGTCTTCGACTTCGGCTTTGGTGCGGTCGTCCAGCGCGTCGTGGGCGGCGCGCATGTCGGCGAATTCGGTGTTGGCGCCCCAGGAGGGAATCACCCGGCCGGACAGTAACGAATATTTCGCCGGGATGGGACGGAATGAACTGTCGGAGTGCCAGAGGCGATCGCCCAGTTTGAAGAACCAGACGCGGTCGTGGGGGGAGATGAGGGCGCCGGATTTGTCGAGATTTGAGAAGTCGGCGATGCCGGCGCCCAATCGGGATTCGGCCTGGCGGCGGATGTGGCCCGGGGTGTTGTAGCCCTCCGGTTCGCCAAGGTTACGGGTGAAATCGATCTGCTGTTGGTCTGTGAGCGGTTGGTTGGGGAAGACCAGGACGGCGTGTTCGTCCATCGCGGCCTCAATCGCGATGATGTCCTCCGGCGTGATCGGGCGCGCCAGGTCGATGCCGGTGACCTCGGCCGCGAAGACGGGGTGGAGCGTTCGGAGGGTGAGGCTCATGGAGCAAGTTTAACCTGGCGCGGGTGGATGGCAAAGTCTGACCACTCTCGACGCGCGATCAAACACGTGCAAAAAGCGCGCGCTTCCAGGGTCGCGTCCGGCGATTCCTGGCAAAAAGTATCAAAAGGAATATGGCTCGCATGGAGTTTCCCATGTGGGTGAAGCAGAGAGGAACCCAATGGAATACCGGAAACAACCGGCGGTTGGCCGCCGCACGCTCATTAAGGCCACAACCGCTCTGGGCGCGATACAGCTCGCATCCCCTTTCGTCATCAGCGCGCGCGGTGAGGCGCCAATTAAAATTGGGATGGTCGATCCGCTGACCGGCATCCTGTCGGCGCTGGCGCAAAGCGAAGTCGAAGGCGCGAAATACGCCGTCGCGGAAGTTAATAAGAAGAATGGCATCCTTGGCCGGCAGGTCGAATTGTTGGTGGAAGACTCCGCCAACGATGTCGGCACCGGTGTGCAGAAGACCCGCAAGCTGATCGATCGCGACCAGGTTGACGTGATCTTTGGCGACGTGAACTCCGGGATCGCTTATGCGATGGCCGCCGTGACCACGGAAAAAAAGGTGCTGCATATCGTTCCGGGCGGCCATACCGACCCGATCACCGGTGCCGATTGCAAGTGGAACGTATTTCGCATCTGCAACACGACCTCGATGGACGCGGCGGCGATCACCGGGGAGCTGGTCAAGCGGTTCGGCAAGAAGTGGTTCTTCATCACGCCCGATTACGCTTACGGCCATACGCTGCAGGATGGCTTCATCAAGAACCTCAAGGCACTTGGCGGCGAGTTCGAGGGCGACATGCTGCCGATCAACACCTCCGAGTTTTCCGCCACGCTGATCAAAGCCAAAGGCTACAAGCCGAATGTGTTGCTCAACAACATGGGCGGGTTGGCGCAGATCGACTGCATGAAGCAATTCGTGCAGTTCGGCATGGTGAAGGACATGGCGCTTGGCGGCGCGTTGTTCGAACTCGAGAGCATCAAGTCGGTGCCGAAAGACGCGCAAACCGGCTGGTGGGACATGGAATGGTGGTGGGATCAGCCGAATGTGCCGGAGGTGGTGAAATTCGTCGCCGACTTCCGCAAGGAGATGGGCAAAACTCCCAGTGCGCGGCATTGGTTCGGCTATGTCGCGGTGCAGTCGGTGCGTCTGGCCGCCGAGAAGGCGAAGACCATGGCGGGACCGCAAATGTCCCGCGCTCTGGAGGATCTTGTGCTGCCGCCGGACGTGGCGTTGCAGCCGGGCGAAATCCGTTACCGCAAGGGCGATCATGAACTGATGGCGAATATTTTCGTGGGTCAGGCGCATCCGCCGGAAGGCAATCCGGACAACGTGTTCAAGGTCGAGAGCCTGGTGGCGGGCGATAAGGCGGCGGGCACCGTCGAGTCGAGCGGCTGCAAGATGGTCGAAGCGCCGGTGTAACGATCGCGCGACACCGGCACCCCGCCGTTTTCGGACGGCGGGGTGTTTGCGTACAACTTCTGGGGAACGCGGCCAATGCTGCAAGTCGTTCTGTTCAATGTGACCAACGGCCTGATCATCGGCGCGTTTTACGTGCTGATGGCGTTGGGCTTGTCGCTGATCCTGAATCTAAGCAACGTCATCAACTTCGCGCATGGCAACTTCCTGGCGCTTGGCGGTTACTTTGCTTACATGCTGACGCCGGCGATCGGCTTCTGGGGTGCGTTGCTGGTGGCCCCGCTTCTTACCGCGTTGTTGGGCTTCATCGTCGAGCGGCTGATGATCAGGCGGGTGTATAACCGCGATCCCGTCTACAGTTTGCTGCTGACGTTCGGCCTCGCGTTCATCATGCAGGATGCCTGCCGTTTCATCTGGGGACCGAACGGTTTGCCTCTGGGGGTGCCGGATTCGATGTCGGCGCCGATCAGCGATCAGCTGTTCTTCATCACCTGGTATCGCATCTTCAACGTCGCTGTCGTGATCGTCGCGGTCTCCGGGTTGTTCGCCTTCCTGCGCTTCACGCGGGTTGGCGTGCGTATCCGCGCGGGCACGCTGGATCTGGAAACGGTCTCCGCGCTTGGCGTCAACGTCAGCATGTTGCGGTCATTTAATTTCGGACTCGGGTGTTTGCTCGCGGGCCTGGCCGGCGTGCTGGCGGCGGGACAGATCGGGCTCAATCCGAACATGGGCGATGACCTGTTGATGCCAAGCTTCATCGCCATCATCGTCGGCGGAGTCGGCAGCCTGACCGGCACGCTTGTGGGCGGCCTGTTGATCGGCGTCGCGGCGGCGTTGACCACGATCGTTTGGCCGGCGGCGAGCGAGGCGGTGATCTACGTGATCATGGCCGTCGTGCTGGTGCTGCGTCCCCGCGGATTGATGGGCGAAGAAGGGATGCTGACATGAGCGGCGGTTTCGATCGGCGCTGGCTGCGGCTGCTGGTGATCTGGGCTGTGCTGCTGGCGGTGCCGTTCTGGTTGCCGCTGGTCGGTGGCTACACCGCGTTGGCCGGACGCGTGCTGGTACTGGGCCTGGCCGCGATGTCGTTCAACATCCTGCTCGGCTTCACGGGAGTCATGAGTTTCGGGCACGCGGCGTATTTCGGTCTCGGCGCTTATGGCGCGGGACTGACATTGAAGTTCCTGGCCGCGTCGACACCGTTGGCGATGCTGATGGGCGTGTTGCTCGGCGGCGGGCTGGGGGCGCTGTTCGGGTTGCTGATCGTGCGGCGGCGCGGGGTTTATTTCGCGATGGTGACGGTCGCGTTCGGCCAGGTGGCGTTCTACGTGGCTTATAGCTGGAACGATTTTACCGGCGGTTACGACGGGTTGCGCGGCTTCAGCCGGGCGCCGTTGAACCTGGGCTTCACCATGATCGACATCACCAACAACAGCACGGCGTTTTACTATTTCCTGCTGGTGGTGTTCGCGGTCGCTGTCGGGTTGCAGGCGTTGCTGCTGGCCTCGCCATTTGGGCGAACCTTGCTGGCGATCAGGGAGAATGAGCGCAGGGCCCGGTTTCTTGGGATCCCGATCGAGCGGCATATCTGGCTGTCCTTCAGTATCTCCTGCTGCTTCACCGCGCTGGCGGGATCGTTGTACGCGCTGCTGAACAATTTCGCCGACCCGATGGGGCTGCATTATTCGTTGTCGGGGGAGATCGTGATCATGACCGTGATGGGCGGCATGCGCGCGTTCTGGGGGCCGTTGCTCGGCGCGGCGGTGTTCGTCGTGCTACAGGATTATATTTCATCGATGACCGTGAACTGGATGAGCTTTATCGGGCTGATCTTCGTGCTGGTCGTGCTGTTCTTCCCGCGCGGCCTTTTGGGCATGCTGCAACGGAGGAACGCGGCATGAGCAACATGCTGGAAGTTAAGGGCGTGTCGAAGCATTTCGGCAGCCTGCGCGCGGTGGAGAATGTTTCGCTGATGGTGGCGCCGGGCGAATTGCGCGCGATCATCGGGCCAAACGGCGCCGGTAAGACCACCTTCTTTAATCTGATCTCCGGCTTTTTTCCGCCGACCAGCGGGGATATCGTGTTCGACGGCGAGGTGATCACGCAACTTCCCGTCGCGGCGCGTGTGGCGCGCGGCATGGCGCGGACGTTTCAGATCACCGAAATCTTTCCGGAGCTGACGGTGCGGGAGAACATTCGCATCGGCGCCGAGAGCGCCGCTGGCCTGCGCCTGAACTTCTGGCGCACCCGGGCCGAAGCCGCCCAGGTCGAGGCGGCGATCGATGAAATGCTGACCCTGACGGGCCTGACCGCTCAGGCGGACCGGCTGGTGGGGGAAATGTCGCACGGCGATCAGCGCGCGGCGGAGATCGCGATGGCGCTGACGTTGAAGCCTCGGCTGTTGCTGCTGGATGAGCCGACCGCCGGCATGGGCGAGCATGAAACCTATCAGATCGCCGGGCTGATCCACCGGCTGCACAAGAACAGCAGTTACACGATCGTTCTGATCGAGCACGACATGCGCGTGGTGTTCAACCTCGCGGACCGGATCACCGTGTTGGATCAGGGCAAGCTGCTGGCTGATGGCACGCCGAAGGAGATCGCGGACGATCCGCATGTGCAGGCGGCCTATCTGGGGTCGGCCGAATGAACGCGCTGGAAGCCGAGGGGCTCAACACCTATTACGGCAAAAGCCACATCCTGCGCGATGTCGGGTTGGTGGTGGCGGAAGGCCGGGTGACGACGTTGCTGGGACGCAACGGCGCCGGCAAGACCACGACGTTGCGCAGCCTGGTGGGGCTGACGCCGCCGCGCACCGGCCACATTCGGGTGTTTGGCAAGGAGACCACCGGGCAGCCGCCCTATCGCGTCGCGCGGAGCGGCGTTGGCTATGTGCCAGAGGGGCGCAGGATCTTTCCCAATCTGACGGTCGAGGAAAATCTGCTGGTGCCGTCAGGACGTAGCGGGCAGTGGACGATCCCGCGCGTGTACGAACTGTTCCCGCGACTTCAGGAACGGCGCGGCAACCGCGGCCGGCAATTGTCGGGCGGCGAGCAGGAAATGCTGTCGATCGCGCGCGCTTTGCTGTTGAACCCGCGGCTGCTGATCCTGGATGAGCCGTCGCAAGGCCTTGCGCCGCTGATCGTGCGCGAGGTGTTCCGGATCGTCTCGCAGATGCGGTCGGAGGGGATTTCCATTCTGTTGGTAGAACAGAATGTCCGCATGAGCCTGGAAATCACCGACGATGTCTACGTGATCGAGAACGGCCAGGTGGTGTATTCCGGGCCGGCGGCGGAATTCGCGGCCGACGAGGAACGCATCCAGGCACTGGCCGGTGCCTCGGCGGAGGAGTGGAACCTGGACGAGATCCTGCCGGGATAACGCAACCATTCGGCGTCCACGCCGTTTTACTCGGACATGGATACCATCGTTTCGCCCGATTTCGCGCTGACCTCCCCGGAACAGCTTGTCCAGGCGGTGGCCGCGCTATCCGATACGATGCGCGCGCGCCGGCCGGAGACGCGGCAGGCGGCGGTCGTGCCTTTGGAAGATCTGGACCATCTGCGCCGGATCGGACTGCTCCGCGCCGTGTTGCCGCGCTGTCTGGGCGGGTTTGGATTTGGCACGGAGCCCGCGGGAGCGGAAGGACTTAGCACCGTGCTGCGACTGATCGGGCGCGGCGATTTGTCGCTCGGCCGGATCTTCGAGGGGCACGTGAACGCGGTCCAGCTCGTGTTACGATATGGCAATGAACGTCAGGTGGACGCTGCCGCCCGGGACGTCAGGGATGGGCATCTGCACGCCATCTGGAATACCGAAATCCCGCCGGGCGTCCGGCGTGTGGGCCAGGCCTGGCTCAGCGGACGCAAGAGCCATTGTTCCGCCGCCGGCGTGGCCACACGGGGAGTGATCACCGTGGATCAGCATCTTGATGGCGGGCAGTTGCTGCTGACGCGAATACAGCCCGGTGAACGCAGCGGTCCGGTCTCTGGGCTGCTGCATGGAATGCGCGCCACGCAGACGGGATGGGTCGATTTCGAATGTTACGTGCCCGGTGAGGATGACTGGATCGGGCAGCCGGGCGATTACCTGAGGGAGCCGGTGTTCTCCGCTGGCGCGTGGCGAACCCTGGCGGTGCTGCTCGGCGGGCTGGAGGCGTTGGTCGGAGAAGTCAATCGTCAGTTGGCCGCGCGAGGGCGGGATGGCGATCCGCATCAACGGGCCCGTGTCGCGAAGGCAACGATCGCGCGGGAGACCGCGTATTTGTGGGTCTCGGCGTGCGCGCGACTGGCGGATGGCGGCGATTACGCGACGGCGGGCGTGGCGGAATACGTCAATCTCGCACGCGGCGCGGTGGAGGCGGCATGCCTCGACACGCTGCGACTGACGCAACGGAGCCTTGGCCTGGCGGCGTTCGTGGACAGCAATCCGGTCGAACCGCTGATGCGGGATCTGGCGACTTACCTGCGCCAGCCGGCGCTGGATGAGGCGCTGGATGAAGCGGCGGCGTATTTCATGGTTAGCGACATGCCGCGGACCGGATGGATGGCGGAATGACGGTCGCGGATGTGGCGCTCCGGATGCGCGGGGTTCCGTCGCGCGATCTTGATGCGTTTCTGGATCGAAGCGGCGCGGTCATTCTGGCGCCGCATCCGGACGATGAAAGTTTAGGGTGCGGCGGATTGATCGCGGCCGCTCGCGCGCGCGGCCGGCCCGTCAGCGTCGTGTTCGTCACCGACGGAACGGGATCGCATCCAAATTCCAGGGCGTTTCCGCCGGAGCGTTTGCGCGCGACCCGGGAAGCGGAAGCGACGATGGCACTGCGGTTTCTGGGTGTCGCGGCACGGGATATCACATTCCTGCGGCTCCCGGACACCGCGGCGCCAAGCGACGGGATTTTGTTCGATCTGACGGTCGCGCGGATCGCCAATGTGGCGCGGCGAAACGGTCACGGCGGCATCTTCGCGCCGTGGCGGCACGATCCGCATGGCGATCATCTGGCGGCGCATCTGATGGCGGCGGAAGTGGCGCGGCGGCTGCACCTTCGCCATTGGTCTTATCCCGTGTGGGGTTGGACTTTATCGGACCGGCGGTTGCTGGATGAACTGTCGCGCGGTGCCCGTTTGGACATCGGCGAGGTTCTACCGGCGAAACGTCTGGCGATCGCCTCGCATGCGTCTCAACTCGGCGGCGTCATCACCGACGATCCGGACGGGTTTCAGCTTCCCGCTGACCTGCTGGGGATTTTCGAAGCGCCGTACGAGGTGTTCGTGGATGCCTGACGCGGCGTATTTTCAGGCGTTGTACGAAAGGGATCCGGATCCCTGGCGGTTCGCCTCCAGCGAGTATGAGCGGGGTAAATACGCCGTGACCCTGGCGGCGATCGGGGCCGGGCCGTTCGGGCGGGCGTGGGAAGTGGGTTGTTCGATCGGTGTGTTCACCGCGGCGCTGGCGGATCGGTGCGGGGCATTGCTGGCGGTGGACGTGGCGGAGGCGGCGCTGGACCAGGCGAGGCGGCGCTGCGCGGGAAACTCCCGCGCGCGCGTCGAACGTTTGTGTGTCCCCGCGGAATGGCCGGAGGGACGGTTCGACCTGATCGTATTCTCCGAAGTACTTTATTTCTTATCCGTATCGGACATCCGGCTGACGGCGCGGCGTTCGCTCGGGTCGTTGGCGCCGGACGGTCGCATCGTGCTGGTGAACTGGACAGGGGAAAATGGCCAGAAGCTGAGCGGCGAGGCGGTGGCGGATATGTTCCTCGCCGCGGCACCGGAATTAAGTTCGGTGAGCCAGGACCGAAAACCCGGTTACCGGCTGGACGTGGTCAGGCCAAAAGTTCCTTTCGCGTGACCTTTGTGTCGAGCGTGGGAGTGTCGAGCGTGGCCAGGGAGCGCCGCGCCACGTCGATCTGACCGGTCACGCCGGCGGCCGGTACTGGGCGGCGACGCAGTCTGGGACTGCCTGCTTCCAGCGTCATCCAGGCCATTCCGAAACACACCGCGTCGATCGCCGTGCGAACGGCGACGTCGAAAACCTCAAGGCCAGAGGCGAGGCGTTGAATTTCGCGCGACGGGGCGGCGGCGCCTTGCAGCCACAGCATCCTTAACCGGCGGCGAAACCCGACCCGGGCGATGGCGGCCAAAGCGGGCTCCAGGCGGCCGTCGAGGAAGGCATCGGTGGCGATCATACGGCGGCGAATGGTGTCGGCCATGCCGCCCGCGGCGCGGCCCTCGGTGCGGCCCGATACGGTAACGACCGCTTCGTTGAGGTGACGGACACGCGCGTCGATCCGCCGCAACGCCGCGAAGAATTCGCGGTCTTCACCGCTGCGCACGTCAGGAATGCCGCCGGCGCGCGACCAGGCGGATACCGTGACGGCGATGCTGGCGCCGGAATGCTCATCGTGGCGCGGCAAGGGATCGAATGGATCGGGATCGATAAGGGCGTCGATTTCATCCAGTAGCGCGGCGTAATGACATTCCCGCGCGTCGGCCTCGATCAGGGCCGGCGGCAGGCGGGTCTCATCGCGCGGATCGATGCGCGCGCGTCCGGCCACCGCGTCCACCCCGCCGGCCAGCGCGGCGAGATTCACCGCCAGCCAGTCGGGACCCGCCACGCCATCGGCGTCGGTGGTCAACAGGATCCCGTCCTTACCCGCGCGAGACGCGGCCCATTCCATCGCGAGGCGGCGCGCGGCCCCTGCATTCGCCTGATCCGGCGGCAAAACGACGTCGCGGATCAGGATCGGCACAGAAGACCGGGCGGCGAGTTCCGCCGCGATCGCCGCGCCGCGGTCGGTCGAGTTGTTGATGAACACAAGGATTTCGTCAAACGCCGCGGCCCGCTGATGGATCAGAGCCGTGAGGCAGGGTTCCAGCCAACCGGCCTCATCCTTCACCGGGACAACGACGACAACGCGGTCTGAGGAAAGCCTTTTTGTTGCGTCGAGGGCGTCGGTCATTCGCGATGGTTTCCACTTTGACACGTCCGGTTTGGCCGTATCGCGCTCAATGGGCCCGAGCGGCCAGGGTTCCCCCGTGGTTTTCGTTCCCCCGGGTTTTCGTTCCCGTGGGTTTTCCGGCCGCATCTCGGGGAACTCCACGCCCGCGAGTTCGTTACCTATCCTGGTGTCTTTTGGGAGGTTCAAATGGGCCGTGGAATTCTGCTTTGGTTGTTGGGCGTGCCAATTCCGGTGATCATCCTCCTCGCGCTGCTGTGGCGCTGAGATGCCCGCCGACGAAGTCTATCCGATGGATCAGCGCGTTGTCGCCGAGCCATCTGTTTCCGCGGTTTCCTGGCCGGCCATTTTTGGCGGTGGAGTCGTGGCCGCTTCGACGACGTTGGTGCTGTTGCTGATCGGATCGGGGTTCGGCCTCGCGATGACCTCGCCCTGGCCGAACGCCGGCGCGTCGGCGACGACGTTCACGATCGCCGCGGGCATCTGGCTGATCGTGATGCAATGGATCTCCTCCGGTCTGGGCGGTTTCATCACCGGGCGGCTGCGCACCAAATGGATTCGCGTTCACACCCACGAGGTCTTCTTCCGCGACACCGCTCATGGTCTACTGACCTGGGCTCTGGCCACCGTGATCGGTGCGATGCTGTTGGCATCAGCGGGTTCCGCCGCGATCGGGACCGGCACGCGGGCGGCGGCGACCGTCGCGGCGGGCGCGGCACAAGGTGCCAGCCAAGGCGGCATGCAAAGCGCGGGCGGCGCCATGCCGGTGGGGCAGCAACGGGCCTACGACGTGGACAGCCTGTTCCGCGGCGAAAAACCCGAGCTGGCTTCGAGCGATAACGATGTGCGCGGGGAGACGACGCGAATCCTCGCCAGTGGGTTGACCAACGGAGGCGACGTTCCGGCGGCGGATCGGACCTATCTGGCGAGTATCGTCGCGCAGCGCACGGGCGTGTCGGACGCGGACGCTCAAAAGCGGGTCGATGACGTGATCGCGCGGGAGAAAGACGCCGCGGCCAAACTGCGTCAGGTAGCCGACACGGCGCGCAAATCCACCGCCGCGTTCACGATCTTCACCGCTTTGTCGATGCTGATCGGCGCCTTCATCGCCAGTGCCGCGGCGGCTTATGGCGGCAGCCTGCGTGACGAACATCCGTGATCTGAGCGCGATTCTTTTCACTGTCCCCTTCCTGGTCCCGGCCAGGAAGGGGCGTTTGATTCATGCGAGACGGTCGGCATGCGCGTTCTGGTGATTTATTGCCATCCCAGCGAAACGAGTTTTTCGGCCGCGCTGCACAAGGCGGTGACCGAAAGCCTGATCGGCGCGGGTCATTCCGTGACCGACCTGGATTTATACGCGGAGAATTTCAATCCTGTCATGACGCGGGAAGAGCGCGAAGAGTACGAGGATAACCCACGTTATATCGAGACGGTGAAAAAATACGCCGAGCAACTCGCGGCGGCCGAGGCTCTGGTCGCGGTGTATCCGACGTGGTGGTACGGCCTGCCCGCGATGCTCAAGGGCTATTTCGACCGGGTCTGGGCACCGGGAATCGCATTCGACGTGGAACAGGATGGCAGCGTGGATACCAACCGGCTTGGGCAAATCCGGCGAATCGGCGTGGTTACGACATACGGCTCGCCATGGTGGCTGATCCGGTTTTATATGGGCGACCCGGAGCACAAGTTCTGGTCGCGCGGTGTCCGGAAATTATGCGCGAGCGGCTGCCGGTTGGACTGGCTGGCGAACTATAACATGGACAAAGCGCCGCCAGCCTCGCTGGACCGGTTCATCGAGCGAGTGAAACGGACAATCGGGAAATGGTGAGCGCGACGTCAGCGCGGCGCCGGCGTCCGCTCGGCGCAGGGCGAGGCATCGCCAACGCCGAACTGGATCGTTGGCAAAATCGCGGCGGGCGGAAACAGCACGGCGAGAGCGACGGCCGCGCCGGCTCGCGCGGTTAGTTCCGGCGCCGGCGCGTAGTGCAGGTCCTTGAAGGAGCCGGAGATCAGAATCGGCGTCGCGAGCTTGCCGATGGTGAAGTGCTTTGGATCGGTGCGTAGGGTCATCTCCAGCCTTTCGTGCGCGAGGTCGATGCGGGCGCCGCCGCTGATGAGGTGATCGGTGGTGCTGACCTCCAGCTCGCGGCTGGCGAAGATGCCGCTCTTGAGCGCGAAGTCGGCGACCGCGCAGGTAATCGCCTCCTTGTCCGGGACGCCGATGGCGGCGAAGAACGCGCTGCCGAGTTCAAGTCCCATCAGATCGACCAGCAGCGCGTTGACATCGCCGCCTTTCGGCATCACGGCGCGGAAACCGCCATCGCCATGCGCCAGCACGGTGGCGAAAGACGTGCCGCGGCCTTTGATTTTCGCGGTGCCGTCGATGGGGCCCTGACCCGAACCGAGTTTGGCGGAGGACAGCAGGCGGCTGATGTCGATATTTTTGGCGGTGACATCGACGTCGGTATCCATGGCACTGCTCCCCTGGGCCCCCGCCTGGGCGACCGGCGTCAGCTCGATCGTTCCGTTCAGCGATCCATCGCCGATATCGACGTGCAATGGATCGATCAGGATGTGACCGTTCTCGATGTCCATTTTGGCCTCGATGGAATCGAACGGCAGCGATTCGCCGACGATTTTCTCGCCGCGATAGGTCAGGTGCACGTCGGCGGCGAGCAGTTTCGGCATGCTCACCGGCGCGGTGGGCAGCAGTTTCGGACTGGCCTCGGCGCGGCGCATGTCCGCGACCTGTTTCGGCGTTTCTCCCGGCGTCGTGGTTCGGCCGGGCGTGGCGCCGATGAAGCCACCGAGGTCGGCGAGATCCACCTGATGGGAGAATAAATTGGCGTTGACGATCGGGCGGCCGCCATGCGGATCGACGTCCAGCTCCCCGTTCAGGTCGGTGCCGCCGACCCGGCCGGCGATCTGACTGAACTTCACGTTGCCCTTGTCGAAATCGAGCCGCCCGGAGATGCGATAGGGCGGCGTGGACGGCGTGGCGATCCCGGTCAGCGGCAACAACAAGGCCATGTCGGGTCCGGAGAACGCCAGGTTCAGATTGGCGCCCGTCAGCGCCAGCGGATCCTGGATGTGACCCTTCAACGTGGCGTGCGTGTCGCCGTTCGCCAACTCCAGATCGATCGGATAAGGTTTGGTCGTGTCACGTAACGACAGCAGCGCCCCGCCGACCGCGTGGAAAGTGATCGGCTGCCGCGCGTGGGTGCCCTTGCCGTCGATCACCAGCACGTCGCCGGCGCTGGTGTGGGAGGTAACGATGCTCATGGTGACATCGGATTCCTCGCGCACGACGTGCACATGGGCGGCGCCGTTCCGGATCGCGACCTCGCCGATGCGCAGGTCGAAGGCGTCGCCCGGAGCGATCCAGTTGCCGCGGCCGTCGCTGGTCTGCTCGATGTCGATGGTGGGTTGGTCGGCGTCGATGGTGTTGACGGTGAGTTGGCCGCTGCGCCACCAGGCCGCGGGTTCGAAGGTGAAGCCGAGGCGGGGGATGGTGATGAAATCCGGACCGCCGGCGGTAAATCCGGACGGGTTGGCGACCTTCACGCCGTAAGCGGTGATGCCGGTGACCCGGCCCGGAGCGACCGAAATGCGCTCGATGCTGACGGCGCGGCCCAGAGCGGCCGAGGCTTTGGCTTCCACCACCGGACGAAACCAGTTCCAGTCCCACAGCCAGACGACCGCCGCGACCGCGATCGCCAGCAAGCCCAAAGACCAGCCCAGATAGACAAATCCTGACCGGCGAACCGCCGGCGCGGTCGGTTCCGATTGAGACACCAGGCGAACATCCGATCCAGGTTTGACGGCCGTGTCTTCGGCGCCGTGTCTTCGGCAACGTCTTCGGCCGGCCCGTGGTTCCCATAAGCCGTGGCCCGGGGCGGGAACGTCCTCTGTTGCGTACCGTTATTAAGCGCGCAGCCGAAGGACGATCAGGCAATGGCCAGGCGGGCCTCATTCATCGCGCTCGTGAAGGAAAGCGCTCAGGCGTTCATCGCCGACGACGCGTTGAGCCGCGGCGCGTCGATCGCGTTCTACGTGGTGACGTCGATGGTGCCGGTGCTGGTCATCGTGATCAGCATCGCCGGCGCGGCGTTCGGGCGCGACGCGGCGCGCGGGGCGATCGCGGCGCAATTGTCCGACGTCATGGGCACCGAGGGCGCGGAATTGTTGCAATCGACGATCCACGGCGCGGCTGACAAGTCGGCCGGCATCGTCGCCAGCACGATCGGTTTGATCACGTTGCTGATCACCTCATCAGGCGTGTTCGGTGAAATGCAATCGGCGCTGAACGCGATCTGGCGGGAGCCGCCGAAGGGCGGCACCATCGTGCGCATGATCCGCGCCAGGATCGCCAGTCTGGGGCTGGTGGTCGCTCTGGGCTTGCTGCTGTTGTTGTCGCTGACCGCCGGGGCGGTGCTGGCGGTGCCGGACGCCTATATCAACGCGCATCTCCCGTTTGGGAAGACGGTGTTGTCGGCGTTGAACTTCGGTGTCGCGTTCGTGCTGGACGGACTGCTGTTCGCGGCGATTTATAAAACGTTGCCGGATCGCGATCTTGAGTGGCATGACGTGTTCGTCGGCGCGGTCACGACGGCGTTCCTGTTCGGCTTTGGGAAGTTTCTGATCGGGTTGTATTTGCGGTCGAGCGCGATCGCCTCGACCTATGGTGCCGCTGGCGGGCTGATCGCGCTGTTGCTGTGGATTTACTACTCGGCGCAGATATTCCTGTTCGGCGCGGAGTTCACCAAGGCGTACGCCGTCCGAAAGGGGAGCCAGCAAGACAGCCCCGAGTTGACCGATCACGGCGGCGTCGACGCGGGGTCCCGAAACAATATCGCGACCGGTGCGGACTAACGCGGGTCGGCGTCGCCGCCGGCCCGTCATCTTCGGCCTCGATCCGAGGATCGGCCCCCTCAGATACCTTGACCGACTTATGACGTCCTCGGCGGCTCGAGCCCGAGGATGACGGGAAGAGACGCACTTTCCTCCCGCGGCGATTATCTTGGTGCTTTTGCGGCTCGAGCCCGGCCATGACGGTGAGAGGGCTGTCCGACCTCCTCAGGCTGCTGAGTCGCCAGGCGCGATCCGGCCATGCCGGGGACAACAGGCTGTCAGGTGGAAAAAGCAAATTGCGCGGCCAACACGACAGGCACACACTCCGGTCAGAAGAACGCGACGTCATCGAAGGAGGAAACGCATGCCGGAAGGCCAACAACTGGTCGGGGGCGACACCATTCTTGGGGAAGGTGCGTTCCGCTATCGCGTCAATCGCGATTGGGCGAAGCTGCCGGACGGGTGGAGCTTCCATGAGGTCGCCGCCGTCGGGGTCGACCGCAACGACAACGTGTTCGTGTTCAATCGCGGCGAACATCCGATGACCGTGTTCGACCGGCACGGCAATTTCCTGCGCGCCTGGGGGGAGGACATCTTCTCCCACGCGCACGGCATCCAGATGGCGCCGGACGGCACGATTTATTGCACCGACGATGGCGACCATACCGTGCGTCAGCTGACGCCCGAGGGGCGGGTGCTGATGCAACTCGGCGTGCCGGGCAAGCCGTCGCCGTTCATGAGCGGGCTGCCGTTCAATCGCTGCACCCATACGGCGCTGTCGCCGAGCGGCGACCTCTACGTCTCGGACGGCTATGGCAACGCGCGGGTGCACAAGTATTCGCCGGACGGTAAGCTGCTGCTGAGCTGGGGACGTCCGGGCAGCGGGCCGGGCGAGTTCAATCTACCGCACAACATCGTCTGCGATCCAGATGGCTGGGTTTATGTCGCGGACCGCGAGAGCCACCGCATCCAGGTGTTCGACGGCAACGGCAAATTCGAAACGCAGTGGAACAATTTGCACCGGCCCAGTGGGCTGTGCATGACGTTCGGCAAGTGCCCGCTGTGCTATGTGGGGGAGATCGGGCCATACATGTCGGTCAATCGCCAGTATCCGAATATAGGCCCGCGGGTCAGCATTCTCGACGGGAAAGGCAACGTTCTGGTCCGCCTCGGCCGCACCGAGGATGCCATCGGCCAGGAACCTGGGCAGTTCATGTCGCCACACGGGATCGCGGTCGACTCTCGCGGCGATATTTACGTCGGGGAGGTGGTGGTCAGCTCCTGGCCTTCGGCGTTCCCGGACAAGCCCAGGCCGGCCAATTTGAAAAGCCTGCAGAAGCTGGAGAAATTGCCGGATACCGTGTGAGGACCGACGCCAACCGACCAACGGCATGAGGTACTGACCACCCATCCGTCATGGCCGGGCTCGACCGCATAGGCATCAAGATAAGGCTGGCGAAGGGAAAACCTTCCCCCGAACGTCATCCTCGGGCTCGACCCGAGGATCGGCCCGCTCGGGCACCTTGCCCGACTTTTAACGTCCTTGGCGGGGTCGAGAGATCCTCGGGTCGAGCCCGAGGATGACGGGAAAAGGCGGTCATTGTCCTCCACGGCGGCTTATCTTGATGCCTATGGGGCCTGACCCTGGCATCGCGCGACGCAGACCCGGTGCTCTCGGGCAGG
>Ga0182030_10001402_pt1 | contig 49624 bp, 33 predicted proteins | sample 812S3MmetaG_FD_121299 | JGI IMG/M metagenome (GOLD analysis project Ga0182030, IMG submission 121299) | Permafrost microbial communities from Stordalen Mire, Sweden - 812S3M metaG (Illumina Assembly) | ecosystem: Environmental > Terrestrial > Soil > Wetlands > Permafrost | place: Sweden... | reverse complement strand
TGTGGCACGCCTGATGCTCAGCTTGGATGGTCAAATCCTCGCGGAATACAACATGAACAAGGAGCGCTACACCATTGGGCGCCTCCCGGACAATGACATCCGTATCGATAACCCGGCGGTGAGCGGCCATCATTCGCTCATCATCAACATTCTGAACGACTCGTTTCTCGAGGACCTGAACAGCACCAACGGCACGTACGTCAACGGCAAGCTGATCAAGAAGCACGCCATGCAGCATGGCGACGTGATCACGGTCGGACACCATCAGTTGCGCTTCGTCGACAGCCAAGATGGCGACGCGGAGCAGGATGAGTTCGAGAAAACCATGGTCATTACCCCGAGCTCGCAAGGAGAAGACCGGATTCGGGGACGCGTCGGCGCCGCGGTCGATCAGGCTGCGAAGGCCGTCGCGGCCAAGCGGCCGCCGGGAGGCATACCCGACAACGCCACAGCGCTGCCGAAGGCCAAGCTCCAGGTACTGAGCGGCGCCTTTGCGGGCCGGGAGCTCGAGCTCACCAAGGCGCTCACCACGCTAGGACGTCCCGGCGTGCAGGTCGCGGCCATCACGCGGCGCTCCGAGGGCTATTTCATCGTGCACGTCGACAGCGGCAAGGACAACGACTACCCGCAGGTCAACGGCGTTCCCATTGGCCCGCAGGCGCGTCGCCTCAATGACAATGATGTCGTGCAGCTCGCCGGCGTGAAGATGGGGTTCTTCGAGAGCTAGCCGCAATCGCGGCGAGCGCGGCCAACCCGACCCAATCCATTGCTCCGCCGCCGCCCGGTGCGGCGGGTGTGGCGTGCGCCTCTGCCGATGGCGCCGAGACGCCGCCCGCATCGACGGCGGCTACCGTGAAGTAATAAGGGGTGCCGTTCGAAAGCCCCGTCACGCTGGCGCTCGGACTCGTAAGTCCCGTCTGCACGGGCGTCGATCCCTCGCCGTCCGATGACTTGGCTTCGTAGACGTTGTACGTCTTCGCGCCCGCGGCAGCGCTCCAGGTGAGCGACACCGAGCCATTTCCGGCCGTGGCCGCGAGACCTGCCGGCACCGCCGGTATCACGGTTCCGCTCGCTTCGGCAGACTCGCCCGACATCCCTCCGGCATCGACCGCCTGCAGCTTGAAGAAGTACTGCTGGCCGGATGTCAAATTCGTCAGGCTCACGGTCGTGCCGCTGATCTGGGTCTTGGCTGCCGTACCACCCTCGCCGCCGGCACTCGTGCCCTCGAATAAGTTGTAGCTGGCCGCGCCCGCACTCGCGGTCCAGGTGAGCTTCAAGGAGCCCGCGCCTGCAGCCGCCGCGGCAAGACCTAACGGTACCGCGGGAACCACGGTTCCGCTCGCTTCCGCGGACGTTGCCGAGGTGCCCCCCGCATTGACCGCCTGCACCTTGAAGAAATATTGCTGGCCAGGCGTCAATCCTGTCAGGGTCACGGTCGCGCCGCTGATCTGGGTCTTGGTTGCCGTACCACCCTCGCCGCCGGCACTCGTGCCCTCGAATAAGTTGTAGCTGGCCGCGCCCGCACTCGCGGTCCAGGTAACCTTCAAGGAGCCCGCGCCTGCAGCCGCCGCGGCAAGACCGGTTGGTGCGGCGGGGGCGAGCGTCACCTGCGCCTCATTCGAGAAAGGCGAGACACCTTGCGCCGTGACGGCCGCGATCCTGAAATAGTAGAGCTGTCCGGTTTCGAGACCGCTCACCATGGTCGAGGTGCCGCTGACATTCTGCTGCACCGGAGTCGAAGATTCCTGACCCGAAGAGGTGCCTTGGTACACATCGAATCCCTGCGTGGCGGCAGCATCCGCATTCCACGCGAGCTTCACCGTGGTGCCGGCAGCGGTCGCGCTGAGGCCCGTCGGTGGGGCGGAGGTCTGAAACGCGCCCACCAGGCCGGCGGCATTGATGCTGCCGATCCCCGTGGCGATGTCGAACCCCGCGGCGGCGGCATAATCCTGGTTGCCGCTGATCTCCATGATGCCGGTCTGGTAGCTCGTATTGCTTTCGTTGGCGCAGGTACTGGCGGGGAGGCTCCCGAGTGCCGAGCTCGCGTATGTCGAGACGTCGCAGGGCTGCGCATTGGATCCGGAGATGATGTCGTAGAAAACGCAGGCGGTGCTGGTAATCGCTCCATGATCCGCGCTGCATGTGCTCTGCGTGGCCGCGGAGGCGTACTCGCTGCCCGCGATCTGGTAGAGCTTCGGATTGATGAGGCCCTGGCGCCCATCCGCGCTCGCTGCGGTGATCTGCGATTGATCGAGCATGGCCACGATGGCGGCGACCGCGGGAGCCGCTGCGGACGTGCCTTCCAAGACAGTGATGGTGTCGGTCGAGACCGGTGGGAACGAAGGTTCATTGGCTGGGTTGCAGGTGGTGATCTCGTACGAGCACACGAGCCAGCGGGTCGCGATCATGGAGACGTCGGGGAGCGCACGCGCGCTGAAATTGCCGATGCCGGCGACGTTCGCCTGCCAGCTTGGCTGCGCATAGCCGCCCGTGCAGTTGCCGGAGTTGTCGCTGGTCGTGCAGCTGCTCAACCCCCCGCCGCTCCCCGAGATGAGGATGAACGGATTGCCGAACGCGCCGGCGCCGGTCCCGAGCATCGCCGTGTTGCAGAACACGATGGGATCCGGATAGCCGTAATACCCTGAGATCACTGGGTTGGCGCAGGAGTCGTTCCACACCATCTCCGGGATGTGCGAGACGGCGCTCTCGAACGTCCCCGGTTGGTTGGCGACGTTCCAGTACGAGGTTTCGGTGTTTGGGTTGAAGTCGGTGCCGCCGACCGCGAGATCGTAGGGCGTGGAGGCGAGGCCGTTGACCGCGAACCCCGTGGAGTTCACATCACCCGGGTTGCCGATGTCCGATTCCGCCGTGCACGCGGCGGCTCCGGCATCCGAGGACGCGACGGTGATCGTGATACCCTCGCTCACGGCCTGCTGGTACATCGAGCTGACCGTCGTATTATCCGAGCTCAGCTCGCTCTCGCAGGTGCCGAACGAGATGTTGAGCACCGCCGCGAGATTCTGATCGATCACGTACTGCGCCGCGGTGACCGCGCTCGCGTCGCGCACCAGCACGAGCGTCGCGCCCGGCGCAAGCGCACCTACGATCTCGGTGTCGAGATACGCCTCGTCCTCGTTGCCGTTCTGCGTCTTGCCGGGATCGCTCCCGCCGTCCCCGGGCGGCACAGGCATCGATGTAAACGACTGAGCCGGCAGCCCGAAGCTCGATCCGGCGACACCGAACGCGGACCAATAGCTGGTGAGTACGCTCGCATCGATGTCGCTTTGCGCCGCGATCGCCACGGTGACGCCGGCACCGGTGATGCTGTCCTGGTAGAGGGGCTTCAAGTTATAGATGACGGCGAAATCGCTCGGTCCGACGTAGCCCGGATACTGTCCCTGTCCTCCGTAGTAGGTATTCGGATGGGGCAAGACCCGCGCCGACCCGGGCAGCGCTGCACCTGGAGCTGGCCGCGCCGCGCGCCCCGACGGCTTCACGCCGGGCTTCGGATTGAAATCATTCAGCCCGCGAACCGAGCGCATGAGCGGCTGTAAGGAAGCCGGCACCATCGGGTCCGAGACGTTCGCGTAATGCCGCTCACCCTGGACGTCGATGAGATGGATCTGCGTATGGAACGCGGCCTCCACCTGTGCCTTGCTGCCGAAGAACGGCAGGTGGGCGCGGCTTGCCGGCACCTCGCCTACCTCGAGTCCGAACGACTTGAGCCACTGCGAGAGTGCGGCTATGGCGGCATCGCTCGCGCCGAACCGGCGCCCAAATTCGGCGGGACTCAACCACTGATGATATTGCGAGGACTTCGGATCCTGCTGCGCGGCGATCAGTTGATCGAGCGCTTTCTGCTGCGCGGGCGTCTTTGCGAGCACCAGGTCGAGGCCGTGCACGCGCGTCGCGTCCGGCGCTTCGCCGGCATCGAGGCCGCGGTGCGCGAACCGATGGACGTTCCCGGACAGAGGCGCGAGGGCCGCGCCGGCAGGTAATGCGCCCGGTGTCGAGCTTGCCACCGCGCCGACAGCGCCCGCGACCAATCCGCCTGCTGCCACGGAAACGATGAGCCGTGTGACGATCCGCCGCCGGGGCGAGAAAGCGCCCGGGCTGGTCTTTCGGTTTCCATTCATTTTAGTGCTCCCTCAGGGAACGATTCCCCGCCGCTTGAATTCTTCGGCAACCTGCGGCCGGACCGCGGTGGCCTGATCCATGTCCGCCTGTCCCTCTTTGGGCCTTTGCTTGCGCACCTTGTCGAGGCCGCGGCCGTAGAGCGACCATGCGTTCTTCGCATTGATCTTGAGCGAAGCGTCGTAATCAGCGATCGATTTGTCGTAGTCGCCGAGCCGCAGGAAGACGAGGCCGCGACTGCCCGCGATCTTTGCATAGAATGCGCTCCCCGTTGCGGCTCGATTGAGGGCCGTGTCGCAATCCTTGCGGGCGGCCTCGAGATCGACGCCGCGCAGCGCCTTCACCCAGCACCGGTCGTTGAGCGCCACGGGAAGGCGCGCATCGGCCTCGTGGTAGGCGATCCACAAGTCGAATTGCTTGGTCGCCGGCTCCAGAAGGTCGAGACGCTCGTATACCGCTGCCATGGTCAACCGCTCGTTTGCCGGCTTGGCCATGACCGCGTCGGCGGCATCGAGATCGGCGCCTGCGCCTTCGCGATCGCCGGTTTGCAGCTTGAGCTCGGCGCGCGCGATCAAGGTCGGCGCATCCTTGGGCTCGAGCTCGATCGCGCGATTGAAATCGGTCATCGCCGGCGGGCGTTGCTGCATCTGCCAATGGATGATGCCGCGCTGATAGAGATACTCGGCGTTGTCCGGCGCGAGCTCGCAGGCTCGATCAAGATCGGCCAGCGCATGCGCGAAGTCGCGGCGCGACGCGAGCGCTTGCCCGCGGCGGCTCAAGTCGGCGGCATCGCCGCCGTCGGCGCGGGGCGGCGCAGCCGAAGGCGTCGCCTGGGCCGCCGTCTGGTCCGGCGACTGGTCGTGCGCCTGGGCCGGCGGTGCGACCGGAAGCCCCGGCTCCGCCGGGGCTTCCGCATACTTGGCGCCCGAGAGGTTGAACACCGGACCGCCGTTGTAGGTGAAATAGAGCTTGTGCTGGCCGTTGGCCACGTAGATCCGATGTGAGAGAAAGAAATCCGACCCGATCAACATGTCAGCCTCTTGAAGCTCGATGTCGCCGATACGCAGCCGCGTATTGCGGATCTCCTCGTCGCCGAGTTTGAAGCTTGCGAATGGGGCGAGGTAAGTCGGGTAAGTGTTCTTACCGATCCCGTGCGACACGCCGGCAGGCACGACCCCCGGCGAGTCGAGCTTGACTCCGGCGCGCGCGGCGGCCCGCAGCGAGAGGATCGAGGTCCCGGCTCCCGTATCGAACATTACGCGGATCTCGCTGCCGTTGACGGTGGCGATGCCCACGGTGTGAAATCCCTCTCGGCTGGTTGGCTCGATGTCGATGACCGAAGGCTGCGATGTTCCCGCGATCCAATAGGCAAGCACTGACTTCCCGCAATCCTCGGGCTTCATCAGGCGGATCACGCCTTGCGCGAGATCGTACTCAACATCCCTGATGTGGAGGATGTTCTGACCGAGCAAGCCGATGGTGCCGGATCCGGCCTCGCTGCCGCCGACCAGGAAATCGACGTCGTGCAGCGGCACGCCCGCGAGCGTGAACACCTTGACCGTCGCGACAGAGACGCTGGTTGTCCCGCCGCCAACGCCTGTGACGGAAAGCCCGAAGGGTGCCATATGAGTTTTCAGGTTGAGCAAAGCAGCGCTGGCGCCGGTCAGCATGCTGTAGAAGGCACCGCTGTCGACCAAGAATTGCACGTCCCGATCGTTGATCTTCGCCGTCATCAGCGGCCGCAAGTTCGTCATCGTGATCGGGAACTCGGCGATCTTGACGAGCTTGCACGCCGCCGGCGCGGGGACGGCACAGATGAAAGACGTTCCGATGAACACGGAGGCCGCCAGCAATCCCGGTGGCTGCAGCATCCCAAAACGTCTCTCTCCGATGGCCACGCCGGCGATTTTGCATCCCGGGCGGCGGCCGGGTCAAAGCTCGGACTTCGCGGACCGGACCTGGGTCTAAGAATTTTCCCCCGCTTTCGGGGGTAAAATGCGCATGGCCGACTCCCTGAGCGCCGCCCTCCCGGACCTCGCCGTCTTGATACGCCGGGATGGGGTCATTTTGGACCTCGTCGGAGGCCGAGGCGTCGGCGCTCTCGCGCTCTCGCTCCAGTGCGCGGGCCGAAGCATCGAGGCGGTCTGGCCCGACGCGGTCGCTGCCTGCGTGATGCGCGCAATGCGCCGCGCGATCGCGCAACGCCAAACCATCGACACGACGTTCAAGGACGCCGCTTTAGCCTACGAGCTGCGCGCGGTCGCGCAAGCACCCGATCGCGCCCTGTGCGTGATCCGCAGAGCCCCCGCCGCAGCCGATTCGTCCGAGGAGCCGGGCGCCTCGGACGAGCTCGTCCGGCCGCAATTCGACCGACGCGGATTCCTGCGCCGCTTCCACGAGACCCTCTCGCAGGCGGCCATTCAAGAAACGCCGGCGGCGGTCGCGCTGCTGCACTTGGACGGCGTTGCCGACATTGCGCGGGTGGTCGACTCGAAGATCGCCGAGCAAGTGCTGAGCGCGGCGATCCTGCGCCTGCCCGACGAGGTTGCGGCCGAAGAGCGCCGGGAACCTTGCTGGTATATCGGCCAATTGGGCGCCGAGCTCCTCGCGATGGTGGTGCAATCATCCGATCGCGATGCGATCGAGGCCTGCGTATCGCGCGTGTGCTCGAACCTGCGCGAGCCCGTGCGCATCGGGGATGCGGCGTTTCAGCTGACTCCGTACGCGGGCGTCTCGATTCTCGGCCAGGACGGAACCTCTCCGAAGAGTTTGCTCGACAAAGCCCGCTCGACGGCCGCTGAGGCGCGCCGCTCCAACTCGGCCAAGATCTGTTTCTTTACCGACACGCTGAAGCTGCGCTCGCTGGCGCGCCTCGATGTCGCGCACGAAATCCGCGACGCGATCGCCGATCAGCAGATTCGCTTGCGCTACGTCGGCCGCTACGAGCTCGAGACCGGCCGGCTGGTGGCGCAGGTGAGCTACCTCCGATGGACGCATCCGTTGCGCGGCGAAGTGCCGGCGGGCGAGTTCCTCGGCATCGCCGAGACCTGCGGCCTGGCGACGCTCCTATCGCGGTCCATGCTGGAGCGGCTGCGCGACGATTTTGCCGCCATGGGATCGGCGCTGCCCGAAGAGGCGCGCTTCTCCTTCGGCGCCCTGCGTCATCATCTCCTGCAGGAAGACTTTGCCGACGATATCGGGCGGCTGCTCGCCGAAGGCGGGGTGCCCGCTTCGCGCCTCGAGCTTCGGGTCTCCGAGCGCACATTCGCCGCCATGGACACCTCGATGTATCACGCGCTGCACGGCCTGGGCGTGCAGATCGTGGTCGATGAGGTCGGCCGAGGATTCGGCTCGCTCGATCGATTGGCGCGGGCGCCCATCTGGGGACTGCAGCTCGATCGGGCTTGGGTGACCGCCCTGAGAGCGGACCCCGTGGCCCTCAAGGTGTGCCGCGCCGGAATCAGCGCGGCGACGGCGCTCGGTCTCATGCCGATCGCCACCGGAGTCGACGATGCGGCCCAGCGCGACGCGCTGCTTGGCCTCGGCTGCCGTTACGGCGGCGGCGACCTGTACCCGCCGACCGAGCTCCCATTTGACACCCTCGTTATGCGACGCGCGTCACACTTCCGCTCCTGACCGCTGAGTCTCGCTCGACCGCGAGCGCATCGACGTTTCGATGTAATGCATCGCACCCGCCCTGTCGGCGAACGGCGACGTACAGGAAACATCGATGAAACGCGAACTCTTCTCGGCCACGATTCTTTCCGTAGTGGCCCTGTCGGCTGCGGCGGCCGCAGGCACCGGCAAGACACCCTCCACGGATTCCTTGCGCTTTCTCGTGCAGGCGCGGAGCGCCACCGTCGCCCGCAGAGACGTCGCCGCGGTGGGCGGCTCGGCCGCACAGAGCCTCGGCATCGTCAACGCCGTCTCTGCACGCCTGACCCCGTGGCAAGCCGACCGGCTGCGGGCGATGCCAGGCGTTCACGTGTTCGAGGACCGCGCGCTCGGCATGCGCCAACTCCTGTCCTCGTTGACCTCGACCCTGACCTCGACGGTCACGGACACCGCCACGGCGAGCGTCGCGACCGCGAATCAGCTCGCGGTGGTATCCGCCCTCACCACGTCCGTAGTGGCCGCTGCGAGCGCCAGCTCCACCCCACAGGACGGCACCGGCGAGAACACGCCGACGCTCCTTTATCAGACCGACTATCCGATGCTGGTGGGCGCCGATACGCTGCAGCGGGCTGGCGTGACCGGCCACGGGGTCACCATCGCCATGCTCGACAGCGGCTTGTGGCAAGCCCCCACCCAGAACTATGGCACGCGCATTCTCGCCACCGTGGACGTGACCAATGGCGGTTCGGGTCCGGTCACGGGAGATCCGTACGGACACGGTACGCATATCACCTCGATCGCGGCGGGCGGGGCAATGAACATTGCCGGCAACTATCTCGGCATCGCGCCGCTGGCGAATCTCGTCATCGTGCGGGCCTTCGACGGCCAAGGCGGGGGCCGCTATATCGACGTGATCAGCGGCCTCAACTGGATCGTCGCCAACCGTAAGAAATACAACATCCGCGTGGTCAATCTATCGTTCGGCGCCCCGCCGGAGTCCAATTATTGGAACGACCCTCTCAATCAAGCGGTGATGGCTGCCTGGCAGGCCGGCATCGTCGTGGTCGTGGCCGCCGGCAACGAAGGGCCCGCGCCGATGACCATCGATGTGCCCGGCAACGTGCCGTACGTCATCACGACCGGCGCGCTCACCGACAACTACACGCCCTACAATCCGACCGACGATCGACTGGCCTCGTTCTCTTCCGCTGGGCCCACGTACGAGGGCTTCGTCAAGCCCGAGGTGATCTCGCCGGGCGGGCACATGGTCGCCTCGATGTCGAGCCAGAGCTATCTCGCAAACATCGATCCCGGCTCGATGGCGCCGACTGCGCAGATGTTCACGATGTCCGGAACCTCGATGGCGGCGGCCGTGACCACGGGCGTCGTCGCCTTGATGCTGCAGTCCGATCCGTCGCTCGCGCCGGATGACGTGAAGTGCCGGCTGCTCGCTTCCGCGCGGCCCGCCGTCACCTCAGCCGGCACGCTCGCATACAGCGTTTTCCAGCAAGGCGCCGGCCTCATCAACGCGGTAGCCGCGGTCGACAGCTCGGCCACGGGCTGCGCGAATCGCGGGCTCAACGTTGCCGCGGATCTCGCCGGCACGCAGCACTTCGGCGGTCCCGCCAATGAGGATGCGAACGGCAACTACTACGTCATGAATATGGCCGGCTCAGCCTGGGGCGGCTCCCAGCCGAATGACGGCTACTCCTGGTCGACCGCCTACGACGGCAGCCAGGGCTATAGCTGGAGCGAAGGCTACACCTGGAGCCAGACTTATCCTTGGAACCAAGCCTACACGTGGAGTAGCGGCTACCTCTGGAGCAAGGGTTACACCTGGTCCGAAGGCTACCTCTGGAGCAAATCGGCGCCCTGGTGGGGCACGAAATCATCGGATACCGGCGCAGCCTCGCCCGCGTCCATCGAAAGCTGGGTGCCCAACCAGTAGCCGGAATGTGAGACGCATCGCCGATTCTGCGCACGATCATTGCGAGGATTACCCGCTGGTTCAAGCTGGCCCGCAGGCGAGTTCCCTAGCCGGATGGATATTGATATGCGCGCGCGCCGCCGACCGTGCTTGATGATCGCGACGATGTGGTTACTGGCCGGCGCGGTTCGAGCGGCCGACGCGCCGCCGCTTGTTCTCGAGCATCTCACGCCCTCCGAGGGCATGCCTCAGGGCACGGTCTACGACACCCTGCAAGATTCTCAAGGGTTCGTCTGGCTCGCCACCGAGGACGGCCTGGTGCGCTACGACGGCCATGAACTTTATCGGTACGCCTATTCGCGCAGCGCCGCCGGAGGGCTGCCGGGAAACTTCATTCGCCAGATCGTCGAGGACGACCATCACGACCTGTGGCTCGCGATCAAGGATGCGGGACTCGCCCGCTGGAATCGGGCGACAGATAGATTCACTTACTTTCGCCACAATCCCAAAGACCCGGCTTCGCTCGCGAGCGACGTGACCCGGACCGTGCTGGTGGATTCGCGCGGCCGCATCTGGATCGGGACTAACGATGCCGGGATCGACGTTCTAGATCCCGCCTCGGGCCGCATCGAGCATTTGCGGCACGACCCGGGCAATCCCGACTCCCTCAGCGACGACCAGATCTTTACCCTGACGCTGGATCGTTCCGGATCAGTGTGGGCCGGGACTGCCGGGGGGTTGGACCGCTGGCAGCCCGAGCGCAGCGCGTTCGTGCACTTTCGCCGCCAATCCGACGACCCACACACGCCGAGCGGCACACAGATCTCGGCCGTCATCGAAGATCAGCACGGAAATTATTGGGTCGGGACTTTCGACGGCGGCCTCGATCGCATGGACTCCGCCGGACACCTCATCGAGAGCTTTCGCCACGACCCATCGCGCCCGGACACGCTCGCGAACAACGATGTTCGAGCCTTGCTCGAGGACCATGCGGGACATCTGTGGGTCGGAACGGCGGAGGGCCTCGATCTGATGGAGCGCGGCACCGGCCGATTCTCGCACTACCATCACGACGACAGAGACAGCGCATCGTTGCGTGATTCGTTTGTCCTGTCGCTCTACCAGGACGGCGCCGGGCTGGTCTGGATCGGAACGCGCGCCGGCGGCGTCAGCCGTTGGAATCCGCGCAGTTGGGAGCTTGGCGGACGCCGCCCCGATTGGCTGGACGGAAAGTACGTCACCTCCTTCGCCGACGCGCCGAATCGCAAGGTCTGGATCGCTTCGTACGGCGGCGGCTTGGTGCAATTCGACGAGACCAACGGCGAGGCCACCGATATCGACGCCATCGTCGGAAAACACGGCGCCCTCGGCGATCAACGCGTGATGGCGCTCAAGCTGGATCGTCACGACACCCTGTGGATCGGCACGATGGGGAGCGGTCTCAAGAAACTTGCGCCGAACGGCCGGCTCGAATCGATTCCGGTCAAGGCCGGCGATCCGCGCGCCGTGAGTGCGGTCGGCGTGCAGACGATTTTCGAGGCGCGCGACGGCGCGATCTGGCTGGGGATGCACGATGGCGGCGCGAACGTGCTCGACCCCTCGAGCGGCACGATCCGTCAGCTACCCTACGGCACGCACGCCCCCGGCGCGATCAGCGCCGCGAGCGTCACGGCGATTGCCGAGGATGCGCAGGGCAACATCTGGATCGGCACGGACGACGGCGGCCTCGATCTCGCGCGTCCGGACGGCACGGTCGTCAAGGCATTCCGGCATGATCCTCTGGATCCCACGAGCTTGCCTTCGAACACCGTGTATGCGCTCGAGGTCGACGGGAAAGGCCGGGTCTGGGTCGCGACCGACGGCGGCGGCCTTGCGCAGGTTACCGGAACGATCGCCGTGCCGGAAACCATCCACTTCAAGGTGGTATCGCGTGAGGATGGGCTCTCGAGCGATACGCTGTACGGAGTTCTGAGCGACTCCAAGGGACGCATCTGGCTCAGCGGCAACGCCGGATTGATGCGTTTCGATCCCGACTCGCGCACGGTGAAGACCTATCACCGCGAGCAGGGTCTGCAGGGCGAGGAGTTCGACTCCGGCGCATACCATCGGTTGCGCGACGGGCGGCTGTGCTTCGGCGGTGCGGGCGGATTCAACATCTTCGACCCGTCCCGACTTACGGACAATGCCCACGCGCCGCGCGTGGCCTTGACGCATCTCGAGGTCCTCGGCGTTGCGGTGCCGAGCGCGACGCCGTACTGGCTGCTCAATCGCATCGCGGTGGATTATCGCGCCAGCATCGTCTCGCTCGACTTCGGCGCGCTCGACTTCATCTCGCCCAAGCGCAACCGATTGGCCTATCGCGTCGCCGGTCTCTCCGATCAATGGATCGACTTGGGAGCGCAGCATCGCGTAACGCTCACCAACTTGGATGCGGGCGACCATTTGATCGAGGTGCGCGCGGCCAACGCCGATTCGGTGTGGAGCGAGCCGTTGCGGCTCACCGTGCATCGGGACGCCGCGCCCTGGCGCTCGTGGTGGGCGTATGCGCTCTACGCGCTCGTGGTGTGCTTGGCGCTGGTGCAACGGATTCGCGCGCACCACGCCAAGATCCGCGGCATCGTCGAGGCGAAGCAGCGATTGGAGTCCGAAGTCGCCATGCGCACGCATGAGCTGGTCGAAAGCAACCGCCAGCTCGCCGAGGCCGCGCAGGCGAAGAGCAACTTCCTGGCGCGCATGAGCCACGAGCTGCGCACGCCCATGAACGGGGTCGTCGGCATGACGGAGCTCTTGGGCCGCACCACGCTGTCCTCCACCCAGACCCGGCTCACGCAGACCATCCGCTCCTCCGCGCAGATCCTCCTGCAAATCGTCAACGATTTACTCGACCTGTCGAAGATCCAGGCGGGCAAGGTCGAGTTCGAGTCGCTGCCCCTCGATCTCACCGCACTGCTCGAGGAGTGCGTCGCGCTGTTTGCCGGCGCAGCCGAGGCAAAGGGCATCGAGCTCATCGTGTGTCCGCCCGCGCAGCATGCCACCCTGCTCGGCGATCCGCTGCGCATTCGGCAGATCATCCTCAATTTGATCGGCAACGCCGTGAAGTTCACGTTGCAGGGCGAAGTAGTGGTCAAGGCGGACATCGACGACGCCGAGCCCGGCCGCTCGACGCTCAAGATCGCGGTGAGCGATACCGGTGTCGGCATGGACGCGGCGACCATCGAGAAAGTGTTCGAGCCCTTTACCCAGGCCGACGAGTCGACTACGCGACGCTTCGGCGGCACCGGATTGGGGCTTGCCATATGCCGGGAGCTCGCCGAGCTCATGGGCGGCACGGTGACCGCGGAAAGCCGGCTGAACGTCGGTTCGACCTTCCACGTGCACCTGCCGCTGAAGAGCGCCGAAGTCGCGGCCGTCACGGCGCCGGCGCAGCTCACACGGCGATCGGTGCGCATCCTCACGCGACGGCCGGCGCTCGCCGAGGCCCTCGTCCGGCATCTCGCGGCGCTCGGCCGGAACAGCGTTTGCGACGCACGCGACCACGGTAACGACGCGCTCGGCGCCGAGGATCTGCTGATCGCCGACCTGAGCACGCACGCGGCCATCGTCGAGTCGGCTCTAGAAAGCGCACAGTCTTCGCGGCTTGTGATCGTCGCGAACGCTGCGCAAATCGAGGCGCTCACCTGCCGGGACCGAATCGACCCCGAGCGGGTGGTCGCGAAGCCTGTGCAGCGCGCGGCGCTCTCTGCCGCCCTGCGCCGCGCCGAAGGCGCGAGTGGCGCGGGCGCTGCATTGGATGCTGCGGCCCGTCTCGCAGCCATCGGCGCTCACGTGCTGTTGGTCGAGGACGAGCCGGTCAATGCGGCGGTCGCACAGGGCTATCTCGAGGAGCTCGGCTGCACTTCGGTCTGGGCGGAGAGCGGCCGGGAGGCCGTCGCACGCAGCGCCACCGAACGTTTCGACCTCATCATGATGGATCTCAACATGCCGGCCATGGACGGTTTTGCAACCACCCGATTGATTCGGGAGCACGAAGGCGGAATGGCACGCATACCCATCATCGCGCTCACCGCCCACGATGCGAAGAACTACGGCGCCGTTTGCCTCGCGGCCGGTATGGATGACCTGATGAGCAAGCCGTATACGCTCGATCAGTGCGCAGAGCTGCTGCGTCGTTGGATCAAGCGTTCGCCGCACGTCTCGGCGGAGGCCGCCCGCACGGCGGCGCGGCCCGCGGCGCCGCCTGACCCTTCGAGCGCGCCGGCACGCGCCATGGCGGCAACGGTGGCCGCGGTGCCTCCTCTGGAAGCCGCTGCGCAGGTCGACGCGCAGACCGTGACCGGACTCAAGAATCTGCGCAGCATCGGGCAGTCCGATCTCTACTCCAAGCTCATAGGACTGTTCCAGCCGGCCTCGCACAAGGCGATCGCCGAGCTCGGTGCGGCGCTTGCCGCGGACGATTTCGAGGGCGCCGCCGGCGTCTGCCATAAATTCGCCTCGAGCGCGGCGAACGTGGGGGCGTTGGCCTTCGCGCGCCATGTGCGCGAGCTCGAGAGACTGTGCCGCGACCGCGACGGCGTGCGCGCTGCGCGTCTATTCGACGCGATCCGGGCGGCACACCCCGCTCTCATCGAGACGCTGATGCGGCTGCAACTGCGGGAGAGCGCATGAGCGCGACACCGCCGGCCGCGCCCGGGGCGCCCATCGCCATCATCGCCGACGACGAGGATCTCGGACGCCTGCTGCTCGCCGAGACGGCGGCCGCATCCGGGCTCACCGCCCAGAGCTTCGACAACGGCATGGAGGCACTGCAGGCCGCCCTGACTCATGAGGTGGCCATCGTGCTCCTGGACGTCGATATGCCGGGAATGGACGGTTATGCCGTGTGCCGGCGCCTACGGGCCGAGCCGCGCTTCGCCACGGTACCCATCGTCATGGTGACCGGCCACGAGGACTCCGCCGCGATCAGCCGAGCGTTCGAAGCGGGCGCCACGGATTTCATCTCCAAGCCCGTCAACTGGTCGCTCCTGCCGCGACGCTTGGCTTACATCCTGCGCAACGCCGCCGCCGCCGAGCGCATAGAGCGGCTCGCGTATTTCGACACCCTCACCGGGCTGCCGAACCGGCAGCACTGCATCGATACCGCGGAGCGCCTGTTCGCCGACGCGGCGGCGGCCGGAGAGAAAGTCGCCGTGATCTACGCCGACCTCAACAGCTTCAAGCGCGTCAACGACACATTCGGCCATTTCGCCGGCGATGCCGTGCTGCGGAATGTCGCAGGCAAACTCGCTCGTGCCCTTGCTCCGTTTCAAGCGGCGCGCGAATCGGTGTCGGTGGCACGCTTCGGCGGTGACGAATTCGTCGTGCTGGTGGGCGCCGCCGAGGCGAGCTCTGTCGCGCTCGAGATCGCGAGCGCCTGCGCGGCGGTGCTCAACGATCCGATCGTGCACGACGGCCTCGAGTTCTATTCCGCTCCGAGCATCGGCATCGCCGTATACCCTGACGACGGCCCGGACGTTGCGACAGTGCTCAAGCATGCCGACACGGCGATGTACCAGGCGAAGTCCGGCGCGTCGGGATCGATCGTCACTTACACCGCCGCGATGAGCGCGCGACTTCGTGATTGGCTCGACCTCGAGGGCCGCCTGCGCCGCGCCGTGCATGACAATCAGCTGCAACTCGTCTATCAGCCGAAGTTCCGGCTGAGCGACACGAGGATGGTCGGGGTCGAGGCGCTGCTGCGCTGGTGCGACGCTGAGCACGGCGACATTCCGCCGACGCGCTTCATCGAGATCGCCGAGGACAGCGGCTTGATCCTCGACCTCGGCGGCTGGGTGATCCGCGCAGCGTGCCGCCAGCTGCGCGAGTGGCAAGACGGCGGCCTTCCGGTCCCGGTGGCGATCAATATCTCCGGTAAGGAGCTGCTGCACGGCGATCCGGCGCGGGTGATCGAGACGGAAGCCGCTGCCGCCGGCGTGCCCACGGCCCTGATCGAGATCGAGATCACCGAATCGCTCCTGGTCAAGGACTCCGCGCGCGTACGCGGCGCGCTTGCGCGGCTGCGGGAACTCGGCTGCCGCATCGCGCTCGACGATTTCGGCACCGGGTATTCCTCACTCGCATACATCACGCGCTTTCCGCCCGACCGTATCAAGATAGACAAGGCGTTCGTGCAGAACCTCGATCGCTCGGCCGCCGATGCGGCGATCGCGAATGCAATATTGTCGCTGGGCGAAAGTCTGAATGTCACGATCACCGCAGAAGGCATCGAGCGTCAGGGTCAGCTCGAATGGCTGCGTAAGCGCGGCTGTCACGAAGCTCAGGGCTTTCTCTTGTCGCGACCGGTCGCGGCCCACGAAATCTTGCGCCGATATCTCGCGGGAACCCTAGACCAACGGTACGCCCTTGGCGACGCGCACCACGGCCGTGCCCGCGATCTTGTCGTGCCAGGCCTGTCTGCCGGGGTCGAAGGCGATCCAGAAGAATCCGAGGCCCGCCACCACCAGCGATAGGAAGCAGCCGAGCGCGCGGACGATTGCAGTCTCCCAGTCGATCGGCCGGCCGTCGAGCCGCACGACCTGCAGATCGAACACGATGCCGCCGATCGTGGAGCCGCGCAGCTTCCACATGATCGCGCCGTACACCGCGAGCACCACGAGCTCCATATTGAAGATGTGGTGCAGCATCCCCATGAGAAAACCGACCAGCAGTGCGTCGATGAGCAGCGCAAGCATACGGATCCAAAAGCCGGCGCGCGGTAACGCGGCAGTGATGGCCGCTGCGGCCGGCGCCGTTGGGGGCGGCGTGGCCGGCGCGGGGGTGGCCGGCGCGGGGGTGGCCGGGGCACCCGCTGGTGCTTGCGGCGCTCGTGCCTCGCGCACGCGCGCGTGGCCGATCACGGTGTAGGCGACCGCGCCGAGGCCCAAGAGTCCGAGCACCTTGTAAATCAAGAAGCCGAGAACCGGGATGACATAGAGCAGCATCACGATGAGCCCGCCGATGAGCACGGCAAGCGCCGGATGGCCCTGCGGCTGGCCTGCGCGCTGCGCGAGACATCGACGGCCGATCCACGCGAGCATCACCGCCTTGCCGAAGAGTCCGGCGCACAACAGGCCGAACGCGACGAACGGGATGGCGGCGATCCCGATCACCGTGATGAACAGCAACACGAAGAGCACGGGAATGATCAGCACCGCGAGCAGCGCCGCCACGACCGTCATGCCCGGCCGCGCCTCGAAGGTCTCGACGCAGCGGGTGAGGGCGTCGCGGAACAGGAAGGCGAAGCCGAGGTAAAGGCCGAGGAACATGAAGGCGAGGCCCCATGCCCATCCCACCCCGTCCGCGAACGCGAGCGGCCGCCCGTAGAGCAAGCAGTGCCGGACCCACGGATGCACCCAGTCGAAACCGCCGATCGGACCGCCGACGCTCTGCACGTTGCCGTGCACGGTCGCGGCGGAATCCCGATGCACCGTGCCGCCGACGGCGATCGCGTTGTGCCCGACCACCGCATTGGGACCGAGCTCGACATCTCCCATCACGGCGACCACATCGCCGCTCACTTCTCCGTCGACGTAGGTGTTCCCGAGGACCGCGACCGCGCTGTCGAGCACTCTGCCGGTCACGTGCGTATTACCCAGGATCGACACGGCATCGCCGGCCTCGCCCCCGACGCTCGAGGAGCCGAGAATCGATACGACCGAGTCGGCGTGCTCGCCTTGCGGCAAATCCGAACCGCGCCCGAAATTAACCATGTCGTCGGAACGGTGCCGGCGATGGCGTTGCGAAGCGGAGCGAGACGGTTCATCGGCATCCTCGTCCTCGGCGCTCGCCTGTGCGCTCGCCGCGCGCTCGGAGCGATCCTCCCAGTCAGCAGACGCCGGAGCATCCGGGACAGCGCTCGCCGCAGCGGGCGGCACCGGAGCCTGCGGGGTGCGAGGCTGCGCCAAGCCGAGGACGAGCGAGGGCAGCAGCACTAAGAGCCATGCGAGTGTCGACTTTTTCATGATCGGAGGATCACCTGCGAATTCGGATCGAGATAGAGCGTTCGGTAGGCCGCAATGCCCAAGCCGAACAGCGCCGCGTACAGCACGACGCTCGCCGCGAGCCCCTGATAGACCCAGGTTGGGGGCACGATGCGGGCGAGCGAAGCAAGCTCGGCCGCGACGTTCACGAGCGCGAGTACGTGACGCGCCCAAGGCATCGAGAGCAGGCCGAGCGCCGGCGAGCCGAGGCTTTCGAGGGCCCAAAGGCCGCCCAGGAATGCGAGCCCGATCAGCATGATGCACACCAACACGAAGCCGACGCGCGCGCTTACCGGCCATCCGGCAAAGCTGTGCCGCCACCACGGCAGCGCAGCGCGGCGCGAGAGCTCCTGGAGCACGCGCACCTCGAGGCCAGGGGGCGCAGGACGCAGCGGCAGCTCACCCAGCGCCGCGTCGATCACGGTCTCCATTCGCCGGTCCGCTTCGGCAAGATCGCTGTTCATGCGCTGTCGAGTCCCATTTGTTTGAGAAGGGGAAGCAGTGCGGCGCGCGCGCGCCGAATGTCGGTCTTGATCTTGGCGAGCGAGGCGCCGAGCTGCGCCGCGATCTCCTCATAGGTGAAATCCTCGAAGTGATACAGCACCAGCGGCACACGCTGATGCTCGGGCAAGCGGCGCAATGCCGCCTCGATCGCTGCGTGCTGCTGGTCCGCGGCGAGTTCGCCGGGGGCGGCGTCGGGCAGCGCCGCCTCGGGAAGATCCAGCTCTTCGGAGAACAGCCGCCAGCGCTTGCGGTAGCGCGATAGATAGTTGAGCGACAGATTGGTCGCGACCGTCTTGAGCCAGCCACCCGCGGTCTCGCTGCCGCGCAGATGATCGAAGTGCTCATAGGCCTTGACGAACACCTCCTGGGAGATGTCCTCCGCCTGGGCATCGTTCCCAGCCAAGCGCGCGGCGGTCGAGAAGACCATATCTTGATAGGCACGCATGAACTTCGTGAACTCGATCGACCGGCTCGGCTCCGCAGATGAGGTTTGCACTGGTGTGTGTTCGTTTACAGCCATAACACAGCAGGGCCGAAAAAGTTGCAACCTCGAGGCGGGACGCTCGAGCGGCTTTGGCGCCGTCTTTGATAGACTTGACTCTATCACACGGCCGGCGAGGCTCGGCCGCGCAAAGGGGATGCACTCATGCGGGACGCCCGCTACGCGCTTTGGGGCGCCGCGCTCCTGCTGTTGTTCTTCGTGCCGCCCGTGCTCGCGGGGTTTATCGGCATCGGCTGGGAAGCCTCGCAGTGGGCGGGTTACGCGGGCGCGATCGCGTGCATCGCGCTCGCCGGCTCGCCGGTGCGCCCGCGCAACGCCGCGCCGCCCACGCTCGTATCGTTGCGCCTGCATACGCTGATCGGCTGGCTCGCGCTCGCCGCTGTCGCCGTGCACATCGGGGGTTTGGTGCTCGCCGACCGCACCGTCCTCGAGTACCTGAAACCCACCGCGCCTCTATACCAGCTCGCGGGGATTGCGGCGACGCTCGCCCTGCTCGTTCTTGCTCTGACGGGCGGCGGCGGCGCGCGGCGCCGCCTATGGAAGAGCCATCGAGGTTTCCAGGCGACCCACGTGATTCTGAGCGGTGTGCTCGCCGTGCTGATTGCCGTTCACGTGATCGTGACCGCACGGTATCTCGGCGGCGGCGGACGCCGCGCATTGTTCGCGGCTGCGAGCATCGGCGCCCTGCTCATGCTGCTGCGCGGCCGCCGGCCCGGCGCGGCCGCCCGCTCCGAGACTCTCGCGCGTCGCCAGCTCGTATTCGGCAGGAATTCGGCGCTGATTGCCGGCGTCCTCGTGCTCTGCGCGGCGGCGATCGCAGGACTCGTTCCCGGCGCGGTCGGCGCCGCGCTGCGTGAGCCGCTGATCCGGCGCTCCGCCGCTCTGCCCCTTGATTTTCCGCACGGCAAACACGCGGCGGTGAACTGTCTCGCCTGTCATCACAACTACGCCGATGGTACGGGTTCGGAGTCGTGCATCTCATGTCATCGCGGCACGCGCGCGGACCTCAAAGAGGGCGCTGAGGCCCGCTTTCATGGCTTTTGCTTCGAATGCCATCGGCACCCCGCTGCGGCTCTCGAGCACCACGGCCCGGTGGCCGGCTGCGAGACCTGTCATCGGCCGCCGGGGATCGAGCCGACGAACGCGGAGTGATGACCGCGATACGGTCCCGACAGGGCAGCTCTCGGCAGGACTCCCGGGCTAGCGGTAGCGTGCGAGGAGCTTCTCGAGCGCGCCGCTCCCCGGCGAGAGCTTCTCGTAGGGGAGGCGATTCAGGGGTACCGTACTCGTTTTGTTGAGGGCATGGAATTCCGTGCTGCCGGATGCGTCGATGTGGATGAGTCCGGTGACGTATTCGTTCTGCTTGAGCTTGCCCTCGATGAATCCGTACGCCGCGCTGCGGTCGGTGGGATCGTAGCTCGCGCCGAGCTTGCGCAGGATCACGCGGCTGCCGTCGTGCAGCGTCACGGGCAGCGCTTCATCGGGCGGATAATCGATCGTGATCTCTTCTGCCGGCGGCACGAAATCCGCTTCCATCGCCGCGTGGTAGTGCTCGCGCGTGAAAGTGTAGCTCTTGGTCGAGCCCTCGTGATCGTTGAAGGTCACGCACGGCGAGAGGATGTCGATCAGCGCGAATCCGCGGTGGCGCATCCCGGCCTGCAGCAGCGGCACGAGTTGCGCTTTGTCGCCCGAGAAGCTGCGCGCGACGAAGGTCGCGCCGAGCGACAGAGCCAGCAAAACCGGATCGATCGGCGGACTGTGATTGATCTCGCCCTTCTTGGCCTTTGTGCCGATGTCCGCCGAGGCGGAGAATTGGCCCTTGGTGAGCCCATACACGCCGTTATTCTCGATCAGGTACAGCATGTCCACGTTGCGGCGGATGGCGTGCACCAGCTGGCCGAGGCCGATCGAGAGCGAGTCGCCGTCCCCGGAGATGCCGATATAGGTAAGCTCCCGGTTGGCCGCGTTCGCGCCGCTCGCGATCGAGGGCATGCGGCCGTGTACGCCATTGAACCCATGCGAGCCGCTCACGAAATATGCCGTGGTCTTCGAGGAGCAGCCGATGCCCGACATCTTCACCAATTGCTCGGGGCGCATGTCGAGCCCCCAGCAAGCCTCGACGATCGCAGCGGTGATCGAGTCGTGCCCGCAGCCCGCGCAGAGCGTCGACATGCTGCCCTCGTACTGACGGCGCGTCATGCCGAGCGCGTTGGTCGGGAGCGAGGGATGAGCAACTTTCGGTTTGTTGATGAATGACATGGGGCCTCTTGCTGGGGTGCGTTCCGTAAGCTGCCGCGGCGCTGATCAGCGCGTGCGCTGGCCCGTCACGGCGGTGAGCCTTGGCGCATCCGGGAGCGTGGCGCGAACCCCGTCGACGATGGGCTCGCAGGACATGGGGAATCCGCTGTAGCTCAAGATCGACTTGAGTTTGGATTTGTCGACCGCGGTCTCGAGAGTAAGCAGCGAGCGCAGCTGCGCGTCGCGATTCTGCTCCACCACGAAGATCGTGGCGTGCAGGCTCAAGAAGCTCTCCACTTCGAGACCGAAGGGAAAGGCCTTGATGCGCAGATAATCGACCGGAATCTTCTGCCGCGCAAGCACATCGATCGCTTCGCGCACCGCGCCGTCGCAGCTGCCGACGCTCACGATGCCGATCTTGTTGTCGCCCTTGCCGACGATCTCAGCTTTCGGTACGTAGCGTGTCGCGGTCGCGAATTTGCGCTTGAGACGGTCGAGCAGGAATTGATACTCCGCCGAGTCCTCCGTGTACGCGCCGTATTGGTTGTGGCCCGAGCCGCGCGTGAAATAAGCGCCCTTCGGATTCACGCCGGGCAAGGTGCGGTAGGTAATGGCGTCATCGTCGCGGTCCACATAGCGGTAGAACTTGTCGAGACTCGCGAGCTCTTCCGCGGACAGGAGCTTGCCGCGGTCGGGACGGTATGCGTCGTCCCACTTCAGATCCCGGCACATCCAGTCGTTCATGCCGATGTCGAGGTCCGACATGACGAACACCGGCGTCTGCAGCCGCTCGGCAAGGTCGAAGGCCTGCACCGCCATGTAGAAGCATTCCTCGGGATTCGCGGGGAACAAAAGCACATGGCGCGTATCGCCGTGCGAGGCGTAGGCGCACAGCAGGATGTCCGCCTGCTGGGTGCGGGTCGGCAAACCGGTGGATGGGCCGACCCGCTGCACGTCGAAAATCACGCACGGCACTTCAGCGTAGTAGGCGAGTCCCAAGAATTCGTTCATCAGCGAGATCCCCGGACCGCTCGTCGGCGTGAAGGCCCGGGCGCCGTTCCAGCTCGCGCCCAAGACCATGCCGATGGCTGCCAGCTCGTCCTCCGCCTGGATCACCGCGAAATTACGCTCGCCGGTGGCCGGATCTACCCGGTAGCGTTCGCAGAAGCTCTTGAAAGCGTCCATCAGCGAGGTCGATGGGGTGATCGGATACCAAGCTCCCACGGTCGCGCCCGCATACACGCAGCCCAGGGCCGCGGCCGTGTTGCCGTCGATCATGATGTGGCCGCGCGTCTTGTCCATGTGCGCGACGCGCAGCGGCAGCGGACAGACGATGTTCTGCTTTGCGTAGTCGTAGCCCAAGCGCAGTGCCTTGGTATTCGATTCCAAGAGTTTCTGCTTCTTGCCGTAGCTCTCGCGCATCAGTCCGTCGATGACCTCGAGGTCGAGGTCGAGCAGCGCCGCCACGACCCCGGCGTACGCGATGTTCTTGAGGAGGATGCGGTTGCGCACGCCGTCGAAAGTCTCGTTCACGAGCTTGGCGAGCGGTACCCCGATGACCGTGATGTCGCCGCGCTGCAAGAGCGAGCTGCGCGGCCAGGTGGCGTCGTAGATGAGATATCCGCCGGAGACCACTTCGCGAACGTCCTTCTGGTAAGTCTCCGCGTTCATCGCGACCATGATGTCGACGCGGCCGGCGCGCGCAGCGTATGCATCGCGCGTCACCCGTATCTCGTACCAGGTGGGCAGACCCTGGATGTTCGAGGGGAAGTAGTTCTTGCCCGTGACCGGAATGCCCATGCGGAATACGGCCTTCATGATCAGCGAGTTGGCGCTCGCCGACCCCGTGCCGTTGACGTTTGCGAACTTGACCACGAAGTCGTTCACTCGATCGGGCAATGTCGTTAAGGTCGGCATGTCGTGCTCTCATCCTCCGCGAGGGGAATCTTGATCGTGGATTTCTGCATATCCCAGGCGGCGGTGGGACAACGCTCCGCGCACAAGCCGCAATGCACGCACACATCCTCGTCCTTGACCATGACGCGCGCGGTCTGCGGCAAAGCGCTCGATACGTACAGGGCCTGTTCCGGGTTCTTGGCCGGCGCCTTGAGTCGCGCGCGCAGCTCGTCTTCCGTGCCATTCGGCGCGATGGTGAGACAATCGACCGGGCAGATGTCGATGCATGCATCGCACTCGATGCACAGCTTCGCGGCGAACACGGTCTGGACGTCGCAATTGAGGCAGCGCTGCACTTCGAGCGCGGCCTGTTCCGCGGTGAACCCCAGTTCCACTTCGACGTTGAGCTTCTTGAACCGCTCGAGCAGCCCCACGTGCGGCACTAAACGCCGCTCGACCCCGTTGTACTCGTTCTTGTAGGACCACTCGTGCATTCCCATCTTGCGGCTGCTCAAGCTGACGCCGCGCGGCATGCGCTCGGTCAGCGGCTCCCCGCAGCAGTACTTGTGGATCGAAATCGCGGCTTGGTGACCGTGCTCCACCGCCCAGATGATGTTTTTCGGGCCGAACGCCGCGTCGCCGCCGAAGAACACCCCTGCGCGGGTGGATTGAAACGTCTTCTTGTCGACCTTGGGCACGCTCCATTGGTCGAACTCGATCCCGATGTGGCGCTCGACCCAGGGAAACGCGTTCTCCTGACCGATGGCGAGGATGACGTCGTCGCAGGGGAAGAACTCTTCCTCGAGGACGCGGGTCGCGGTGATCTCGCCGTCCTTGAACTCGTACTCGAGGCGCTCGAACAGCATGCCCTTGAGCTCGCCGTTCTCGACCACGAAGCTCTTCGGTGCGCAGTTCACGATGATCTGCACGTTCTCATGCTCGGCGTCCTCGAGCTCCCATTCGGAGGCCTTGAAGTACTGCCGCGGTTTGCGCGCCATGACCTTCACGTCCTTGGCGCCGAGACGGAGCGAGCTGCGGCAACAATCCATGGCGGTGTTGCCGACGCCGATGATCAGCACCCGCTCGCCGATCCGGTCGATGTGCTGGAATGCGACCGATTCGAGCCAGGCGATGCCGATGTGCACGCGGCTCGAGTCGTGCCGGCCCGGCAATTCGAGCTCCTTGCCCTTGGGTGCGCCGGTGCCGACGAATACCGCGTCGAACTGCTCGGAATCGAGCAATTCGCGCATGCTCGCCACCTTTGTGTCGAGCCTCAAGTCCGCGCCCATGCCGACGATGTAGCCGATTTCTTCGTTGAGCACCTTCGCCGGCAGTCGAAATGCAGGGATGTTGGTACGCATCAGGCCGCCCGCGACGCGGTTCTGCTCGAAGATGGCAACCTCGTAGCCGAGCGGCAATAAATCGTTGGCCACGGTGAGCGAGGCCGGTCCCGCGCCGATGCAGGCCACGCGCTTGCCATTCCTTTGGGCGGGTGCGCGCGGCAGCAGGCCGGCGATGTCGTCGCGTTGATCGGCGGCGACGCGCTTCAGGCGGCAAATCGCGACGGGCTTGCTTTCGATGCGGCCGCGCCGGCAGGCGGGCTCACAGGGGCGGTCGCAGACCCGGCCGAGAATTCCGGGAAATACGTTCGACTCGCGGTTCACCATGTACGCTTCGGTGAACTGCCCCTGGGCAATCAGCCGAATATATTCTGGGACGTCCGTATGCGCCGGACAGGCCCATTGGCAGTCAACTACTTTGTGAAAATAATCGGACTCCCCGGTATCGGTCGGTTCCATGTGTCCTCATGCCAAACCCTCGAGCCAACAAAAATTATAGGCTCTATGCGCGGCGGGCGGGGTGCACAGCGCACAATAAATCTTAATGCTGCAAATGCAGGAAAGGCGCTAAGTCGTTGAAAAAAATCTCAGTGGGGGCGCTCGGCGTACTTCGCCACATCGTCCTCGAACTCGAACCACTCCGCCCGGTCGGCATAGAAGATGTGCGCCTGCGGCTTGATCTTCAGGTACGAATCCAGCGTACCGATCCGCACGCGGACTACCTCGGGAGGTCCGGGGCGCCGACTGATGAGCGGGGATCCGCACTGCCGGCAAAAGATCCGGTGCACGCCGGGCGAGGATTCGAAATCTCCCAGGCTGTCGCTGCCGGAGACGATTTTGAACCCCGCCGGATCGACTTCCGCCGCGGCCAGAAATGCCGTGCCGTTGGCCTTGCGGCAACGCGAGCAGTGGCAGAAGCTCACCGGTCCGATCTCGCCGGTGATCTCATAGTGCACAGTTCCGCAGAGACAGCTACCGCGATGCATCGGAAGTCCTCCGATTGCCGCGCAGCACTTGGCCCGGCAATGACTGGGTGAGTTTACCTTCGGCGACCACCGCTACCCCATTCACGAGCACCCACTCCATGCCGACCGAGAGCTGGTTCGGCGCCGAGAAGGTCGCCAGGTCGGTGATCGTCTCCGGGTCGAACACCACGATGTCCGCCCACATGCCGCCCTTGAGCACGCCCCGGTCGCTCAAGCGCAGCCGCGAGGCGGGCAAACTGGTGAACTTGCGGATCGCCTCCTCGAGGCGCATGCGCCGCTCCTCGCGCACGTACTTGCGCAGCACCCGCGGGAACGTCCCGTAGGCGCGGGGGTGAGGGAATTCCTTGCCCAAGAGGCCTTCGGGAGAGGTTCCTGCGCTGTCGTTGCAGAATGAAACCCAGGGTTGGATCGCGGCGAGCGCGATGTCCGGCTCGCTCATGGCGAAGACCGCGACCTCCGTCTGCGCGTCGTCCTCGATCAAAATATCGAACAACGTGTCCATCGGGTCGGTGCCGCGGGACTTGGCAATGTCCGAGAGCGTATGACCCTGGATGCCGGAAAGCTTCGGATTGGTCACCGTCGAGACGAGGATGGCTTCGGGACCCGGGATCGATTGCCATTCGTTGTCCCAGTCCGTCGATACCGTGGCGAGCTCCTTCTTCAGCCGTACCCGCGCCGCCGGATCCTTGAGGCGTTCGATGAGCTTCGCGCTGCCCCCGTCGTGGGCCCAAGGCGGAATGAATGCCGACATGTCGTTGGCCCAAGCCGGGTAGGCATAGGTATCGGCCGCGATGTCGACCCCCTGAGCGCGGGCCCGCTCGATGTGCGCCACGATTTCAGGCATGAGACCGAAGTTGCCGACGCCGCCCGCCTTCAGGTGCCAGATCTCGACGGGAATGTGCGCCTCGCGGCCGATACGGATGGTTTCATCGAGCGCGGCGAGGATGGCTTCCTGCTCGGAGCGCATGTGCGTCGCGTAAATGCCGCCGAACTCGGCGGCCGTGCGCGACAGGGCGATCAGCTCCTCCGTGCTCGCGTACGGCGCGGGCGCGTACTCGAGCGAGCTCGAGACTCCGACGGCGCCCTGGCGCATGGCTTCGGCGACCAGAGCCTGCATTCGCTTGAGCTCATCCGGCGTCGCGGCGCGGTCGCCATAGCCGACGACCATCTCGCGCACCGTCGTGGCGCCTACGTAGGAGGCCAGGTTGATGGCGATGCCCTGCCGATCGAGCCGCGCAAAATAGCCGGCGAAGTCCGACCAGTCGCGCTTGATACCGTAGTGCTGATACTGCTCGGCATTTTCCCGGGCAATGGCCTCATTCACGGGGGCGACGGAGTTGCCTTCCCCGGTGATCTCGGTGGTGATGCCCTGGAAGACCTTGGAAGGCACGTGCGGATCGACGAGCACGGTGAGCTCGGACTGGCCGAGCATATCGATGAAGCCCGGAGCGACGATGCGGCCGGCGGCATCGATGCGCTGTTTCGCGGCGGCGCCCTCGAGACGGCCAATCGCGGCAATGCGGCCCCCCCGGATGCCGACGTCGGCGGCGTACCAGGGTGCCCCCGTGCCGTCGACCACTCGGCCGTGCTCGATGATCACATCGTAGGTCGGAGACGGATCGCGCGCCGCGGCCAACGCCGCCAGCACGACACCGGCCAAAAGCCAGCCACCCTGCGTGGCGCGCCCGATCCCGATCGCCATGGTTGACCGTCCCGCTGTCGCAAAGGCGCGATCATAGCGGCAAATTCGCGTGCCGGAGGGAGTTCCGAAAGTCGCAGCGCCGGCTCCACAGCCTGTCGGCGGGGCGCCCGACCGGCGTTCGGAAGTTTCTTGCGCTGCGGCAACAAGCGCCGTATATTTAATGACTTACGCTCTGCTTTTGAGCACCTGTCGAGTTTGACGGCGGAACGTTTACGGGAGAAGGTGGGACATGCCTACACAAGCGCGCTCGATAGCCTCGCTCACAATTTCGTTCGGCCTCGTGGCCATCCCGGTCAAGCTGTACTCGGCCACCGTCTCCTCGGAGCGTCTCTCGTTCAATCTGCTGAGGCAGAAGGACGGCTCCCGGGTCAAGCAACAGTACGTCGCGGTCGCCGACGGCAAACTGGTCGAGCGCTCCGAAATGGTCAAGGGCTATGAGTTCGCCAAAGACCAATACGTGATGTTCACGCCGGAGGAGTTGAAGGCGCTCGAGGACACGACCACTCACGCCATCGATATCGGCCAATTCGTCCCCCTCGCGTCCGTGGACCCGGTGTATTTCGATGGGACGTACTACCTCGCCCCCGACAAAGGCGGCGCGAAGCCCTACACGCTCCTCTGCACGGCGCTGCGCAAGGCGGGACAGTGTGCGGTCGGACGCTGGGTCTCGCGCGGCAAAGAGCACATGGTGGTGATCCGACCGATGGAGGATGGGCTCGCCATGCACCAACTCCACTTTAAAGCCGAAGTGCGCGACCTCAAGGATCTCGGCATAGAGCCGGCTCAAGTATCCGAGCCCGAGCTCAAGCTCGCTCAACAGCTGATCGATCATCTCGCCGTCAAACGTTTCGATCCGAACGAATACCACGACGAGTTCAAGGAACGAGTCGAGGCGGCGATCCAGAAGAAGGTCCAGGGCCGGGAGATATCGCTCGCTGAGGCGCCGGCCGCGCCGGCCGGCAGCAATGTGATCGATCTCATGGAAGCGCTGCGCGCGAGCATCGACGCGCGTGGATCGAAGGCGGTGAGTCTCAAGGAGCGCAAAGAGCCCAAGCGCGCCGTCGCAAAGACCGCCGCTCGCAAGTCCGCTCGCCGATGAGATGCATGAGTTCGACGCGAAAGACCTGGAGCGGCTCTTCGGCATTCCTGCCTCCCAGCTCCGCTCGCTCATCCGCGCAGGCCACATCCATCCGCTCAAGAAAGCCGGGCGGCTGAGCTACTCGTTCCAGGATCTGATCGTGCTGCGCACCGCGGGCTCGCTGCGCGCCGCGAAAATACCGGCGCAACGAATCAACCGCACCCTGCGCCGGATTCGCGAGTCGCTTCCCGGGGAATTGCCGCTCAGCGGCCTCTCCATCGTCGCGGTGGGCGATCGGATCGTGGTGCGGGAGGGCCAGGCCCTACGGGAGTCCGACACCGGCCAGTACACGCTGGATCTCGAGATCGTGGAGAAAGGCGGCGACCTCGTGGTGATCGATCGGCGTGCCGATGCCACACCGGGCGTCGCCACACCGGGCGTCGCCACACCGGGCGTCGCCACGCCGGGCGCCGCAACACCGCGCGTCGCGACGCCCGCCGATCGGGCGGAAACCGATTTCGACAAGGCGCTCGCGCTCGAGGAAACCGACCCCCAAGCAGCGCGTGCTGCCTACGAGGCATGTCTCGCGGCCGACGCGAGCCACCTCGAGGCTCGGCTCAATCTCGGCAGGCTCCTGCACTTGGATGGCCGGCTACGCGAAGCCGAGAAGGTCTACCGCGCCGCGGAAAGCGCCGAGCCGCTCTTGTCGTTCAATCTCGCGGTGCTGCTCGAGGACCTCGATCGAGAATCCGAAGCGGTGTCGGCCTACCGCCATGCACTCGCGCTCGATCCCGGGTTCGCGGACGCGCATTTCAATCTGGCGCGGCTGCTCGAGCGTGGGGGCGAGCAAAAGGATGCCTTGCGGCATCTGCTCGCCTATCGGCGCTTGATGAACGAGCATTGAGTCCCGGGGGCGAGTCGTGAATGCGAACCTCTTTCTCGCTCTGCGCGGCGGCTTTCCACCCAACCTCGACACCATCGCCATCGAATCCGCGGACGGCAGAGCGGCGCGGTACCGCTGGCGCGATCTGGATGAGTCGAGCGCGCAGATGGCCAATCTGCTGGATTCGCTCGGGCTGCCGCGCGGCGCGCGCATCGCCGTGCAGACCGAGAAGTCGGTCGAGGCGCTCATGCTGTACCTTGCGGTGCTGCGCAGCGGGAACGTCTTTCTGCCCCTCAACACTGCCTATCAAATCGCCGAGATCGAATATTTCCTGAAAGATGCCGAACCCGCCGTCGTGGTCTCTTCGGGCAAGAGCGTCGATTCGATCTCGAAGATCGCCCATCAGGCGGGCACACGGCACGTGTTCTCGCTGAACGAGGACGGCACCGGAAGTCTCCTCGAGCGTGCCGCCTCCTTTAGCGTTCGGCATCCTCCCGCAGAGCTCGCCGCGAACGATCTCGCCGTGATCCTCTACACGAGCGGTACCACCGGCCGGAGCAAGGGCGCGATGCTCTCGCACGGCAACTTGCTGTCGAACGCCCTCGTGCTCCACGGCTATTGGGGCTGGGAAAGCGGCGATGTGCTGATTCATAGTCTGCCGATCTTCCACACGCACGGATTATTCGTCGCCGCACAGGGGGCGCTCCTCAACGGCAGCCGCATGATCTGGTTCAGCCGCTTCGATCCGCAGGCGGTGATCGCTCGGTTCGTCGAGGCAAGCGTGTTCATGGGCGTGCCCACGCTCTATGTACGCATGTTGCAAGAGGCGGCCCTCACCCCGGCAGCGTGCCGCCACATGCGCCTGTTCGTCTCTGGCTCCACACCGCTCCTGCCCGAGACGTTCCACCTTTGGCGCGAGCGCACCGGGCACACGATTCTCGAGCGCTACGGCATGAGCGAGACGGGGATGCTCACCTCGAACCCCTACTTCGCGGCGGACGGCGCGCGGCGCGCCGGCACGGTCGGCTTTCCATTACCCGGGGTCGCGCTGCGGATCTCGGCAGAACCCGGCCAGCTCGCCGCACCTGGCGAGATCGGCGGCATCGAGGTCAAGGGGCCCAATGTGTTCAGGGGCTACTGGCGCACGCCGGAACTCACTCGGGAAGCGTTCACCGCCGACGGCTGGTTTCGCACAGGCGATGTCGGCAAGGTCGACGAGCGCGGCTACGTCGCGATCGTCGGGCGAAGCAAGGACCTCATCATTACAGGCGGCTACAACGTGTACCCTGCGGAGGTGGAAAGCTACCTGAACGAGTTACCCGGCGTCGCCGAGAGCGCGGTCATCGGTGTACCGCATCCCGATTTCGGGGAGGCAGTCGTCGCCGTGGTCGCGGCGCGAGGCGGCGCAGAGCCGGATGCGGCAGAGATAATCGCCGAGCTCAAGCGCAAGATCGCGAATTTCAAAGTGCCCAAGCGGATCGTCGTGGTCGGCGAATTGCCGCGCAACGTGATGGGCAAGGTGCAAAAGGCGCTGCTGCGCGAGCAGCACAAGGGGCTGTTTTGAGCGCCGGCGAGATTTGCTTCTTGCCGGCGCACGAATTGGCGCATCGCATCCGCTCGCGCAGCATCTCCGCGCTCGAGGTCATGGACGCGCACATCGCGCAGACCGAGCGGCTGAATCCCGCGATCAACGCCATCGTGACGTTTCTCCCCGAGCACGGGCGCGAGCGCGCCCGTGCCCTCGATGCGGCGCTCGCGCGCGGCGAGGAACCGGGTCCACTCGCCGGGCTTCCCGTGGCCCACAAGGATCTCCTGCCGACACGCGGCGTGCGCACCACGTACGGTTCGCGGATTTATCGGGATTTCGTTCCGGACGCCGACGCGATCCTGGTCGAGCGGCTGAGAGACGCCGGCGCGATCATGATCGGTAAGACCAACACGCCGGAGTTCGGCACAGGCTCGCAAACTTTCAACGCGGTATTCGGCGCCACGCGCAATCCCTACGATCTCGCCAAGACCTGCGGCGGATCGAGCGGCGGCGCCGCGGCGGCCCTGGCGGCCGGATTGGTGGCGGTGGCCGACGGGTCTGACCTCGGCGGGAGCTTGCGCAATCCCGCGAGCTTCTGCAACGTGGTCGGCCTGCGTCCCTCCGCCGGCCGCGTGCCGAATTGGCCGAGCGTCTGCGCCTGGTTCGACATGCCGGTCTTGGGTCCGATGGGACGCACCGTGGCGGATGTCGCGCTGCTTTTCTCGGCGATGGCGGGCCCGGACGCGCGCGACCCGCTTTGCCTTGCGGAGCCAGGCTCGGTATTTCGCGGGCCGCTCGCACGGGATTTCGAGGGCACGCGCATCGCCTGGAGCCCGGACCTCGGCGGCTTGCCGGTCGAGCCGGAGGTCGCCCGGACCATCGAGTCGCAGCGGCGCGTCTTCACCGAGCTCGGCTGCATCGTCGAGGACGCGACACCCGACCTGCACGACGCCGACGAGATCTTCCGGGTGCTGCGCGCGTGGGACTACGAACTCGCTTTCGGATCCCTGTTGCGCAAGCACCGCGCGCTCATGAAGGACACCGTGATCTGGAACATCGAGGAAGGAGCTCGGCTCTCGGGTCCCGAGGTGGGCGCGGCGCAGGTGAAGCGCACGGCGCTCTTTCACCGCATGCGCGACTTCATGCGCCGCTACGACTACCTGGTGGCGCCCGTCACGCAGGTCCTGCCTTTCGATGTCGAGACGCCGTATGTGACCCGGATCAACGAGGTCGAGCTCGACACGTACCTCGACTGGATGCGTTCCTGCTACTACATCACCGTGACGGGCGCGCCCGCGATCTCGGTGCCCTGCGGCTTTTCGAGCGGTGCGCTGCCGGTCGGCATTCAGATCGTCGGGCGCCACCGGCAGGATCTTGCGGTCCTGCAGATGGCGCACGCATTCGAACGGGCGACCGGGCTGTGGAAGCGGCGGCCGCCGATCGCCGCTTGACGAAATGCGTGCGGATCAGAATTTCACGCGGCCGGTCACACCGAAGGTTCGGGGCGCGCCCAGAAACGCATCGATCTGGTTGTACTGGAACGGGGCATCGAACGCGACCTGGTAGTAGTACTTGTCGGCGAGGTTCGCGCCCCAGATTTCCACCGCCCACTTGTCGTCCGGTGCGCCGACGCCGATGCGCCCGTTGAGCAAGCCATAGGCTCCCTGGATTTTCCGCGGATCGAGATCCGATCCGGTGTTGTAGGACGAATTGTATTTCTCGCTCAGGCTGGTGCGCAGGGAAAGCGAGCCCGTCAGCGGTACCTGGTAAGTGGCCGACACCACTCCCGACCACAGAGGCGCGAAGGAGAGGCGATTGTTCAGGCGGGGCAGATACGGATCGGCGGTATCGGGAGCGAACAAGGACAGCGAGTTGCCGAATTCAGTGATGTTGGTGAATGCGTAGGTCACCCCGCCCGAGAGGCTCAAACCCTGGAGCGGAGTCGCCCACGCGGTATTGAGCTCGACGCCCTTCGACTCGACCCGCGGCACGGTCGAGACCACGAACAGGATGCCCGTGTAGGTATTGAGCTGGAAATCCTTGTAGCGCTGATCGAACACCGCCGCATCGAGCCGCAGCGTGTGATCGAGGAGCGTCGTCTTGACGCCGAGCTCGTAGGAATCGACCGTCTCCGCGGGGAACGCAGTGTTCAGCACCGGCGCCAACGGATTCGCTGCCGCGGGATTGGTGACCCGGCCCAGGTTGAACCCGCTCGCCTTGTAGCCGTCGGCGAACGAGAGATAAGCCATGACCTCATCGTTGAAGCGATAAGCGAGCTTGACCGTGCCCGAGACGTTGTTCTCGGAGAGGGATTGGCTGTCGTTGAGCTTGTTGAAGAACGGATTGAACACCACGGAGCATCCGTACCCGAACAAGAATTGATACTCGGGGCTCGCGGGATTCAGGAGGGCGGCGCCGGAATGCAGCAGCGATCCGCAGGCCGAGCCGCCGTCGGTGTCGTTGTAATTCGAGTCCATGCTTTTCTGTTCATGCGTGAAACGAAAGCCTCCGGTGACCGACAGGGCGTCGGTGATCGCGAAGGTCTCGTTCGAGAACAGCGCGGAGCTCTTCGCCGTCTGATGAAAGACATCCGAATAGCCGGACACGCCGGGAATGAAGGTCTCGCCGGGCCCCTTGCCGGTGAACCCGGATATCAGCCCGAAATTCGGCGCCCCCACCGAAGCCGAAGCAAGTCCGCTCAGATAGAGGTCCATGTCTTTGCCGGCCCACAGGGTCTGATTGGAGGTGAGGATCTCGTCCGCATAGAAGCCGCCGACCAGCCAATCGAGCGGGCCGGCCTTGCCGGCCAGGCGCAGTTCCTCGCTCGCCTGCTTGAAATCGGTCAGATTGCCGTTGGTATTGGGCTCGAACAGGATATCGACGGCGGTGTAATCGGTGTCATTGCCGTTGATGAGCGTCCAATCGCGCCACGCGGTGATCGAGGTGAGCTTGGCGGGTCCAAAATTCCAATCGAGCTGGGCGGAGATCCCCGTGTCGCGCACCTGCTGCCCCCAGGGGTAATTGGAAAATGCGTTGTAGCCGCTGCCGGACGCGATGCCCACGGCACCCGCACGGCCGCCGAGCTCGGGGTTCCCCGCGAGCGCGTTGGCGATCGGCGCGAACGGCCCCAAAACCGTTGCCACGGCATCGCAGCAGACTTCGTTGCGCTTCGAGTAATCCGCGATGAAAAGTAGATCGACGGCGTCGCTGGGCGTTAGCAAGTACTGCCCGCGCAGCGTGAAGGCGTTGCGATTGTTGCTGCGATCGTCGGTGTTGGGGCCTTGACCGGTGTCTACATCGAGCCAGCCGTCCATCTTCTGATAGCCGGCGTACAAGCGGCCCGCCGAGATCGCGCTCAAGGGGCCGGTCACCGAGACGTTGACTTCGCGATCGTTGTAATTGCCGTAGGTTGCCTCGGCGGTCGCGCCGAACGTCATCGAGGGACGCTTGGTGGTGATGTTGATGATACCGGCGTCGTTGTTCTGGCCGAACAGTTCGCCTTGGGGCCCTTCGAGGATTTCGATCTGTTCGATCTCGCCCAAATTGCCGAAGCCAACGCCGTTGCGCGGCCGGTACACGCCGTCGATCACGACGCCGACCGAGGACTCGAGGCCAGGGTTGTCGCCGACTGTACCGATGCCGCGGATGCGCGCGGTCGTGGACCCTTCGCTGGTGGTGGAGGTGACCGTGAGACCCGGGGTCAAGATGGTCATGCTCTTGATGTCGGTCACGCCGGAGTCCTTGAGCTGCTGCCCGGACAGTGCGATCACCGAGATCGGCACATCCTGCAAGTTCTCCGAGCGCTTCTCGGCGGTGACGATGATTTCGGTGAGCGTCGGCGAGCTCGCTGTCTCATCGGCGCCCAGGCTCGCGCTCCCCATGAGGAAACCCGAACCCAACCATAGGCACGACCCCGCAAATACGCCGCCCACTGCGCCTGCGCCCACGCGCCACGAATGCACCTTTGAATTAGCCATTCGCCCACCCCCCGTTGATCGCCATCCGGACTCTGGTGGGGTGCGCCTGCAGGACCACATCTAGTCCTCCGGCGTCTGTTGTATTTTCCCCACTTCAAGATGCAGCCTACGGGAACGCCGCGAGAGACACCCTCGCCTTTGGCGACAATCGATTCACCCCCGACGCCATCTGAAATCCAGGGCTGTTGGCGGCGGCCGCGGTAAACAATGCTAAGCTGCGTTCCTGCCGGCGATATTTGGCGCGACGGGGGATAGGCAAATGCGGACGGCTACCGCAGTGAGCCGCGGTTACATTATCGCGACATGGATCAAGGCGATCGGTCGTGCGCTCGATGCGGCGGGCTGTAATGGCGCGGCGCTGCTCGCGCAGGCGGGGTTCGATCTGCACGATCTCGACGGCCCGAACGCCCGCTGCCCCCTGATCAACAACACCCGGCTGTGGGAGCTCGCGGTGGCTGCGACCGGCGATCCCGCTTTCGGGCTCAAGGTGGCGAGCCACATCAAGCACACGACGTTCCACGCCTTGAGCTACGGGCTCGCGGCGAGCTCGACCCTGCACGAGGCGTTCGAGCGTCTGCGGCGTTATTGCCACGTGGCGAGCGACGCGGTTGCGTATGAATTCTCGCGCTGCAGCGGCGGCTACGAGTTGATCATCCAACCCACCGCCGATGTCGCTTTGGAATCGATGGACATGTTGGTGGCCGCACACCTGCGCATGTGCCGCTCGCTGATCGGACGGGATTTCTCGCCGCTATCGATCGAGCTGAGGCGCCCGGCGCCGGCGCGGACGGAGGACTTCGCGCGGCTTCTGCGGGCGCCGCTCACCTTCGGCGCCGCGCGCAACCGGTTGGCATTCGACCGCGACAGCATCGAGCGTGCGCTCGAGGGCGGCAACCCCGAGCTTGCCCGCTACAGCGACGTGATCGCGCTGCAATACCTCAGCCGAATCGAGCGCGACGACATCCAGGCGCGCGTGCGCGAGGCCTTGCTGCGCCGCCTCGAGGGGAGCGAGCCTTCGCAGGAGGAGATTGCCGAGCAGCTCTACATGAGCGCGCGCACCTTGCAGCGCAAGCTCGGCGACAGCGGAACCACTTATAAGGAGCTGCTCGACGACACGCGGCGTGCGCTCGCTTTCGCGTATCTCAGCGCACCCCAGCACAGCGTCAACGAGATCACCTATCTCCTTGGGTTCTCGAGCGGGAGCTGCTTCACGCGCGCATTTCGGCGCTGGACCGGACAGTCGCCTTCCGATTGGCGCGCCGCTGCGGCGCGCCGCGCGCGCAACGGCCGCGCGCCATCCGTCCCGCTCAACACAGATTTACGGCGACACGCTGGCTGATGCCGCAGAGCAATTCGTAGGGGATGGTGTCGGCCCATACGGCAATCTCCTCGACCGGCAAGCCGTCACCCCAGAGAATGACGGGATCGCCGAGCTTCGGTGTCTGCGTCAGATCCGTGACGTCGATCCCGACCATGTCCATCGAGACGCGGCCGGCGAGCGGCGCGCGTTGGCCGTTGACCAGTACCGGCGAGCCCGAGCCGAGGCTGCGCGGATAGCCGTCGCCGTAGCCCACCGCTGCCACGGCGAGCCGGGTGGGGCGCGTCGCGGTCCAGGTGCCGCCGTAGCCCACGTGCTCCCCCGGAGCGAGATCCTTGATCGCGATGAGGTGCGAATGCAACGTCATCGCGGGCCTCAAGCCGAAATCGGCACCGATCGAGCCGCCGAACGGAGAGACCCCGTAGAGCAGCAACCCCGGCCGCACCCAGTCGGCCTGTGCTTGCGGAAAGCTCATCATCGCGGCGGAGTTCGCGATGCTGCGCTCGCCCGGAAGTAGGCGCGTGGCTTCGGCAAACCGTCCGAGCTGCTCGTTGGTCGCGGGAAGCTCCGGATCGTCGGCGGATGCCAGATGGGTGAACAAATTCACCGGCGATTTGACGCGCGGCAGAGCGCTCAAGGCCGCGCGTGCGGCGGTGAACGACTCGCCCTTGAAGCCGAGGCGGTTCATGCCGCTGTCGAGCTTGAGCCAGACCTGGAAGGGCTCACCCGTCCCCGAGTCGCGCAGCAAATCGATCTGCTCCGCGGTATGCACGACGAGCTCGAAGCTCGCTCCCGCGGCCGCGTCGAGCTGGGTCCGATCGAACACGCCCTCGAGCAGCACGGTGCGCTTCCCGATTCCGGCGTTGCGCAGCGTGAGGCCCTCGTCGACCCGTGCTACCGCGAACGAATCCGCGGCCTCGAGCGCGCGCGCGACCGCGACCAATCCGTGACCGTAGGCGTTCGCCTTGATCACCGCCATGACCTTGGAGCGCGGCGCCCAGGTGCGTACGCGCTCCAAGTTGTGCTTGAGCGCGCCGGTATCGATGGTCGCGCTCACCATCGGGGTCATGCGCGCCTCACCGAAATACGCCCTCGGCGTACGACTCCGGCGCGTAGTTCTCGAACTTGGTGTACTGGCCGAGGAAGGTGAGCTGCACTTCGCCGGTGGGGCCGTTGCGCTGCTTGGCGATGATGATATCCGCGATGCCCTTGCGCGTGGTGTTGGGCTCGTACACTTCTTCGCGGTAGATGAGCAGGATGACGTCTGCATCCTGTTCCAAAGCTCCACTGTTGTGTGTTAGTACACCATCCGCAATCCAGTTCGCGTTGGCCGGCACCGTCAAATCAAACACGTCCTCTTCGCCGACAAATTCAACCCTCACGATTCGATCCCAGAAGATGTCGCTCTCTCCGGCCTCTCTCAAGTATTGGTCTTTGAGGAGTTCTGCGTACTCCGAAATCAGGCGTCGCGACGGAGCGTGATCAAGATTGATATTCTGGTAACCCCGCGTCGCCGCCATCTCAGAACGAGAAATGCCCTGTTGCTGCATCAGAAAACAGACCCTTTGCATCATTTCTTCGGGGAGCGTGTCGACATTCGGGTTCGCCGCCTTGCCGATCAGCGCCTTTGCGAGCAACTTTGCCTGCTGCACTCGAGGTCCAAATGCTCCGACCGAATCCAAAAACGATGTGAGAGGTTCGACTCCGCTGATCCAGACCGTATAGACCGGATTCTTATAGCCGGATTTTACAGTCTGGATGCGGGCAACTATTCCAAGACGTAACAGGAGCGCTGCCACATCGTCTGCCAGACCACGACTGCAGCTCGTGAAATGCGCCACGTGACTTCCGCGCTGCCCAGGTTTGCGAACCGAAATTGTTCCGTCAGTTGCCCATAAATGTTGGAGAAACAGCTTGATCTGCTCATTTCCGAGGCGAAAGACCGCCCGGGGGACCCGCTTCTGAGCCGATCGCTGACCGAATATCCCGAGTTCCCGCAACCACTGATTAACACCTGCAGGTTTCCAACGGTTCCCGTTTCCTGAGAGCAGCAACCGATGCCAATTTCCGCGACCCGCGTACCGTGTCACGATCATTCCAAACTCGGTTTCGGCCGCTCGACGGACCAACTCGCTACAAGCCTCCGAGCCGGTTGTGTATCGCATTGGCTGTTGTTTCAGAAAACTCCCATCGCCGATGAGATGTGCCAACAGCGCTACGCGATCATCGGGCCACCTTTCGGGGCTCTCCGGCTCGGGTAACCGTCTAGCTATCGCGAGACGATCGCCCGGACCCAAGTCCTTCAGGCACTGCCATCCGAAATGGGAGTACAGGCGGTGATTGTCCGTCGCGCGAATCTTTCGTCCGCTTGCGAGAGTCACTTCATGAACCGACTTGGTTCCGACACGCCACACCTTGTCAGCGCGCGCAGCGCAAATACGTTGTCGCTCATCGAGTGACCACACTTCCGGCTCAGTGCCCACCAGTTCCCTGATCGGCACTCTCCTGCCGTCAGTGAGACACACCAACGTGTCTCCCGTGACGCACTCCCTCAGATCCGACATCACCGGCTTTTTCTCGACGCGCTGCTCGACCCCGCGATTGAGCTGCGAGAGCGCGATCACAGGCACCTTCAATTCCCGGGCGAGCGCCTTGAGGGAGCGCGAGATTTCCGAGATCTCGGTCGCGCGGTTTTCCTTGGTGCCTGCGACCTGCATGAGCTGTAGATAGTCGACCACGATCAAGTCGAGGCCGCGCTCGCGCTTCAAGCGGCGCGCCCGCGCCCGCACCTCGGTGGGTGTGAGTGCCGGCGTCTCGTCGACGTGAATGCTCGCGCCTCCGAGCTGCGTCATGGCCGAATCGATGCGCGGCCAGTCGTCTTCCTCCAGGCGCCCGGAGCGCAGATGGCTTTGATTGATGCGGCCGAGCGAGGACAGCATGCGCAGTGTAAGCGACTCGGCCGACATTTCCATGCTGAAGATGGCGGCGGATTTCTTCGAGCCGAGCGCCGCGTTCTCCGCGATGTTGACCGCGAGCGTGGTCTTGCCCATCGAAGGGCGGCCCGCGACGATGATCAGATCCCCCGGCTGCAGACCCGAAGTCATCTCATCGAGCTGCTTGAACCCCGTCGAGATGCCGGTGAGCTTGCCGTCGGAGTGATACATCTCGTCGATGCGATTCACGACGTCGGGCAAGATCGATTTGACGGTACGGAATCCGACCTTGCCGCGCGAGCCGCGCTCGGCGATCTCGAACACCAAGCGCTCCGCGTCGTCGACGATCTCGCGCGCCTCGCGGCCCTCGGGCTCGAGGGCGGTGCCGACGATGGTATTGCCCGCGGTAATGAGCTGCCGGAGGACCGAGCGCTCGCGCACGATGTCTGCATAGGCGCGGATGTTTGCCGCGGTCGGCGTGTCGCGCGCCAGCGTGCCGAGATAGGCGAGACCGCCCACTTGGTCGAGCAGACCCTGGCTCTCCAGGTGACCGGATAGCGTCACCGCATCGCACGGCTGATTGCGTTCGATGAGGCTCGCGGCGGCGCTGAAGATGAGCCGGTGGTCGTTGCGGTAGAAGTCTTCGGCGAGGACGCGATCGGCGACCTGGTCCCAGGCCGCGGAGTCGATCATCAAACCGCCGAGCACGGATTGCTCCGCCTCGATCGAATGCGGCGGCAGACGCAGTCCGTCGCCGGCGGCGCCCAAGGACGGATTGCTCACGCGAACGGCCACATGCGAAGCCTGCGTGCCGCGGCTTTGCCGGCGCTATTCTTCGGCGATGATGGTGACGGGCAAGGTCACATCAACGTCCGTGTGCAGGTGCAACTGGACTTGATGATCGCCCGTCGAGCGGATCGGCCCGGCCGGCATGCGCACTTCGCTGCGCGAAATGGGCTGCCCCGCCGCCACCGCGGCCTCTGCGATGTCCGCGGTGCCGATCGATCCGAACAGCTTTCCTTCGGCGCCCGCCTTCGCCTTGATCTCGAGCTTGAAGTTCTCGAACTTGAGCGCGCGCGCGCGCGCCGCGGTCAGCTCCTGGTTCGCCTTCGCCTCGAGCTCCGCGCGCTGCGCCTCGAACTTGGCAATGTTGCCGGGAGTCGCCATGGTCGCCCTGCCCTTCGGCACCAGATAGTTGCGCGCGTAGCCGGGCTTCACTTTCACCCGATCCCCGATCTGGCCGAGGTTCGCGACCTTCTGCAGCAGAATGATTTCCATACCTTAAGCCTAGTGTTGATCGGTGTACGGCAAGAGCGCCAGGAAGCGCGCGCGGCGAATCGCAAGCTGCAACTGTCTCTGATAGTGGGCTCGGGTACCCGTGATGCGGCTCGGGACGATCTTCCCGGTCTCGGTGATGTAGCTCTTCAGCGTCGTGAGATCCTTGTAGTCGATCTGCTTGACGTCATCGGCCGTGAATCGGCAGAACTTCTTGCGGCGGAAAAAACGTGCCATGTCGTGCTCCTGGTAGCGTGAGGCTTAACGCATGCCCATGGGCATGTCGTCATCGTCGCCGTCGTCGCCGAAATCATCGTGGCGGCGCGCATTCTCCTCCGGCGCCCGCGCCATTGGCGAGGGCTCCGTGACGGCCTCGTCCATCTTCACCACCAAGCTGCGCAGCACCGCATCGCTGAACCGGAACGAGCCGGTGAGCTCTTGCAGCGTTTTCTGATCGCACTCGATGTTGAGGAGGATGTAGTGCGCCTTGTGCACCTTGGAAATCGGGAAGGTGAGCTGGCGCCGCCCCCAATCCTCGAAGCGATGCACTTGACCGCCGCCGGCACTCACCATGCCCCTGTAGCGATCGACCATCGCAGGAACTTGCTCGCTCTGATCCGGATGGACCAAGAGCACGATCTCATAATGCCGCATGTCGGCTCCTTACGGTTTTAGCCTCCCGGTGCGAGCGGTGAGGCAAGGAGTAAAGCCGGTCGCCCGGCGCAAAAGAGCGCGAAGGATACGCGTTCGCGGCGCATTCGGTCAAGAAAGGCCTAAAGTCCCTGGCGTCGCGCCTAAAGTCCCTGGCGTCGCGCCTAAAGTCCCTGGCGTCGCGCCTAAAGTCCCTGGCGTCGCGCCTCAAGTCCCTGGCGCCGCGCCTCGAACAGCGCGACCCCCGCCGCCACCGACACGTTGAGCGATTGCACCTGCCCCGACATGGGGATACGCACCACGAAATCGCAGAGCTCGCGGGTCAAACGCCGCATGCCGGCGCCTTCCGCGCCCATCACCAGGGCGAGCGGGCGGTCGAGGTCCGCGGCATAGATCGTCTGTTCGGCTTCCCCATCCGTACCGACCACCCAAACGCCGCGCTCCTTGAGCTTCTCCAAGGCGCGGGCCAGGTTGGTGACGGCCGTAACCGGGACGAACTCGGCGGCTCCCGCCGCCACTTTGCGCGCGACCCCGTCCAGTGTCGCGGAACGGTCCTTGGGTATGACGAGGGCATGCACCCCGGCCGCATCGGCGGTTCTCAAGCAGGCCCCGAGATTGTGCGGGTCGGTCACCCCATCGAGCACCAGGATCAGGGGGCGGTCGATTTCACTTAACGCGGCCGCGAGATCGTGCTCGTCCCAGGTCTTGAGCGGCCGGATCGCGGCAACCGCCCCCTGATGCGCCACCGGTCCTGCCAGCTTGGCAAGCGTGTCGACGGGGACCGTCTGCACGCGCAGCCCGGCGGCCTCGGCGCGTTCACGCAAGGCACGGGCTCGCGCGTCCTGGCGCGGCTCGGCCATCCAGAGCTCGAGCAGCCGCTCCGGCGCGCGCTCGATCAGCGCCAGAACGGCATGCAGCCCATAGACGAGGTTCTTGCCCTCAGCCACGTCGTCCGCGATGCCGCCCGCGACCGCCGAGTCCTGCGTGACGGCGTTGCAGGCTGCCGGGACCGCGGCGCGCCCGATGCTCGCCCCCCTGGCGGGGCGCCGCGCCATGCGGCTCTCCGGGCGCATCGTCGAGCAGCTCGAAATCGATCTGGCGCTGGGTAAGATCGACGCGGGTGAGCCGCACATGGACGGCATCACCCATCTGCCAGCGCCGGCCCGTGGCACGCCCGACCAGTCCCATACCCGAGGGTTCGAGCTCCCAGAAATCGCCGGGGATGGCCGAGACATGCACGAGCCCGTCGATCGGCATTTCCTTCAAAAGCACGAACAGCCCGAACTCGAGCGCGCTCGTGATCGTGGCCTCGAAGCTCTCGCCGACCCGCGGCTGCATGTACAGGCACTTGAGATAGCCCATCACGTCGCGCGCCGCGTCGTCGGCGCGCCGCTCGCGCTGCGAGCTCTCGGCGCCGAGCGTCTGCAGCTCCGCGGCGCTGTAGCGGTGGCCCGACGGTGATTGAGGCACCACGGCTGCCTTGATCGCCCGGTGCACCAGAAGATCCGGGTAGCGGCGGATCGGCGAGGTGAAGTGCGCGTACTCCTCGAGCGCGAGGCCGAAATGCCCGATGTTGGTCTGTTGATACACCGCTTGTGCGAGCGAGCGGATCACGAGCCCCTCGAGGAGCGCCCCGTCCGGCCGCGACGCGAGACGCTCCACGAGCTGGCGGAATTCTCGCGGGCTCGGGCGTTCGGAGAAGGTCGCGCCGATCTTGAGCGCGTTCATGGTCTTCTGCAGCTCGGTGACACGTTTCTCCTCGGGCTGACCGTGCACCCGGTACAGGCTGCCCGCCTTCGCGAGGCGCAGCGCCACCGCGGCCTGGACGTTCGCAGCGATCATGCATTCCTCGATCAGGCGATGCGCATCGTTGCGGGTGACGGCGTAGAACCCTTCGATCTTGCCGTCATCGCCGATGCGCGCCTTGACCTCACCGCCGCGAAAATCGAGCGCGCCGCGGGCATCGCGCGCCGACTTGAGCGCGCCGTACACGGCGTAGAGCTCTTGCAGCGACGCGCGCACCGGCGGCGTCAGCGCCTCGTCGGTCGAGGCTTGCGGATCTTGCAGAAACTGCCATGCCTGATCGTAGGTGAGGCGCGCGTGGGAGCGGATCACCGCCTCGTAGAAGTGCGCGCGTCCGGGCTGGCCCGACTTGCCCACGCGCATGTCGCACACGAACGAGAGCCGCTCGACCTGCGGCATGAGCGAGCACAGATGATTGGAAAGGTGCTCGGGCAGCATCGGCAGCACCCGATCGGGAAAATAGACCGACGTCGCCCGCGCCCGCGCTTCCCCATCGAGAGCGGTGCCGAAGCGCACGTAATGGCTGACATCGGCGATCGCCACGATGAGCCTCCAGCCTCCGCCCCGGACACGCTCGGCGTAGACGGCGTCGTCGAAATCCCTCGCGTCCGCACCGTCGATGGTGACCAACGGCAAGGCGCGCAGATCCTCGCGGCCCTGATGCTCGGCGGGCAACACGTCCGGCTCGAATAGATTCGCCTGGTGCAGCACCTCGACCGGAAACTCCTGCGGCAAGTCGTGCCGCAAGATCGCGAAGCGCGCGGCGAGATCCGAAGGCCGCACATCGGTGAGTATCTCGATCACGCGGCCGTGCGCGGGCTCATCGCCGTGCGGCCGCTTGGTGAGGTCGACGACGACGTTATCGCCGTCCTTCGCCCCGTGCGAGAAGTGCCGGGGTACCTCGACCGAATACCAGTGGCCGGGATCCTCGGGCTCGACCCGCCCATGGTGCTGACCTCCGTGCCAAATGCCGCCGATGCGCTTGGGCGCGTCGGCCGTGCGCCGCAGCAGGCGTGCCATGCGCCGGCCGCGATCGTTCAAGCCGCCGGCCAGCACCTCGACCCGGTCGTTGTGCATGAGAGAGGTGATATCCGAGCGCGAGAAGGCGAGCGGCGCCGAGCCATCGTCCGGGATCACGAGCACATCACCGTTGGGGCGGCCGCGCACGCGCCCCGAGATACGCACCGCCGGCCCGACGGCCGAGAAACCCTTGGGGTCCTCGATCGCTTGGCCGTCGCGCACCATCGCGGCCAAGCGCTTGGCGAGCGCACTGCGCTCGGCGTCGGTGCTCATGCCGAGGCGCTTGGCGATGCGTGCGGCGCTCATGGGCTCGGGCGCCTCGGAAAGATGTTTGAGCAAGAGCTCGCGGCTCGCGATGGGCTGCGCGTAGCGCTCCGACTCGAGCGCAAGATTCGGGTCATCGGTGCGCCAGTCGGAGGTCTTGGATGCGGGCGCGGGCACCGGCGCGCGCTCGGCGTGGGTCGCCGGTGACGTCGACGCCGACTTGGCCTTTTTCTTCGGCGGGTGCGAATCCTTGGGGCCGCGTCGTTTCATGGTTTGGAGCTCACGTTTGGCCCGTCGCGACCAGCGCTCCGCGGTTCTGCGAGCGCTTGGCGAGCCAATAATAGGCAGGCGCTGTCACGGCCAAGCCGACGATCCAGGACAAGTCGACGTCCCCGATGGCGCGTGCGACCGGTCCTTTATAGAGCGGCGAGGCGATGAACGGAATCTGCACCAGGATGCCCACGGCGTAGCAGGTGACCGCCGCGCCGTTGATGCGGCCGTAGATGCCCCCGTCCTGACGGAAGAAGGACTCAACGTCGTACTGGCCGTGACGCAACAGGTAGTAGTCGACCAGGTTGATCGCGGTCCAGGGAACCAGTACGTAGAGCAGCAGAAGAATGAAATCCTCGTAATTCACCAGGAACGACGCCTTGCCCGCGAGCGCGCCGACCAGCGACAGTCCGAACAAGATGAGCGCAATGAAGCTGCGCGCCCGTGGCCCCGGCGACCAGCTCGGAACCAAGGTCTGACCGAAGGTCAGCGTCGAGAGGGCGCCGCAGTACAGGTTCATGGCGTTCGCGGCCGCGACGCCCACCGAGAAGACGATCAGCACCAAGGGCGCGATGCCGGCCGTCAAGAATGCAAGGCCGGACACGAGATTACCCTTCGGCGCGGCGAGGCCCACCGCGGCGCCGAGCACCATGGGCAGGAACGAGCCCAGGGTGCAGCCCCAGTAGCTCGCCCAGAATGCGGCCCTGACGCCGGTGTCGCGCGGCATGTAGCGCGAGTAGTCGGACACGTAGGGAGCGTACGCGATCTGCCAGAGCGCGGCTGCCGAGATCGCGCCGAGGAATCCCGGCAAATTGAACGCGTTGCGGGTCAAGAAATCGGCCGGCAGCCCGTGCACCCAGACGATCCACACGGCGGTGAGTGCGAGCACGGCTCCGGAGACATAGGTCATGGCCCGCGTATAGGCGTGGATGAGGTCATAGCCGTAGATCGCCGCGATCACGCTCAATACCCCCACCAGCGCGATTCCGGGCGCATCCGACATGCCGTGCACCAGGGTTGCGAGGGCCTCGCCGCCGAGCACGAGGTTCGATGCCAGGAAGCCCACGTACATCACGATCACGACGCCGATCACGAGGAGGGATCCGAGCGAGCCGAATTGGCCCCGTGTCTGCACCATCTGCGGCACGCCGAGCTGCGGTCCTTGTGCGGCGTGCAGCGCCATGAACACCGCTCCGACCAGATTGCCGATCGCCAGGGCCGCCACCGCCCAAACGAACGGCAGCGCAAATACCGTGACCGCGAGCCCGCCGGTGACGATGGTCAACAGCATGAGGTTCGAGCCGAACCAGACGGTGAACAGATCGCCGTAGGTACCGTGGCGCTCGCCGAGAGGGATCGGCTGGATGGTGGCGAGCTCGAGCCGGTTGGCCTGTTCGCGCTCGTTCATGAGAACTCCGTCATAGGATCGATTCCTTGCGCCGCCAGCGCCGTCTTCAATTCGGCGAGCTGCGGTTCGTAGTGTCGCCATTGCGAAACCGACGTGTCGTATAGCGGCCGCCTGACTTGGCTCGCGCTCGCCGTCGTGATCGGCGCCGGGTTCCGGTAAAACGCGACGCACGCATCTTCCCATTCGAGACCGCAATACTCCAACAATTTGCGCGTCTCGCCGAGCTGATCGGCCACGAGCGCCTCATAACTCACATCGTGGACCGCGCCCGGCAGGCTGGTTCGCCAATGATCCATGAGCCGGCGGTAGGCGGCATAGTACTGCGCGATCTCGGCGAGATCGTAGGAAAAGGGATAGCCGCTCTTGAACAGCGTCTTGTAGATGGCGTACCCGGCCGCCATCGGCCGGCGGAATACGTGGATGATGCGCGCGTGCGGCAACGCGCGCCGGATCAGACCACAGTACAGGTAATTCAACGGCATCTTGTCGATGAAGCGCCCGGTCCCGCCGAAGGCGGCGCGGGCCCGCTCGAGATAGTCCCGACCGAGCGCCTGGAAATCGAGCGTGGCGGAGATCTCGACCAGCTCCTGGCGCGGTATTTGCTCCCGCCCCACGCGGCGGCGCGCCGCATCGGTCAGACTCAATGCGAAGCAGTCAAGCTCGCCGGCGCTGGTGACGGCCGAATGGCTGGAGAGGATCCGCTCGACCAAGGAGGTGCCGCTGCGCGGCAGCCCGACGATGAAAATAGGACCGTCTGCGCCCGCGCAATCGGGCCCGCTCGCGGGGCCTACCTGGTCCGCCGGCGGTGCCGCAGACAAAGGCGCGGGATAGGCGCCGATGATCCAGCCGGCGGTCGCGACGTCGGTCGCGACCTCGTACTTGAGGTGCTCGCGCCGCTTCATGGCGCCGCTTCGCAGGTGTTCGAAAGATTTGCTGTACTCGCCGAGGTCCTCGTATTCCTTGGCGAGAGCAAAGCGGATCTGCACCTCGCCTCGCCACTCGCGGCGCGCTTCGGGCAGCACCGCCTCGAGCTCGGCCACGTGGTTGCGAGCAGAGCTCTGCACCCGAAGCTCGGAACGGTTCAAGTACGCCTCGAAATCGAGCGGTTTCAGCGAGATCGCCCGATCGTAGTCGGCCTCTGCACCGGCAAGATCGCCGAGGAAGCGCCGCACCGAGGCGCGGTTGTAGGTGAATCGCGGATCGTGCGGCGCGAGCGTCACGGCGCGATCGTAGGCGGCAAGGGCTCCGCGTTGATCGAGGGCGAAGCTGCGCAGCGTTGCGATTGCGTCCCACAGGCCGGCATGGGCCCCGGCGTGGCGCTCGGCCGATTGCGCCGCGTCCAAAGCCTCGGCCCGACGGCCGAGCGCAAGCAGACACTGCGCCCGATGCAGCCGGAAGGATGGGTTCAGAGGCTCGAGCTCGACCGCCCGATCGAACGCAACGAGCGCGCTCGAGAGATCCATGCGCGCCATCGCGATGCGCCCGCAGGCAAGCCAGCCGGCCGAGAATTCGGGATGGCGCGAGGTGAGCCGCTGGCACGCATCGCCCGCAGCACGCCAGTCCTGTGCCTGAATGAGGCGCAGGACCTCCCGATGCGCGGCAGATGCGTCCATCAGCGCCGCTTGCGGCGCGGCGGCGACACGGAGGCCGCCATGCCGGGAATGTAGCCGTCGGAGATGAGCTCGCGGCAGTGCCGCTCGAAGGCCTCGACCAGGCGGGTCTTTTTCAGCTCCTTCAAGGTGGCGATGCCGATGCGTACCGGCGGCTGATCGCCGCTCAGAGGAACCCGGTACAGACGGCGCCCATCGAGCGCCGTATCGGCGCGCGGCCGCACGTTCGCGAGCGTATATCCGAGCCCGTTCGCCACCAGGGTGCGCACCACGTCGAGCTGTGCGGACGACCACACGATGTTCGGCTCTAACCGCTCGCGGATGAAGAGCGCCAAAAAGTACTCGCGGCTCATGGGCATGTCGAGAAGCACCATCGGCGCGGGCGCCAGCTGACTCAGCTTCACGGTGCGCTCGTGCGCCAGCGGGTGCGAGGCGCCAAACAAGGCGTAAGGCGGAAGGCTCGCGAGCGGCCGGAACTCGATGGCTTCGCGGATCTGCAGGTCGTAGGTAATCGCCACCTCCGTTTCGGCGCGCTCGAGACCTTCGAGCAATCCCTCCTGATCGCTCTCGATGGAGCGCAGGCGCACATCCGGGAATGCCTTGAGAAAGGCGCTCGCAACCTCCGGCATGATGATGGGCGCGAGGGTCGAGAACCAACCGACCGACAGCTCGCCGCGCGGCAGGCGGCTGATGTCCGCGGCCGCCGAATACAATCCCTCCGCCTGTTTCATCAGCTGCTTCGCATCGCGCAAGAGTGCACGTCCGGCGGGCGTCAGCGACAGTCCTTGCGCGTGGTGGCGCAGGAACAACTGCACTTCGAGCTCCCGTTCGATATGGGAGATCGCGGTCGAGATCGCCGGCTGGGAAATGTTGGCGAGCTTCGATGCGAGGGTGATGCTCGCGGTCTCGGCCGCCGCGATGAAGTAGCTCAACTGCCGCAGCGTGAACTTCATGCCCCCGGCTTTGTTCACGGATCGCCGGGCACCGCGAAGCCGGGCGCCCGGGCGGGATCGAGTGCGCGCTGCACGTAGTCCTCGATCTGCGGGGCGTAGATGCCGAAGATCCGCTCGAGCTCGGAGACGGGATCGAGCTCGCGCCAGTCGACCCGCAAGTCGACGATCGGCCAGGGGACCTCGCGGACCACCAGCAGTCCCGCCGAATGGATCGGCCCCGCCTCCCCGCCGCGCTCCACACCCGCGCGCAGCGCGCGCAACAAACGCGCTGCGAGATGACCCTGCGCTGCCTCGAAGGCCCCTATCATGGCGCCCGGTACGTCTTCGTTGGCGAGTAGATTTCCGGCGGCCGCGGCGTGTTCGCCGACGCCGGTGGCAACCAATCCGAGGGTACGGGAGCCGGAGTGCACGGCCGGCGGTCCTGCGGTCCCGATCACCAGGAGCTGACGGTAGGCGCCGTGGGAGGTCGCCCGCAGCGCGGCCTCGAGCGCCTCGCCCGCGCGCTGGCCGCTCGCCAACGCGTCGAGGATGGCGGGCCCGAGCGCGGGATCGGTGATGTTCTGGGTCGCGACGGCGCCCGTACCGGCGCGCGCATGCGCGCAGCGCGCCGCCACGGCAGGCGACGACGAAGCGATGGCCATGCCGAAGAGGCGAGCGTCCGGGGTACGCGCGACGATCGAGAGAGTCACCGTTTAGGCTCCGTCGGGGATCATCGCGATCACATCGACCTCGACCAGCCATTCGGGACGTGCGAGCCCGGAGACCACGACGCCCGTGGAGACCGGATAGACTCCTTTCAGCCAGCGGCCGACGGTCCGGTATACCGCCTCGCGAAAGCGCGGGTCGGTCAGGTAGATGGTGACTTTGCAGATGTGCTCGAGCCGTCCCCCGGCCTCCTCGAGGAGCTGATTGATGTTCGCCATCGCCTGCTCGGCTTGGGCTGACGGATCGCCGATGCCGACGTTGACCGCCGTATCGAGATCCTGGCCGACTTGGCCGCGCACGAACACCATGCGGCCGCGGGCCACCACGACCTGGCACAGGTCGTTGTCGAGCTGCTGTTCCGGGTAGGTATCGCGCGTGTTGAACTTACGTAGTCGCGTGTGCATCGGAGACTCCAAAGAACGATCGGCAATGACCGCCGAATGCTTGCGCCGCCGCACTCAACGGGACGCCCGACCGCGTCGCCAGCACCAATCGGCTGGTCGCAGCCGCGCTCGCCAGCGGCCTCGTCGCGAGCGCCCTGCCATCATAAGACATGTTGTTCGCGGGTTTGGTCGCAAGCAGGCCGTAGCCGAGGCCGTGCCCGACCAAGCCGCGTACCATCTCGAGCGACCTCGTGCGCTGGCCGATGCGCGGCGCAAGACCGTGTGCGCGGAATAGCGAGAGGAAATAGTCCCGGCTCGGCTCGAGGTCGAGCAGGATCAACGGCTCAGAGGCAAGATCCTCGAGCGTCAAGGCCGGGCGGTCGGCGAGCGGGTGGCCATCGGGCAGGAGCACATAGGGGACGAGTTCGGCGAGCTCTTCCGCGTGGACTCCCTCGCCGAGACCGAAATCATAGAGGAGCGCAACCTCGACCTCGCCGCTGCGCAAGCTTGCGAGCAGTTGGCGCTGATCCGCCTCGAGCAGCGACAGCGAGAAGGCGGGGTCCAGCTTGGTCATGCGTGCCACGATCGCCGGGACAATGTACGGCGCGAAGATCTGAAAGCATCCGAGCGCGAGCGTTCCGCTCGGGGCTTCAGGGTCCGCGGCGGCGACGGCTCGCGCATGGAAGCGCTGCGGAACGCCGTAGGC
>Ga0182030_10001401_pt1 | contig 49665 bp, 45 predicted proteins | sample 812S3MmetaG_FD_121299 | JGI IMG/M metagenome (GOLD analysis project Ga0182030, IMG submission 121299) | Permafrost microbial communities from Stordalen Mire, Sweden - 812S3M metaG (Illumina Assembly) | ecosystem: Environmental > Terrestrial > Soil > Wetlands > Permafrost | place: Sweden... | reverse complement strand
TAGGCTGGCGCGACGGATTCCGAGCGATTTGGTGTATCTGTAAGTATAATCTCCTAAGAAAGTGAAAGCTCGACCCAACATCACGGCACAAACTGCTGATTTCGAATTCGCTGCACTCGCCGAGGCGAGGAACTACCGAGCCGCCCTATTGCGCGATTTTGGGCCGTATTTATGTGGGAACGTGCTTGAGGTTGGTTGCGGAATAGGTCAGGTTTCTTCTGACCTTCTGAAAATCCCGGAGATTTGTCGATTGCTTTCCATTGAGCCAGACCCAGCTTTTTGCGCTCAATTTCGTTCACGGCTTCCCAGTTGCGAATTGCTTAATGGAACCGTGGCTGATCTAAACTCGGAGACGCCCTGGAACGCAATTCTGAGCATTAATGTTCTAGAGCACATCGAAAATGACGTGGAGGAGCTGACGACTTACCATCGCCTTTTGCAACCTTCCGGGGGCGCACTTTGTCTCTTCGTTCCTGCACGGCCGGAGATCTATGCGTCAATTGACAGGGATTTCGGCCATTTTCGCCGCTACACACGACCGGAATTGCAAGAAAAGCTTAGGCGTGCAGGCTTCACATTGCGGTATTTTCGCTACTATAACTTTGTCGGTTACTTTCTTTGGTGGCTCAGTTTCTGCCTGTTAAAGAAGAGAACCTTCAATAGAACGCACGTGCGATTGTTCGACCGCGTGATCTTTCCTATAGTCCATGGATTAGAATCGCACATCTGTCCACCGCCAGTCGGTCAGAGTCTAATGGTCGTAGCGCTCGCTTAGCAGTCAGCCAAGATTGAGTTGGAATCGTCAATTCGTGGGCGTAAATTATGAGATCAGGTCCCTGCTTTGCTGACCCGCTGAGTTAGATTGCTCATGCAAAGGCGCGATCAACCTTGTTCGGCTTCTCCAACTTTTTTAGCGAATCTTTCCGATGCACGTTGAGCATACACCCATAGGTAAAAAATACTCATTGCAAGCAAGCTGAGCGGAGCCGGAAAAACTTGTATGGCGATAACGAGCTGGCTCAGAAATGCTGCGCTCGGAATTCTCAGGTGGCTGATGGTGCTCAGCACAATCAACCACGAAAGATCTCCGTTAAACAGGAATGCCGCGGCGGTTACCAGAAAAGCGATATGCCCGGTGCGGCTCTTCTCCGCGCACAATATTGCGCAGGCCGGGACGCTAAGGATCAAAAGTTTTGTGTCAAGTTGCCGATGATAGATAGGGAGCATGGTGAGAGCCGAAATTGCTGCAAGCGCGAGCCAGGCTTTGTCAGGAGATGGTCGCGTCCGCAACGTAGCGAACACCCACAGCAACAAGAGTGCCCCACATATCGCGTACGTGAAGAGATTATAGAAACGCGGATCGTCTCGAAAGAAGCTAAGGGCTGTTTGTAGGTTTACCATCATCCCTAGCCGATGCGCGCCGCTTGAAGCTGGTCCAGGGTCGTTTAGGGCACCATGCACCGAAAACGCCTGCAAAGTTGACTTTAGTTCGCGGAACCAGTCTGGTGCCACTTCTGTAACCCACACAATCGCCGGAAGACTAAGGCCAACGGTTACCAGGAGAGTTTGGAGGGCGCGCTTGCGTTGTACACCCCCTGCCAAAAAAAAGTATAGCCAGACTAAGCAAACGTCGTGCGGTTTTATCATGAGTCCTAACGCAAGGCAAAGGACCCCTGCAGGCACATACTTTTCTCTAACAAAGCACCAGGCACCCACAACACATAAGCTGATTGCAACGCCAGCAGGGTTCCCGATAAAGGCAATCAATTCGCTGTTGGCAAGCATAAATCCAAGAAGAAAGCCGGCCGCAACGGGCGCATATTCTGCCGCAACGAACCAACATAGAAACGAGGCAAAGGATAGCCCGGACAATATAAAAGCCATCCAAATGGCGCGCGATAGATCAAAGCTTAACATCGCGAGCGGCAAAGTGAAGGGAAAGATCGTCGGCAAATATCCTAGCGCGATAGCCTGCGGGCCACGAGAAGGATTCGCTGGCGTCCGATCTCCTCGCTCTTCAAGGTAGACCTGCATTAGATTACGTTGGCTGTATGGATCTAAGTGTTTCAGAAGGCATCGAGCACCAAAATAGGGCCCCTTGAAGTCAATCATCGACATAGGGGAGCTGTACTCAAGTGCAACGCTCAAAAACAATAGCATCAGAGTTCCGAGCGTGATCAAGTACAGACCGTCTCTCCGTGCCTTAGTCATGCTCAGTCTCTGTCGACGCCAACTGTTTCGCTAGGAGCCGAAAGTCCTCCTTCGCAACTTCACAATCGCTTGCGCAACTATCCAGTCTTGATGTTCGTCCCCGCCAGAACAGCGGCATCCGAGTTTAGTGCCGGCTCTGATGCGCGCTTCCAATATATCCACAAGTAAAAGACGCCAACGGTAAGCAAGGTGAGCGGGACCGGAAAAACCTGCGCAGCTACTAATAAAAAACCGTTCAACCAATTGGCGGAAGAACGAATGTGCTTAAGGAGGCCAAAGAACATTGCCCACTGAAGCTCACCCGTGAATAGAACTCCGGCAGAACTCACCGCTACTGCGAGCCATCCAAGCAAACCGCCTTCCGCCCAGAGAATGGCGCAGGCGGGAACTGTAAGCAGCAAGAGCTTTGCATCACCCAGTCGATGATAGACGGGCAACATCGACAGTGGAGCAATTGCAGCAAGAGCAAGCCACGTGCTGGCCGGCGATGGACGTGAGCGAACAGTTGCGACCGACCAAACAAGCAGAAGCAACCCACATATGAGATAGCTAATCGAGTTGTAAACGCGGGGATCATCTCGGAAGACGCTGATCATCGTTTGCAAGTCGATGACCATGGCGATCCCGTGACCCGCCATCGATTGCGGGCCCGGGTCATTGAGATGGCCATGAGCCGAAAGTGCCGCCAGGTTTGATCGCAATTCCGGGAACCAATGCGGCGAGACATATGTAACCCACAACACGATCGGTATGCACAGAGCGACGGTCATAATCAATGTTTGCACCGCGCGCTTCCGGTACACTCCACCTGCTAGTAAGAAATATAGCCAGACCAAGCCCCCGTCATGCGGCTTAAGCATGAGACTTATGGCAAGGCATGTGATGCCCGCAAGCGCGAAGCGATTCTCAACGAAACACCAGACGGCCACAACGCAAAGACTTATTACAATACCAACCGGATTGCCAACCACTAAAAGTAATTCACTGCTTGCCAGCGTCATACAAATCAGAGCTCCCGAGATTACTGGTGAGTACTTCGCCCCGAGTTGCCAAATGAGAAACGATGCAAGAACAAAGCTCACGGCAATTAGGATCGACCAAATGAGGAACGCAGGTCCCCAAGACAGCAATGCAATGGGAGCAACTACAAAGCTGGTCGGCAAATACATGTATTGCGACATTTCCATATATTGGCTCCGCGCAGAACCCGATCCCGGATTTCCACCTTCGGCCAAAAAAACACGCTGAAACTCGCTCACGTTATAGGGGTCGATGTGTTGAAAGAGGCATCGAGCGCTGTTGTATACGAACCTAAAGTCTGGAATTGGGTGAGAAGAACTAATGGTAAGCACACTGCCAAACGCGAGAAACACTGCGGTCCCCATCAAAACCAAGTACAGTCCGTCTCTGCGCGCATTCGTCATTCATAACCTCTAGTGAAAGAGAGGATTTCTGGAGGCGAAACTCAGAAACTACTCGACCAGCCATGCCCAGTTACCACCACCTTGAATCGGTACACTCGATAGCACAAAGGCCGTGGCAAATCATTTGGAGCCCGATACATTGTCGGCATTTTCCTGCCCTCTATCTAACTAGCAAGATAACTGAGGCTTTCGCATCTTGGAGGCCAATCTTCAAGCATGAATCGGATAAGGCAACGCCCATTACGCACCCAGCTCCTTGCGGATCGCTTCGGCTATCGCCTCGGCATGGCGCTGCATGGCCTCGTCGCTCTCAGCTTCAATCATGACGCGCGCCAGTGCCTCGGTGCCGCTGTACCGAATGACGACTCGCCCTGTATCCCGCAACTCGGCTTCAGCGGCACGAATGCGCTTCGCCACCGCCGGTATCGATTCCAGTGGCCTCTTTTCGCGAACTTTCACATTGATGATGACCTGCGGAAATACTTTCAGATCCGCCGTCAGCTCATCGATGCCCTTTCCCGTTCTGGCGACCAGATCCAGGACAACAAGCGCCGTCAACAGGCCGTCCCCCGTTGTGGCAAGATGCGGAAACAGGATATGACCGGATTGCTCGCCGCCCAACGCGGCATCGTTTTTCTGCATCTGCTCGAGCACATACCGATCACCGACAGAAGCGCGCAGCATGCGAATGCCAGAACGTTTGAGTGCCGCCTCAAGGCCCATGTTCGACATGGTAGTCGCCACGATCAAGTTGCCGGTCAATAAGCCACGGGACATCAGATCGCGCGCGGCCATCAGCAAAATGGCATCTCCGTTGACGACTCTCCCGCTTGCATCGGCCAGCATGCAGCGGTCGGCATCGCCATCGAACGTGACACCAACCTCTGCGTGGCGCTTCAGCACTTCGCCAGCCACCCAGGTGGGATGAAGCGCTCCGCAGCCCTCGTTGATATTTCGGCCATCGGGAGCGATGTTGAGGAGAGCCACGTCTCCCCCGAATCGCCGAAAGATTTCTGGGGCCACCGCAGCGGCGGCGCCATTCGCGCAATCAGCCACGACCCCAAGACCCTTGAGTTGCAATCCGGGCACGGAATCAACGAGGAATTGAATGTAGTCCGCCTGGAGGGCAGGGTTGTCTTCGATCAGGGGCAATTTCGACGGATCGGGCGCAACGGACCTGGCCGCATGGTGCAGAATCTCGTCTTCGATCTCAAGTTCGAGTGCGTCGGGCAGCTTGAATCCGTCGCCGCCGAAAAGCTTAATACCATTGTCGCGCCACGGATTGTGGGAAGCGGAGATCACGATGCCCGCCTGGAATGCATGAGTGTGCGCCAGGAACGCGACCGCCGGTGTGGGAATAACCCCGGCGCTCTCGACCAACACACGGGCTTCGCGCAAGCCAGCAGCGATGGTGGATGCGATCCACATGCTTGACTCGCGGGTGTCACGACCGAGAATGATCTTGGGCTTCGAACCGGCCTTGCGCACTGAATGGCCTATCGCCAATCCGGCCGCGAAGACTGTCGCTGCGTCGAGAGGCGGCTCGCCTGCAATGCCTCGAATTCCATCGGTACCGAAAAGCTTGCGTGTGGTTGATGTGCTCATCGTCTTAGTTCTTCCTGGTATCACTTTTTTCTGGATCGACTCTTTGGGGTTGCGTCGGTCATACCCTTGTCTTCCACGCGACTCGAAAACGAGCCCTCACTCAGGCGTGTATGGACAAGCTGGCCGGGGGTAAGCTGAGCAGCCGAGCGAACGAGAACGCCGTCGGCGTTCTGAACCAGCGCATAGCCCCGATGAAGAACCTCGAGCGGCGATAGGGCGTGAAGGCGCGCGTCGGTTGCGTGCAGATGCGTGGCTTGATCGTGAACAGAGCGCTCAATCGCGCGGACAAGCCGTGTGCGGCTCGCGGAAATTCGTTCGCGAGTTTCACCGAGAAGCCTGCGCGGATCGCACCGCATCACGAGTCCGGCGAGCTCGCCGGTCTTGCGCTGAAGCCGGTCAAGCCGATCGCCAACGCATCCTTCCAAACGAAGCGCACAGTCGTCCAACCGCTGATCCAGCTTATTCAACAGCGAATTCATGCGCCACTCTGCGCGCTCCACATGGAGACTGTCAATCCTCTGGCGTGCATGGAGAAGCTGGAAGCGCGCAGCGCGTTCAATCCGCATTTCCAACGTCGCCACACGTTCAGCGACGTTGTGCTGAGCTTCGGTAATTAATTCGGCTGCGGCGGAAGGCGTAGGCGCACGAAGATCGGCAGAAAAATCGGCGATCGTGAAGTCGGTCTCGTGACCTATCGCTGCAACAATTGGAAACCGGGATGCGGCAATGGCGCGGGCCACACGCTCGCTGTTGAAGGCAGCCATGTCCTCGAGCGAACCTCCGCCACGCGCTACAACGATGACATCGACCAGGCCCGACGCGTTGAGCTGGGCCAAAGCTGTCTCGATCTCGGCGGGCGCCGAGTCGCCCTGCACAGAAACGGGGTACAGCAGCACATTGAGCCCGGAGTGCCGCCGTCCGACGATATTCAGAAAGTCGCGAATGACCGCGCCAGCGGGGGAAGTGACAATACCAACGGTGCGTGGAAACGCCGGCAGCGGACGCTTCCGTTCCGCGTCAAAGAGTCCCTCGGCCTTAAGCCGCTCCTTCAGCTGCTCAAATGCAAGCTGCATTGACCCCGCGCCGACCGGCTCCAGAGTTTCCGCGACCAGCTGTAGCTGACCGCGTTGTTCGTAGACACTGACCCTGCCGCGCACCAGGACATGCAAGCCGTCTTCTGGCCGGAAGCGGAGCAGCACAGCCTGACGGCGAAACAATACTACAGGGAGTTGTGCCTCGGCATCCTTGAGGCTGAAGTAAATGTGGCCCGAGGGAGCGGGCCTGAAGTTCGATATCTCGCCTTCGACCCAGACATCGAAAAATTTCTTCTCAATCGCTCCCCGAATCTGTTCCACAAGTTCGCGAACAGGCCAAATGCGGCGCGCGGATGTCTCCTCGAAAAGGAGGTCAAGCTGGCCCGCAGATGAATCGCGTGGGTTCACCAAGGTCGAGTGTAATCGCTCAAAGCCCACCTATTGTCCCCTGGCAGCGACGATGCCTCTGAGCTGTGAGGCAAGTTCGGCGGGACGCCCGTTCGACGAGGAAGAGGACACTAATCCGCTCGAGTACAGTTGCTCCGCTTCACGCGCCAATTCCGTACCCGGATCTAGTCCAAACGTGCCCAGGACACCCGCAATCTTGTGCGCATCGGAGCATGCCTCTTCGCGTTGTGTAGGGGTCAGCGAGCCTTCCACAAGGGCCGCCGCAGCCCTTTCCAGGGTTGACACCCGCTTTTCGATCTGTGGCAAAAACTGTATCCACAACCGGTTCATGGCCTCGGCCAGAATTGATGGATTAGGCGTCCCCATCCATGCGCCTGCTACTTCCACCCGAGCACATTCGCAATCTGCGTAGAGAGCGTGAGCGGGTCGAATGGTTTCACAAGCACGGCATGGATTCCGAGGTCCGCGAAACGCCGGCGGTCCGTGGCCTGTACTTTGGCAGTGAGAAAAAGAACCGGAATCTTCGCCGTCACAGGATTCTTCTGCAACTCACGAAATGTGGTCGGGCCATCCATTCCTGGCATCATCACATCCAGAAGGATGGCGTCGGGTTTATATGTCGCAGCCCTCGTAAGCCCCTGGGCTCCCGAGTTGGCCACCATTACCTCCCAGCCTGCCACAGTCTCAAGGCTCATCGCTGCGACCTCGCGAATGTCATCTTCGTCGTCAATGATGAGGATGCGGTGAGACATTGCCGTTCTCTCCAAAGCCGACCGAATATCTTGGTCGCTCAGTTGCCGGAAGAGCGCCAACACTCCGCCGGATAAGGTAATAATCGATCGGACACATTTGGCGCGCGTCCGGAACCCTTCGCTTCGCTGTGCAGCCCTTGAATTCAGGCGCTCGTCACGCCCGATACATCGGCAACTTCTGCCGCCGATTCAATGTGACGCGAGCCTCGCAAAATCGTAAGAACCAGTTGTTCAAGCTGCTCCGGTTGTACCCGCGCTCGCTTCAGCAGCGTCGTCGGTTCCATTCCGAATTGGGCTCCCGATGAGGCCAATCCCCGGCCCGAATAAGCCACCAGGACAAGGTGCGTCAGGATATCCCGATCCCGAAGCCAACCCACCAGGCGGAGTGCTTCATTGTCCGGCAAACCTACGTTAAAGACGAGCAGGTGCGGATGGAATGCGAGGCATTCGTCCCTAGCCTGTTCGTAGTTGCGCGCCATCCTCACTGTGGTGTTATCCCCTGAGAAAGCTTCGCCCACAAGAAGCGCCATCTGCTCGCTTTCTTCAACGATCAGAATGCGCGCCATCCCCCCCCCAGTCCCAAGCACGCGGATCAACTCCGACATTTGCGCTCTCGCATTGGTCGAGCGCACGCTCCCGTTCCGAACCGTTTCCGTAGCGTTTTGCTGCGTATCGAGGCTCAATACGATGATCGGGGTGTGGGCTTCAGGGGCCGCTCTGCGCAGCTGCGGCAGTAACTCCCAACCGTTGATCCCGCTGGATCCGGTATCGAGCACGATCGCCTCGACGCCATCGTGCGCCGCAACCAAAGTCTGCTCTAGATTGGCAGTTTCGAGAATGCGATAACCGTGCTCGGCAAGTTGCGCGCCGATAAGCGGCCGCGAAGCGCCATTATCGCTCGCCAACAACACCACGCCCTGGCCGGGCGAATCATCGGCTGCGTTCTTGGCCTTGGTTGCCGCTGCCGGATGATATGGAAGAAAAACCCGAAACGTTGAGCCGCGAATCGGATTGCGTTCCGCCCAGATGCGCCCATTATGCTGCGACACAATCGCGCGGCATATGGCGAGACCAAGCCCACTTCCGCCTTTCTGGCGCGAATCGGAGGCATCGACCTGCTGGAAGCGACCGAAAATGGCCTCGAGCTTGTCGGCAGGAATGCCCCGGCCCTGATCGATAACCGAGAGCGTCATGCCACTGGATCCCGGTCGCAACATAATCGAGACTGCCGAATTGGGAGGCGAAAACTTGATTGCATTCGACAGAAGATTGGTGAGAACTTGAAGCAAGCGGTCGGCGTCGGCCGTAATCTCTACCTGGGTTTTATCGTGAATCAGCAACACCCCCGCGGATTCGGCCATCAACTGCATCCCATCCATGGATTGCCGCACCAAATCCGCCATTTGCACGGGACGAAAGACCAGCGGCTCGCGCCCGCTCTGGGCGCGCTCCAAATCGAGAATGTCGTTAATCAGCCGCACTAGCCGATCCGAATTGCTGAGAGCGATACGAAGCAGGTTGGTCGCCTTATCGGTGATGTCGCCCAGAATGCCGGAGGACAGCAACCCGAGTGCCCCACGAATGGAAGTGAGCGGCGTACGCAACTCATGGCTTACTGTCGAAACAAATTCATCTTTCAACCGATCGAGAGCATAACGCTGGCTAATATCGCGGAAGCTCAGCACGGAGCCCGAATAGCGCCCCATGTCGAGGATCGGATTCAGGAAGTATTCCGCTGGAAATCCAACTCCGTTGGCGCGATAAAGCGTATCTTCGCCAGTCGAAGGAACACGCCCGCTCGAGGCGCGCAATAAGGCGCAGTCCGCGCCGCATTTCTTGCTTGCGGGAGCCGAACCGTGCACAAGTTCGTGCACCGGCTTGCCGATCAGGCTGGCCACCGGCGCACCGAGCAGCCGGGTTGCAGCTGGGTTGGCAAAACGCACAAGCCCGTTCCGGTCGACTCCGCAAATACCATCCGCCACAGAGTGCAGGAGGATTTTCTGTTGCCGGCTCAGCTCTTCGGCGCGTTCTCGCTCGCGTGTACGCGCGAGCATCTGGCCAAGCGAAGCTGCCACAGTCTCCATCGCAGCCGTGGTTTCGCGGTCCTCGCGCAGCCGTATGTGGCAATAGAATTCCAGCACAGCGAGCACATTGTTGCCCACCTGCACGGGCGTTGCCCAGCCCGACACCATCTTGTGCCGCATTGCGCTCTTGACGCGCGGGTCCGCGACGGCTTTGGAGAGGTCCCCAACCCAAACCAAACGGCCCTCCGACCACGCTCGTCCGGGAAGGCTGCCACCCGCCGCAAGCGTAGTGCTCACGCTTTCCTGGATCAACGCTTCTGTTTCTTTACCCGGTACACCCCATGCGGTACTGAACTCAAGCCTGTTTTCTTCGGCGTTGATCTCCCATTTCACGGCAACATCCCAACCCTGCGAGACGCAGAGCGCCTCAAGCACCCGCATCGCCGCCATCTCGGACGAGACGTTTTCTCCCACAATCTGCGTAACCAGCAACTGCAACGCCAGCCGATGCTCCCGCTGCTTCTGCTGCGTAACGTCGCGAACCAGGCATTGCACGGCCATCGCCTTCCCTGCCCTGCGCCGCTGGTGCAGGCTCAGCTCAAGCTCCTGCAAGTGGCCATCCGAAGTTTCGTTCCGGAGCGGCGCGCGGTCGATCGTCTCCCCATTCATCACGCGACGCAATAACGAAGCGGCCTCGGCTCGGCAGTCCGGACTAAAAACCTGTTCGAAGAATTCGCTTTCGACTTCTCCTGCTTGATCTTTGCCAAAACACCGTTTCCACGCCGGATTGACGTACAGGAATCTTCCTGTCAGATCGAGCGTCGCGACCATCTCGCTCGAATTCTCGAAAACATCTCGGTAACGTTCTCGCGCTTCGCGCTTCCACTGGTCTTTCCGGATGGTCGTGCTCTGATCGAGGGCTACGGCGACAAGTCCCGCCGGTTCTCCATCCCGGTTGCGAAGAGCTGAAAGATGCAACCGTACGGGAAACAGCTCTCCGTTCCTTCGCCGCAGGTGCGTTTCAAAGCTGGGCACCTGGCTCGGCAGTAAGGAACGAACCACCTCCGCATATGCCTCTAGACGGCCCGCTGGCGTCGTCTCATCGTCTTTATCGATGCCGCAAAGCTTTTGCATCTCCGCAATCAGACGCGCTCCTTCACCCGGTGCCAGAAGCTCCACTGTCCGTGACTTGTTGATTAACTCTGCCGCACGGTATCCCAGCAGCCGTTCAGCCGTAGGATTGACAAACGTCACGCGGCCGTCAAGACCGATAGAGACAATGATCGGTCCGGCTGAATCGAGCAGGTCCTTCAGCGGGTCGCCGGAGTAATGACTTGCCGCCTCGCGTTCGTTGGAGTTGTCGGCCAGCAGCCGCATGGCCACAGCAGCTGTCAAACCGATTGCTGTCATCAACAAAAGCCAATCAAAGCGGGGACCTGCCTCGAGGCGCGCGCTAATGCCTCCCGCAGCCATCGCCAACGACAGCACGGCAAGCGCGGACCACATCGAAGGCGATGTGTCGCGTTCCGTTTCCTTTGTACGTTGGGTTCCGGGTGTCTCCATGCCTTTGCGGCGTTGCTGCGATCAATCGCCTGCGCCTGTCCTGAAACTGCAAATTAGAACTGCGCCCTCACCGCTCCTCCAATCATCTATGGGTCATTGTTGCCTTTGCGCGGCCCTCACGTGGTAAGGACGCGTTAAGAGAGAATCGCGACCGGCCATCGAAAAGGGGGATCGTCTTTTGCAAAAACATCCCCACAAACAGGCAACTTGGCGCCAGTCGCATCCAGCTGCGGCCACTTCTTGCGAATCAAACGGCAAAGATATCTATTCCGGCTCGTTGCTTGCACCATACGCCTGCTGTACATGTATGTTACTCAAAAAACGCCGGATTGAACCCAGAATGGAACAGCAATGGTTACCGGAGTGACGTTGAGGGCGGCGTTCCTCCAACTGCCTCCTCACCTTCTGAGGATCAGTTCATCTTCTTCTCAATCGTATACTGCCGTCATGTTCATCTCGCGGCTTCATTCCCGCTTTGGCCTGCGCCTTCTGATCGCCATTTTCTGTTCTTCTGCTTTGGCTCCCCTGGCTTTTTCCTGGGGCAACGAAGGCCATCGGCTAGTCAATCGCCTTGCTATCAGCAGCCTCCCACCAGATATGCCGGCGTTTCTTCGCTCGGAGGCAGCGATCGAAGAGATCGAATATCTGGGCCCGGAACCTGACCGATGGCGTTCTCCCGCCGAACCGAAGTTAAACGCAGCACAGGCGCCGGAACACTTTATCGATCTGGAACCCGCCGACGCATTGGGTCCGCTGCCCCGGAACCGTCTGGATTTCGAGGCCAAGGTCTTTGCTTCCGGCCAGCGCCCGGAAAAGATCGGGCTTCAGCCATGGCAAACGATTGAAGTGTGGGAGCGCCTGAAAGCGGCTTTGCGAGAGTACCGGAGCCTGGCGTCTGCTGGACAGAACACGCGTCCGGTTGAGCAGGCTGCTCTCTTTTATGCAGGTTGGCTCGGACACTATGTCGGCGACGGCTCCCAACCGCTGCACACCACGATCCAATACAACGGGTGGGTTGGTCCCAATCCGAACGGCTACGCAACCGAGCACAAGATCCACTGGCAATTCGAAGGACCGTTTGTCGGCGCAAATATTTTCGCGCCGCAGGTCGAGCCGAAAATGACGCCCCCGCATGCAATCGAGGGCGATATTTTCAACGCCTATGTCGCCTACCTTCGCCAGAGTGGAACGCAGGTAGAGAAGGTCTATCAATTGGAGAAAGCAGGAGGATTTGTCGGCGCAGGTTCGCCCGAGTCGCGCGACTTTGCTGCGGCGCGTCTGGCCGCTGGGGCAAGTATGCTGCGCGATATGATTTTTACCGCGTGGCTTGAGAGCGCAAAGCCGGTGCCGGACCCCTATGCAGTCAAGTGAATTGCGGGCTGCTCGCCAGCCGCTCAACGAACACCGCTCAGAAGCGGACCCTCTATTCGAGCGGCGAACTTTGCGCGGCGCCTTCGACAGGGTATGTCTGGACTTCGAGATCGATGCTGGCAATCTCTTCCCCGCACTCCGAGGGACGAAGTCGTGTGCATTGGCAGAGTTCAGTAAAACGGATGTGACCGCTTCGGCTAAGCTCGAGGCCCGATGCAATCAGGATCGTGTAAATATCAACACAAACATGCCGTTCAAATTCGAACAGCATGTTGACTGCACCCGAGTCGTTGGCGCCCCTGCTCAAAACCCAGCCACCACACCCCAGAATCGCGCCGGTCAAAGTGTGTACCAGACGGCTCGGTTCTACGAGTGAGATGGCTCTCATCTGCATGGCCCAGGGTACGCCTGAATTCCGGTCGTCGACGATGGGAGTTAGCTCTCTCACGATGGAGTTATCGGAGCCTTGGAGCCGAGCATGATGAATGTGCGGGAGTGGCACGTCGCATGACTGTCTTTGACACATCCAGAAGATTCCGATCAAAAAGTGTCGCGGCATTCCGCCGGAAATCGGGCGACCTTCATCTTCAAAGAATGCTCGAAGAGTGTTGGGCCGGCTTGGGGATCCATGGTTTAGTTTGATATCCAGGACTAGATTTTCAGGACACCATTTTTAGCATGATCGTCGGCAGCGGAATCGATTTGGTCGAGATAGGTCGCATCCATCAATCGATGGAGCGGTTTGGTCAGCGGTTTCTTGACCGTATATTTACAGCCGCGGAGCAGGCCTATTGTTTGCGTAAGCGAAAAGCGGCCGAAAGTCTTGCGGCGCGCTTTGCGGCTAAGGAAGCCGGAGCGAAGGCACTGGGAACCGGGATCAGCCGTGGTGTGAATTGGCTCGAAATCGAAGTGGTCCGCGAACCGGGCGGAAAGCCATCGCTACGCTTCCACGGACGAGCCGCCGAGATTGCTGCCGCCCTGGGTGTCGCGCACATAGCACTCTCGCTTACGCATACCGGGGATTTGGCGATGGCCAGTGTGGTGCTCGAAGACGAACGATAAAGCGCTCCAAGCGTTGTACCGAGGGAACCAAGATCCTCCGGTTGGTTCTTTCCTTAAGAAAGAAGCTCCTTTCACGATTCAGAGATTCCGCAGGAACTGAAAAAACGCCGTAGTCTTGCCTGTCTGCTATCCTCAAAACATTGAGTTTAGTGGGGTCCCGGCTCAATATCATCAGGGGAGCGCCGTGCCAAGCCGCAAAGAGATTCAGTGGTCGCAACTGAGAGTTGGCGCATTGGTCCTCGTGGCCGTGGCTGTGCTTGTCGGACTCATCTTCCTTATGTCCGGCTCAACCGGCGGCATCTTTGCACCCAAGCTGAAATTGCGCTCGTATTTTACAAATGCTTCCGGGCTCAAAGACGGCGCGCCGGTGACGCTTGAAGGCGTAACCATCGGCAACGTTCTCCACATCCGTGTAGTTCCGGAGCGGAACCCGACCCCCGTCGAGGTCACCATGCGTATCGGCGAAGAATATCTTCGCGACATACACGTGAATTCAACGACGTCGATCGCCCAGGCCGGAGTGCTCGGCGACAGCTACCTCGACATCGACTCAAGTCGGGCTTCGGGACCGCCTCCGGCCAACAACGCCGAACTGCGCGCGACCGAATCGCCCAACATTCAGTCCGTGATCAGCACCAGCCAGGATTCCATTCAGGAAATTTCCACTCTGATTCGCAAAATCGATATCCTGATGGACTCAATCAACTCCAAAAAAGGAACCGTGGGTGAGTTGATCAACGATCCGGCTTACTACGCGAAAATCTCGCGCATCACCGATCATCTGGAGAAAATCACGAGCGAAATCAGCGAGGGCCAGGGGACAATCGGGAAACTGATCAACGACGACACGCTCTATACAAGAGCGAATTCGGCGATCGACAACGTGAATCGTATAACTGCTTCTCTCGATCAGGGAAACGGGACAGTCGGCAAGCTGCTGAAGGACGATACGCTCTACAACAACCTGAACGCGACCGTCACCAGCGCGGATGACCTGATGGACGGCATCAATAAGGGCAAAGGATCGATTGGGAAGCTGGCCCGTGATCCGGCGTTTGCAAAAAAGCTCGACGACACCGTGACGCGGCTGGATTCGATCCTTACCAGCGTCGACGAGGGTAAAGGAACAATCGGCCAGCTGCTTCAGAACCGCTCGCTCTACGACCACACCGACCAGACCATGGACCAGGCACAGCTCCTGGTCAAGGCCATCCGCGAAGATCCGAAAAAATACTTCATCATCCGGCTCAAGGTGTTCTAACTGATCGCCAATCTAACAGCTCCCCTGCTTTCACCTAGGGGAAAAGGCCGCTCTCAGCGAAGCATGTGCGAAGGAAGAGGTTGCAGCAGGCGCACACGGGTAGTCGTTGCAGTTGGCGCGAGATTTCTCCGTGTGATTCCGAATTTATCCGCGAAAAGTCCGCCAGAATTCAATGAAGCTCTTCAGTCGCACGACATGGAAGAAATCGCTCACGACCAGATAGAAGAGTGTCGATCCGGCCCACACAAAATGCATGGCGTCCGGGCCAAGTTCATCGCTGAAAGGCAGCGGTGCAGCCGAGAACACCATCGCTAGCACGATCAGCGCAAGCTTCACGATTCCCATCACCAAATTGATTTCCATCAACTTGCTGGCGAAGGCTCGGCCCAGCCGAAAGCTGACAACGTAGGATGACCCCGCGGAACGGTCCTCCAACAGCATCAGCATGGGCGCGACCGCAAAAGGCCAGCTGACAAGCGCCCACAGCGTGAAGAATCCTAACGACAGGAAGATCGCCCAGATCGAATAACCCACCAGGTCGGCGTCGCCGTCAGGAGTGATGTGCGTCGCCGCTACCCATTGGATGGAATGGAACCATCCCCAGAAAACAAGGCCCAGCAAAGCGAGCCATCCAGCCTGCAGCGCAATCATCGCCGCTGGTCTGAACCGAAGTCCAGGCTCAATGCGTTTCAGAACAAGTCCGCGGCCAACCCCCGAAACAACGCACCACGCGATAGCAGCGGCTGGAACAAGCCACGTGAGAGCGTGCGCAACATACGGTTCGTAGCGCGACCACACATCGGCCAGCTGCACAACAGCGACCCATGGATTCTGTGCATCCAGATTTGAGAGCCCTGTGTAAGAAGGCGGCAGGACAATCAGAATCTTTTTAGCCTGCCAAAAACAGACCCAGAGAAACGGCGCTCCGAACAGCCAGCGCCATGCAATTTCAACTGCGGTAATGGAAGGGTGACCGAAGACCCAGCCCATTTGGTCGACGAGTTTCTGCGTTGCCCTCACCGGTCTCTCCATGGTGGGCTCCGCTTTCACTTAACGACCAAATTAACGAGCTTGCGGGGAACAACGATCACCTTCACCACAATCTTGCCAGCGATGCGCGCCTGCACCTTTTCATCCGCGAGAGCCGCGGTTTCCAGGTCCTTCGCACTCGCACCAGCCGCCACCCGCACAACGGTTACAAGTTTGCCGTTGACCTGCACAGGAATCTCGATCTCGTCTTCCTTAGCCAATTCCGGGTTACTCACTGGCCACGGAGCGCGGAGCACCGCACCTTCTTCGCCAAGCTCCTCCCAGAGTTCCGCAGCCAGATAAGGAGCGAACGGCGCCAGCAGCAGAATTAATGTGCGCAGCAGCTCATGCACAACCGCAGCGGGAACTTCACCAGCCGCAAGCTGCGCATCCGTAGCCTGGATCTCATTCACCAGCTCCATAATCGCCGCAACGCAGGTATTGAAGTGCCAGCGTCCTTCAAAATCCAGAGTGATCTTCGCGATGGTCTGGTGCAGCTTGCGCAACAGCTTCAGCGAGATTCCACTCGGAGCAACGACAGCCTCACTGTTTGCCGTGCGTGCGACTGGCGTGTATTTATTTGCCAGCCTCCATACCCGAGCCAGGAAACGGCTCACCCCCGCAACCCCATCCTCCTGCCAATCGAGATCGCGATCCGGCGGAGCGGCAAACAGCGAGTACATACGCGCGGAATCTGCACCGAAGCGGGCCACCATGTCGTCGGGCGAAACGACATTGCCCTTCGACTTTGACATCTTCGCGCCGTCTTTGATGACCATGCCCTGCGAGAACTGATGACGCACCGGTTCGTCGTGCTGCACCATGCCCAAATCGCGCATCACCCTGGTCCAGAAGCGCGAATAGATGAGGTGCAGAATCGCGTGCTCCACGCCGCCAATGTACTGGTCGATTGGAAACCAATATGCCGCCCGCGCAGGATCGAATGGCGCATGCGCGTTCTTCGCGTCGGTGTAGCGGTAGAAATACCAGCTCGAATCGACGAACGTGTCCATCGTGTCGGTCTCGCGCTTCGCAGGGCCACCGCACTTGGGACAGATGACATCAACGAACGAAGGCACACGCGCCAAAGGCGAGCCGCCCTGCTGCGTGATTTCGATGTTCTCTGGCAGAAGCACGGGCAACTGGTCGTCAGGCACCGGAACAATGCCGTCACGCTCGCAATGGATCATCGGAATGGGCGTGCCCCAGTAGCGCTGCCGGCTCACGCCCCAGTCCTTCAGGCGGAACGTCACCTTGGGTTCACCAAAACCACCGGCTACCGCGACTGCCTGAAAGCGCTTCACCGCTTCCTCATAGCCAAGTCCGTCAAACTCGCCGGAATCGATCACCACGCCATCCTTGGTGGTAAACGGCAGCGCAGGCTCCTCGGCGCTTGCATCCGCAGGCGCAATCACGCGCCGTATCGGAATCGCATACTTGATCGCAAACTCGAAATCGCGTTCATCGTGCGCCGGCACACTCATAATGGCCGCCGTCCCGTAGTCGCTCAGTACGTAATTCGCAACCCAGATAGGCACCAACTCGCCGTTATACGGATTGATAGCGAAGTGCCCCGTGGGCACGCCGTGCTTCTCAATCTCCCCGATATCCCCGGTTTCCCGCGCGATCCTCTGCTCCTCAATGAGTTGGCTCACCTGCACCTTCAGGCCCGCGTCTGCTGCGGCCAAAGCCGTCACCAGCGGATGCTCGGGAGCCAACTGCAAGCTAGTTGCACCAAAAATCGTGTCTACTCGCGTAGTGAAAACACGAATCCTTTGCCTTTCTGGTCCCTGATCCCTAGTCCCTAGTCCCTGCTTCCCGCTTTCTATTCCCTGTTCCCTGTTCCCTATTCCCTGTTCGATTTTTTCCGCCAGGAAAAAATCGACCTCCGTCCCTTCGCTGCGGCCGATCCAGTTGCGCTGCATGGTGCGCACTTTTTCCGGCCAACCGTCCAGCTTGTCGAGGCCATCCAGCAGTTCCTGCGCGTACGCGGTGATGCGGAAGAACCACTGAACCAAATCGCGTTGCTCGACGAGCGTGTCCTCGTGGCGCCAGCAGCGCCCATCGATCACCTGCTCGTTGGCCAGCACCGTAGCGCACTCGGGGCACCAGTTCACTTTGCTCTTCTTGCGATAAGCGAGCCCTCGCTCATACATGCGTAGGAAGAACCACTGGTTCCAGCGGTAGTAGTCCGGCAGGCACGTAGTGACCTCGGTGGCCCAGTCAAATCCCATCCCCAGGCGCTCAAACTGCCGCTTCATTCCGGCAATGTTGTTGAGCGTCCACTCGCGCGGAGGGGTGTTGTTCTTGAGCGCGGCGTTCTCGGCCGGCAGCCCGAAGGCGTCCCATCCCATGGGGTGCAGCACGTTATAGCTGCGCATCCACATGTGGCGCGCGAGTGCATCGCCGATGGAGTAATTGCGCACGTGGCCCATGTGCAGCTGACCGCTGGGATACGGCAGCATCTCCAGCACGTAGTACTTCGGCTTACCGCAGGAAGGGGGCTCGGCCGCATAAAGCGCAGGGTCCGCCGCCCACCGCGCCTGCCACTTAGCCTCAATCGAGGCCGGATCGTATCGTAATTCCTTGTCTTCCGCCATCACCCTTCAGTGTAAATGGAAGGCATCTACTGCTCCGGCGACGCGTGCGTGACGACCCGCCTCGCCTGCGGCTTCGCGTCACTTACGCCCGCGGAACAGCCAGGTGCTTCCTCGTCGACAATTTCGTAATCCGTCGGCGGCTGGAATAGAGTGGGGTCGGGATCACCCAGGGTAACGCTTTCCAATTCTCTCGTGAAATGCACTTGCGGATCGTCCTGGATCAGTCGCACTATGAGCAATTCCAGGCCGCGCGTGGTGTCATGCCACTCCTCGAAGGTCCTTTCAAACGGCTCAGTGTTGCCCAACCTGCCTGCCGGGATCGTTGAGACGGATCGATATCCCCGCACCTCGATCCCTCGAATTGTTTTCGTTCCCAGGTCACTACTGTCCGGTCCCGGAGGCTTCGCATTGAGGTTAGCCCGAAGAGCAGCAAATGCTTGATGCACCCTCGCTGCCGGATCATCCGGCGTGGGCCCCGGTGGCTGTGCCGCAGAAGCCTTCTGAGCCGGATTGGCTGCGAGGTCGCCCGAAGCGGGTTTTGAAGGCTGTGCCGCAACCGTAGATGGCGCGGACGCTATAGTTGGAGTTGCACAGGAACAAACCACGCGCGGATCGGGCGGGTGCATCACCGTCGCCCGATGCGCCACAAAGCCCTTCTCGCCTGGGCGCATTACGCTCCAACTTGTACGGTTTTGAGCCAGATCTCCCGCAAGGAAATAGGTTGTTGGCGCCGGGTCTCCCGTCGGCAGGATGATGGTTTGGGAGTACATACTCAATCCTTGTGAGTTTCGGGCTTCAGTAGAGATTTCCCCGGTGGTTCTGGTCCTTCCGTCGGCCAACTTCCACACCCATGTAAGTCTGTACTTCGCCGCGTAAGGCACCCCTCTGTACGTAAAACTGCCCTTCTTCGCGGTGGCCGTCTGACCTTGTTCTACCCGACCTGAAACCGGTAGGGCCATACCCGCCGCTGCAACCAGCACCAGCACTCCACAGATGCTTCCACGCATGATCCACCCTCCAGCAGCAGAACTGGGCAACACACGAAGTCTGACGCCACGTCTGAAGGAGCGCAAGCGGAATTGATCTGAGGGTTATCCATATCTCATAGAACCGGGTTTAGCAGTGAACTACCCAACCGCCTGCAGCGCCCGTGCCTGTTCAATCCGCTGCCGCCGCTTTGGCGTGTGCAGCGCCTCCCAAAGGTCCATCCGACGCTGCACATTCAACCAGAATTCCGGCGAGTTGCCGAAAACACGCGCCAAGATCAGCGCCGTATCCGCGGTCACCGCGCGGCGATTGTTGCATAATTCGTTCACCAGCTTGCGCGGCACGCCCATCGCCTGAGCCAATGCACTTTGCGTCAGCTCCATCGGAGTCAGAAACTCCTCTACCAGCATCTCGCCTACGCTAACCGGTTTCCGTTCCGTGCTCAGCATGACCACTCCCTCGCCTCAGTTGGTCGCTCTCATGCTATACTTGTCATACAAGTATAATCTGTTGCTGGAAGTTGAGCGAGGAGATTTCTATGCTCGCAGTCCGCATCCCCGACGAAATCGAAACGCGCTTGGAAAGGCTTGCTGCTCTCACGGGACGCCCCAAGAGCTTCTACGTCCGCGAAGCCCTCCAGGCGCATCTGGATGAGATCGAAGACACCTACACCGCTCTTTATCGCTTGGAGCACCCCGCCAAGCGCTGGACTCTAGAGGATTTGGAGAATGGTTCGGACCTCGGACGATCCGCCAAAAAGAAATAAAGCCTGGGTGGTCGAGTTCGACGAACGTGCCCGGCGCGAGTTGCGCAAACTCGACGCCAAAATTCAGCAAACGATTCTTCGCTACCTGCGCTCACGCATTGCGGTTGCTGATGACCCGAGGCGTTTCGGAAAGCCCCTGCGCCGCAATCTCGCTGGTCTCTGGCGATATCGTGTGGAAGATTACCGCCTGATTTGCCGCATTGAAGATGCGCGCGTGGTAGTGCTAGTGCTTCAGGTCGGCCATCGTCGAGAAGTTTACGAAGACTGAACCAGGCTCTCCAGCACCCGCACATTCCGCTCCTCATCGCCGGGCTCATCCACCGGCGTCTCCGCAATAAAAGCGGAATGCGCGAAGCGCTTGTCATTCAGCAATCGCCGAAAGGGCTCCACGCCAATCATTCCCTGCCCAATATGCTCATGCCGGTCGAGCTTCGACCCGCGCGCCGCCTTGGCATCGTTGCAGTGCCATACGCGCACCGACTTGAATCCGACAGTCGCGGCGATCTGCTTCATCGTGTCTGCATAACCTGCATCGCTCACAATATCGTAACCAGACACATGGGTATGGCATGTATCCAGGCAAACCGCGACCGGCGCATGGGCCTTGAGCAAAGCCACCAACTCAGCCACCTGGTCAAAACTCCCACCTAGGGAGCACTCCGACCCCGCCGTGTTTTCAATCAGAATCGTAAACGTGGTCCCCTCCCACGGCAGCCCATCGATCGCCTTCTCAATCGATTCCGCAGCCAGCTTAAGACCCTCGTCGCGCGTCATCCCCTTCCACGAACCGGGGTGCAGCACAAGATAGTCGGCACCGAACGCCAGCGCCCGCTCAATCTCGCCGCGAAAAGCAACCACGCTCTTATCGCGGAACTCTTTCGTCTGGCTGCACACGTTGACCAGATAACTTGTATGAATGACCAGCGGGCTTACGTCCAATTCCGCGCGAAGCTTCCGCATCCGTTCACACTGCTTCGGATCCACCTTGGGCGCACGCCACATGCGCGGACTCGACGAGAACATCTGAAATGTGTTCGCCCCAATCTCCCGCGCCCGCTGCACCGCATTCGACGCTCCGCCAGCTGTTCCAAGGTGAACCCCGATGCGCTTTGCCATGCGAACCAGTCTAAATTCTCCCGCTCTCCAGCAGCTTCATCGCATCCGGATCCCACCGCACCACGGCGCCCTTCTCAATGCTGAGATTGCTCAGCAGCGCCGCGCCCGCCGCGCGATAACCAAACACCGCATCCTCCACCACAGGCTGCCGCGAACGAACCGAAGCGAAGAAATTCTTGAAGTGGTCATAACTATCGCTGTAGCCCTCCGGCGTCACATACCGCTCCGACCCCACCGGTGGAGTTCCCTCGAAATGTTTCCGCGGATACCTCTTCCGGTACTCCGTCTCGATCCGATTCTGCATAGCCTCAGGGAATGTCCCAATCGTCAGCCCCGGCTCGGTTTCGCGCGGCACGCGACTCACGGTGACACCGGTCCAGCCAATCTCCAAGGTGCCCTCGGAGCCAGTAAACACGAGGCTCTCGCTCTCCTCGCCGCCATCCACAAAGTTCACCCGCACGCTCAGATTGAAGCCTTCACGATAATCGAACAGCCCCAGCACCACATCCTGCGCATCGCGCCCATCGTTCCAATAACGCAAAGCGCCCGTCGCCATGCCTTGCGTCGGTCCATGCGAGCCGGTCACGAAATGCGTGCCACTGAAAAGATGTACAAACAGATCCCCGGCCACACCGCTCCCGTACGCCTTCCACTTCCGCCATTGAAAGAAATGCTCCGCATTGAACGGAATCTTCGGCGCCGTCCCCAGGAACCGCGGCCAATCGCAAGTCTCCGGCGATGCGTCCGGCGGCACCGTGTAGTTCCACGCTCCCAACGACGAGTTGCGGTCCCAATGCGCCGTCACCATGTTCAGCTTGCCGATTGCGCCCGAGGCCAACAGCTCTTTGGCCTTGGCATAAAGCACCGAGCTCACGCGCTGGCTGCCAATCTGCAGAATGCGCCCGGTCGTCCGCGACGTCTCAATCATCTCCGGTCCATCCGAGTAGAGATGAATCATCGGCTTCTCGCAATAAACGTCCTTGCCCGCCTTCATCGCGTCCACCGACGCCTGCTTGTGCCAGTGATCGGGCGTACCGATGATCACAGCATCGATGTCCTTCCGCGCGAGAATCTCGTTATAGTCGCGCGTGGTGAAGACATCGTCGCCCCAGAGTTCCTTGCTCCGCGCCAACCGGCCGTCATAGCAGTCAGCCACAGCCACCAGCTTCACACCCGGCACCTGTACGGCCGTCTTCGTATCGCCCATCCCCTGTCCGCCGGCACCGATCAGCGCAATCTGGATATGGTCATTCGCCGCAACCGGCTGCGCCGGCCCATCCTGCGCCGCCAGCTCATGAATCCGTTTGCCTGTTTCCGCGCGCGCCGCAGCCGCCAGCGATGCCGCCGAAACCGCGCCTGCAGCCTTCAGAAAATTCCTGCGATTCCAAATCTGCACGACTCCCCCACAGCGGAGTTTTCCGCCGCATACAACCATACACGCGCCGGATCAGGCCAGCGGCTTTACCTCATTCGAAGCGGGAGCATGCTCTGACCACCACCCTAATCGTCGTCATCTTTCCGCGTCTTCGCCTTATGTTGCGTCAGCAGAGCGGGCACGGGCGCATCCCCCATCGCGTCCTTCCATAGGATCACGTTCAGCGTCTGCGCATCGGCCCGATCCGCATGGCGAAAGTCCATCTTCATGCTCTCTTCCGCACCCGGCGCATGCTTCGCGTTCGCGGTGTAGATCAGATTGTTATCGCGATTCGACATGTCCGCATTGAAGGGCGCCTGATCGCCGGGACCAGCGAATTCACTCGCAATCAGCGAACTGAAAGCATCGTTGTTGTTCATCGGCGGCAGTCCCAGCAGTGACTCCATCGTCCGCACCACGCTCACCGTCGAGTAAAAATGGCTGTCGACAAATGGTCCGCCCTCGGCTCCACGCGGCGCGTATTTGCTGATGACCAGCGCATAGCTTCGGTGCGCATCCACATGGTCGGCGCCATCCTGTGCATCATCCTCCAGAACAAAGAACGCCGTATCATCCCAGAACGGCGAATGCGAAATCGCTTCCACAGCGCGTCCCACCGCCAGGTCATTATCAGCCACAGACGCCTTCGGTGTCGGCCCTCCCGGCCGTGTTCCCGCCGTGTGATCGTTGGGGAGCCGCAGCATCACAAAGTTGGGCATCGTGTCTTTTCCCTGAGCCTTGTCCGCCAACCAACCTTGCATGTGCCGCATGAAAATGTCGACACGAACCTGGTCGGGAACCGCGAGATTGAAATCCGGCGCCTCCTCGGCAAAATGCCCCACGAGCTCCGGCTTTGTCGCTGTATTCGCGGCCATCATCGGAATCGGCCACGGCCACTTGTTCACGCCGCCGCCCCATTCCTGCGGCAGACTCTCACCGGGCGCCACAGCCTTGTGCGCGCAGCTGCGCCCTTGCAGCATAGGCCCCAGTTGCGGATCGCTCGCTGCAGGCTGATCGCAAAAGACAGTCGAGATAAATTCGCCGAAGTGGTAATAGGTCTTTCCATGCGCTGCGAGATCGCCCCACAGGTAACCGCTCATCGGCTCATTCACGTCGGGAATTTTTTGCAGCAGCGGATAGCCGGCGGCCACCACGCCTTCAAAATCGTAGAAGCGCTGTCCACCGCGATACGACTGCTGCCAGGTCTTCTCGAGATAGTCCGATCCGATCGCGGCGTTCGACCAAACATGCCCATCGCCCGAAACTTCGCCGGAATCAAAAAAATTGTCGAGCACGCCAAACTGCAGCGCCAGCTTGTGAATGTTCGGCGTAACCGCAGCCCCATACATGGTGAGGCTCGGATCGCCGTTGCCCACCGGCTTCCCGTTCTGCTGCAAATCACCGAGCACCTGGTCGTACGTGCGGTTCTCCTTGATGATGTAGATGACGTGCTTGATGCGGCGCTCACTCGATCCGGAAAATTGAATCTTCTCTGCCGCTGCTTTCATGCGGTTCGAACGCAACACCTCGTCGGTCCACTGCGGCAAATTCTTCTCGATCTCTGCGGAATCAATCGCAGCCAGCGATCCATACAGCAGCGTGCCAATGTAGGTGCGGTCCGACCGATACCGCATCTTCGTCATCTCGGCCGTCTGTCGTTGCGCAAAGTTGTTTGGACCCGTCCCGTGCCCCTTTGCCGTCGCCACGAAGAGCGTTCCTCCGTTGCCGGAGGACAGAAACGTTATCGAAAATGGAAGCCATTCCGTAGGCACAAAACCGTCCGGCTCCACCATGCCCGCATGTGATGCCTTCGCCGTCAACTTACGCGTATCGATCACCGCAACAGCGTCGCTCGCCATGTTCGCGACATACAGCCGGCTTCCGTTCCCATTCAGCGCCACTGCCAAGGGTTCGGCGCCAAAGTAGCTTTGACCCGGCAGGCGCGTGTCGAAGTAGCCCTTCACGGCAAATTGCGCACCGCTCACATTCACCGCGGCCACCGCATCGCGATTCGCCAGCGCCACATAGAGTGTCTTGCCATCGGGCGCCAGCGCAAACGCGCAGGGATGCGTGCTCGCCGCAACGGGACTGGACGGCTTCAAAAGCGAAAGCTTGCGGCCCACTTCATTCTTTACGAGATCCAGTTCCACAATCTCCGAGGCATTCCAAAGCGCAACGTAGGCGCGGCGCCCGTCCTGCGCGAGCGTCAGCGCGCCCGGATAGGTTGACGGCACGATTTCGTTTTCCGCTAAATCGAATCGGTGCTCAACCGCCCCTGTTCCGGCATCGAGCAGCAGCACATCGTCGGAGTAGTTTTCCGCGACGAGCAGTTTCTCCGCGCCAGCCGCGCCCACCACGGCAATCGCCGCCGGAAACGGCACTCCGAGATTGCCATCGCGATCGCCCGCCAGCCGCGTTTTGTGTCCCGCAGCCAGTTGCTGCATCGGCAGATGGATGAATTTATCGGGCTCGATTTTGCCCGCCGAAAACTTGTAGACAATAATGCCGCTGCCCGTGTCGTTCTTATCCTTTCCTTCCGGATCGGTCAGCGAGCCCATGCTCGCGTAGAGACGGCTGCCGTCGTGGCTGAATGCCAGACCCGAGTAAAGCGTCTGCTTGTCAAGGCGCGCCAGCGTGCGACTGTCGGGAAAATCCTCCAATGTCCCGGTTTGTGTGTCGAGCACAGCGAGAGACTGCATGTACCTCGACTCGAACGTTCCATATCCTGCGTTGATCGTTACTACGTAGCGCTTGTCCGGCGAAATCGCAATCGACATCGGGAGGCTGTTGATCTTCTGCGGAGCACCAGGAACTGGCTCGATCAGTTGCTTGCTGGTCGGCAGGTCCTGCGTTTGGGCAACGAGCTGGCCGGCAGCGAGCGCGACAGCCATGGGGAAGACAATCATCGAAGTCTTGATGAACATGGCTAAAACGATAGCAGGACGAGTCCGCGCGCAATGTCACACAAATGTTACAAGCGGCACACGGCCTTCGTTCGACGTAGAGAATCCGCTTTACCCCGCGGCTGCCTGCAATAATCGAAGGCATGCGTACGGTCATCACCGCAGCAAAATTGTGGGACGGGAGCAGTTTGATTGAGCGTCCCATCGTCACGGTAGAAGACGGCCACATCCAATCCATCGCAGGCAGCAATTCAAGTGAACAACCCGCTGGCGCGCAAGTTCTCGACTTCCCCGGCGCGTTACTTGCTCCAGCTTTCTTCGATGTCCATTTCCACGGAGCCGCCGGGCATGACGTCATGGAAGCGACACCGGCCGCGCTCGACACCATCGGCACGTTTCTGGCGACACGCGGGACAGGCGCCTTTCTTGCTACCACTGTCACCGCGCCGCTCGACGCCACGCTCAAAGCCGTTGCGGAACTCGCAAAGCTCATCGCGAATCCGCCAGTCGCGGGCCGCGCCCGCCCCATCGGCATCCATCTCGAAGGGCCGTTTCTATCGCACGCTAAGCGCGGCGTGCAGCCGGCCGCGCATCTGCTCGCGCCTGATATCGCGATCTTCGATAAGCTATTCGACGCCAGCGAAGGCCATGTGCGACTCATGACGCTGGCGCCGGAATTGCCCGGCGCGACAGAACTCGCGGCGCACGCAACCGCGCGTGGGGTTCGTATCTCAATCGGTCACTCCGATGCCACCGCAACTGAGACGCGGGCGGCAATCAGCGTCGGCGCGGTCAGCGCCACGCACACGTTCAACGCCATGCGCCCGCTCGATCATCGCGAGCCCGGCATTCTTGGAACCGTCCTGACCACGGATTCTCTCTACGCCGAAATCATCTGCGATGGAATCCATAACGCGCCGGAGATGGTGAAGCTCTGGTGGCGCGCCAAGGGCCCTGACCGCGCGATCCTCGTAACGGATGCGATGAGCGCCGCGGGCATGCCCGACGGCGAATACAAGCTTGGCGGATTTGCCGTGCAGGTGGAAAAAGGCCGCGCCACTGCCAACGGCGTGCTCGCCGGCAGCGTGCTTACACTCGATCGCGCGCTCGCCAACTTCGTCCGATTCACCGGTGCGACTGCGGAGCAAGGCGTGCGCCTGATGACAGCCAATCCAGCCGCAATGACGGGCCTGGCGGACGCCGGCTCCATCGCAACCGGGCAACCCGCCGATCTAGTGGCCGTGAATGCAGAGGGACATCTGGTCGGATCGGTGATAGGCGGGCAGCCAATTTCAGTTTCCTAGAGCATTTTCGAATCAAATGCCACAAACCTTTGGGTGCCCCATCCTTTGTGCGTTCTTTGCACAAAGGGTGGGAAACCACAGTCTTCCGTGCCCACCGTTTATAGCTTCATCAAAGGTGCGCTAAGTGGACTTTTCGGCCAACCGTTGCGCCCGCCAGATTGCACCTTCGATGCCCGCAACCTCGGTCTCACAGATCGGCATCGCAGGAGCTGCGGTGCGCAGTCCGGCGAAGAATGGTTCACGAACCAGGCGCGCCTTGCCGACGACACTTCCAATCCACGCCACCGGAACTTCCGCAGTGAGCTGATGCTTGCGTCGCAACTTAGCTCGGACTAGCAAGACCGAATCCACAAGGTCTGAAGCCGCCTGCGCCATAACGCCTGCGGCAACGAGATCTCCTTCTTCGGCAAGCTTGTTGATGGCTGGCGCAAGCGCGGCAAAATCCGGTCCAGGCGTGCCATCGCCCATATTCACCAGCTCGTCAATCGTCGTTGTTCCCCAAATGTGCCCGACTGTCTCAAGCACGCGCGTCGGTTCTTCCCGGTCGTAAGCCTTCAAGGCTCGGCGAACGGCGTGCAGCCCGATCCAATAACCCGAACCTTCATCGCCTAGCCGCGAGCTCCACCCACCAGCGCTTTCGCGGCTGCCGTCCGGGGCCCTGCCGATGCAATTGGAACCCGTGCCGGCAATCTGCAGAATGCCCGGACCGCCCTTGAAAGCTCCATCAAGCGCGATCACTTCATCGCCGACAGTTTCAACCTTCTTCGCGCCGAATTCATTGAGCACTCCGCCGATCCACTCCGCAACACCCGGCATCTTGGAACTGGCGACGCCCACCGAAGCTGCACACACGCCCTTCACGCCTGCCTGCGCAAATACATCTTTGAGAATCGCGCGCAGGTTGGTATCGGCGGCTTCGATACCCACGCGCAAACGCTTGATCGATCCGTTCTCGGCAAATGCGAGAACCTTCTCTTCCTCGACGATGGAAGCCCGGGTGTGCGTGCCACCGCCGTCAATCCCTAATACTATGTTCCCTGACATAACGTTCCCCAATCAGACGCCTTCAGCTAATTAGCGGGCTCGCTGCCGCCGCCGCGCAGTGTTCCAGCCAGCACATTCAAGCTCCCGTCGGATTTTGGGGGTGTCAGTCCGAGCAAATGGGCGAGCCATGGATAGATATTGACATTCTCGAACGGCCGCACAGTGTGGCCAGGAAGAATGTCGGGACCCGCGGCATAAAAGCTTGCCTTCATCTCCGGCATCTTGTGCGGATCGTAGCCGTGCATGCCAACAGGTGGCGGGGATTCCTGCTTTCCCGCGGGTGGCCCATGCGCGCGGATGATGAAGGGACCGGTCGCGATGACTACCGGATCGCCTTCGCGCGGATTGTCGCGAAAGTTCAGCTCTCCCGGCACATCTTTGCGCCGGTAAACGACGAACTGCGAGGACGCCTTCTTCAGCTGGTTGTAGACACGCGCTGCGTCCTCCTCGGTCTTCCCGTATAAGAGCGAGCCCGCAGTTTCGAAGTTTGTGAGGTCGGCAAACTTGTCCAGCGTGATCCAGTCGCCCTGCACCTTCGCCATGCCATGATCGCTGACGACAACCAGATCGATGGGCAGTCCGGTCGCGTCCAGTCCTTCTTTCAGCTTACCGACAAGCCTGTCCACTTTCACGACCGCGGCCTTCGTCTCCGGTGCGTCCGGTCCGTACTGATGGCCTTCATGGTCGGGCTCGTCGTAGTAGAGCGTGATGAAATGCGGCCGCTCTGCAGCAGGCAAATGCAGCCACGCCAGCACCTGGTCGATACGCGCGTTGTCATCGATTTTGTTGTCGAAGCGCAGATAGTAGGTAGGCCGATAGCCGGCAATCTTCGCTTCCGATCCCGGCCAGAAAAAACAGGCTGTGCGCATGCCCTGGCTTTCCGCCAAACTCCACAATGGTGTACCAGTGTACCAACCTCCATCGGTAACCGCGGCCGGATCGTTGATGGCGTAGCGCGCCTGCTTGGCAGGATCGTAAAAGCTGTTCGCGACCAGTCCATGATGCTCGGGATACAAACCCGTAACGATGGTGAAGTGGTTGGGAAACGTCAGCGATGGAAAACTCGGCAACATGCCTTCAGGAGCCCAGACGCCTTGCTTGCCGATCGCCAAAAGATGTGTTGCGCCATCGCGCTTTGCGTAGTCCCAGCGAAAGCCGTCGAGCGAAACAAGGACAACGTAATGGGCTTTTTGCGCTGCGTCTGAATTCGGTCCGTTGTCGACATGAATGACCGGCAGCGCCGAATTCGTTGCTTCATCCTGGCCCGCGGCGTACATCGACCCGAGCGCCAGCCCCAGAAATAACAACCAACTGCTAAAGACCGCACGATTCCAAGCACGCAATCGCATCAACCACACCCCCGCATCAGCTTATCGCACGGGCTAGGAGGAACGGAGGACGGGCGAGTGGGGCTGGGAAATTGTTCCACGTGGAACAATTGTGACAATCGCCACCGGTGTTCGGCGTCGTTTGCAGATTATTTCGAAGAAGTGTGATCGCGAAAACCAGCGTGAACAATGTGGAAGAGAGGTATGGCGCCACGTTGCGCGCCGGGGTAGAACACCATCAATCCAAGTAATGGGAACCGACCCTAATTGCCAGGCGCCGGAGACGTGGTTGCGGTCGCCGGTGAGGTAGGTGCGGCAGGCTGTGCTTTGCTGAGGGCGCGGATATAAACGACCAGATTCCAGACCTCATCATCCTTGGCCCTACCGGGGTCTTCGGCGGGCATCTTGTCTTTGCCGTTCCGGATGATCTTGAACAGCTCCTGGTCCTGCCTATCGGCCAGCGTTTTGGGATCGGTCCAATCCACCATCGTCAGTTGCATATCCTTCGCGAGATCGGTCTTGCCGTCCCCCGAATCGCCGTGGCACAAGGCGCAATCCCGCGCGTAAAGCTTCTTAGCCTTGGCCTGCGAGTCAGCGGTCACTTTCGCGGAACCTCTGGGGGCCGCATCCTGCGGCGGAGCTGCCGAAACAGTGGACGGAGCGATCGAGAACAAGGCCGCTGCACAAATAAGCAGGAATGGCTTCAACATGACACTCTCCTCAGTTGCAGGTGTCGTCGGGGCAGGCATCTGGCAGCTGTTATTTTGATTCGACAGCATTATAGGCCCATTTGCACGTGAGGCGCATCACTTGATTCACCGCCATGTCTCTGAGAATGCGCCCCGAACCCCATCCCTGACCGCCAAATACGGGGCCGAATGTGGTATACGTTTCCGCATGTTTCAACGCACTTTGTCCGCCGCTGTAATTCTTCTTTCCCTCGTCTGTGGGTCGAGCCTGGCCTCGGCATCGGCCCCAAAACTGGCCCCCACGCCGCCCATGGGCTGGAATAGCTGGGATGCCTACGGCCTTACCATCGACGAGACCGATTACCGGGCCAATACGACGGTGCTCGCCGGAATCAAGCAGTATGGCTGGGAGTACTCGGTCATCGACGAAGGCTGGTACATGCAGGATCCCTTCGCCGACAGAGTCGAGACCCGCAAATATGTCTGGGACGGGAACGGCATCCTTATTCCGGTCACGAACCGGTTTCCCTCCGCGGCCAATGGAGCAGGTTTCAAGCCGCTCGCCGATTGGGTCCACGCGCAGGGCCTCAAGTTTGGCATTCACATCGTGCGCGGCATTCCGCGCGGCGTCGTCGACCAGAATCTGCCCATTGCCGGTTCCAGCTTTCACGCCGCCGACGCGGCCGACAAGGATTCTCCCTGCCCATGGGACGAAGGCAACTGGGGCGTGCGCGACAACGCAGCCGGACAGGCTTACTACGACTCCATGCTCAAGCTCTACGCCTCGTGGGGACTCGACTACATCAAGGTGGACTGCATCTCCGACCACCCCTACCGGCCCACCGAGATTCGCCAGATCGCCGAAGCCATCAAGAAAACAGGCCGTCCGATTCTGCTGAGCCTGTCTCCCGGCCCCACGCAGCTCGACCACGCGGCGGAAGTTGCGAAGTACGCCCAGATGTGGCGCATCTCTGACGACCACTGGGATGTATGGAGCGCCGCGCACAAACCCGGCGAGAGCGAGTTTCCCTTTGGTGTGCGCGATGCCTTCGATCGACTTGCGGAGTGGGCGCCCTACGTGAAACCCGGTGCGTGGCCCGATGAAGACATGCTCCCAGAGGGCTCGCTTACGCCGCACCCAGGTTGGGGCGATCCGCGACAATCCCGCTACACGCAGGACGAGCAGCGCACCGAGTTCACGCTCTGGGCCATCTCGCGCTCACCCCTGATTCTGGGAACCAACCTGAGCAAGTTAGACGACTTCACACGCTCGCTTATCACCAATAAGGACGTGCTCGGAATCAACCAGCGCTCGATCGAAAGCGGCCAGGGGCTGATGCCGCTCAAGGATGGCAAGACCGACTCGTTCCCGCAGCGCTACTGGTATGCGCGCACGCGGAGCCACCAGTACTTGGCAGTTTTCAACCTGCAAGACGAGCCGTCGACTTCCGACCTGCCCTGGATGGTCTTTCATTTGATAGACAAGCCGCATGCGGTTTTCGACATCTGGAACCAGAAACGCATTCCGCGCGCGAAAACGTTGCATGTCGTGCTTGCGCCGCACGGGTGCGCGCTGTTTCGCGTGGAGTGAAGTTTGAGATCACAGTTTGTGATCTCAAACCTGGAGGCGAAATGACCCAAAAACGCGCCCTCGTCGCGAAACCGATTGAGAATCAAATTCGTCTCGTTCGTGGCCAGAAAGTCCTTCTCGACTCCGACTTGGCGGGGCTCTATGGCGTCGAAGTCCGCGCTCTAAATCAAGCGGTCAAGCGGAACGAGGGGCGCTTCCCCCGAGATTTCGTCTTTCAGCTCACTGCCAAAGAAAGCGAAGTTTTGAGATCACAAACTGTGATCTCAAACAGTTCCCGTGGCGGACGACGTTACCTGCCAAATGCATTCACGGAGCACGGAGCGGACGGTTCCATGAAGAACAAGAAGATCACGCTCCTCGCTTTAGCATTCGTGGCATTGCTCCTCGTGCCGGTTGTCTTCCCCGGCGCAACCTGCGAGGCCCAAGTGGACTCGGAGAAGTCTCCGTATCCGACCATGGCTCCGCCCAATCAGTACTTGATGCCGGATCGGAATTCTGAAATGGCGTTGGCTCGCAGTGCTGCTCCAAGCTCCATTTCGGGCGGAGCCGAAATGCTGGTGCTGGAACGGGCGGGATATGCAACCGCAGCCGCGGGGCTTTGTCTGCCTGGTGGAGAGGTCCTTCGGTGCTGCCACTGATTTTCCCGAGTTCTGGAATCCGAAGATCATGTCCCCCATCTGCGTGAATGCGCCAGCCGCAAGAAACTATTTGCCCGCTGTGCTGATGAAGGCCAAACTGGTGATGACGGGGAGATCAAGAACTGAAATCGCGCAGGCGATCGAATCAGCATTGAACAGAAATGAATTGCCGGCGCTGGAGCCGGGGGCGATGTGCTACATGATGTCCAAGCAGCAGTACTTAAGCGATAACGATAAATGTTGGCATCCGCATATGATGTGGTTTGTTCCGGGTGACGCCGCGAAGAAGTGGGGAGCAAATCTTCCGGGCTCGCCGACGATCGCGGCGAATGACCCCGAAGACCGGATGACCATCTTTCTTGTTTGGGTCGGCAACTGGTCCGACGGAACATCAGCTCCGCGGGATATGCACTGACCCGCAATTCGAGGTTTCAGCAAATTCAATCTCGACGACCGACAAATCGCTGTCGCTCGCCGAAGTTTTTCAGTGAACTCCAAAAAAGCCATCGTAGCCGCACTTCGGGTCGCACCATGCTGGCCTCAATGCATCGCAGCTCCCAACTGTGGTTCAGTATTCGCGGCAGAACCATGTCCGCGCCATAGAACTTTGCCTTCGGGGTTGAGGAGAGCGGCGTAGGGTTCCTTATCCGCAGTCACGCCGAAGTAAGTCCGCCACAGTTTCTCGTCGTCGATCAGGATCACGAATCTGTCCTGCTCGGCCGCCGAGAGCCCCTTCTTCATGCCGCTGCGGATCATTCCGCGGATGAATCCGGGCGCTCCTGCCAGCATGGCCACCTGGTACACGATTGCATTCGCAAAGACAGGATCGGCATGGATTGCTTTCATCCAATCCCCAGTGCCCGCGCCGCCTTCGCGGCTGAAGCCTGCGACAAGGATGACGGTGTGGCCGCGCACAGCATCGGCCAGAACGATGTGCTTGCCGCTGAGAGTCTCACCGGCAGTCGCAGGAAGGAATTGCGCGAGGCAGGCCGGCACGGTCACCGACAAGAGTGCAGCGCAGAAGAAGCGAAGCATCGAATGACACATCCGGGCGAAACCTCCCAACGACATTGCATGAATCCAACTGCGAAGTCTACGTATTGGACTGCGGGCCCGTTCCTTTCGTGACGCGCGACCACGTGGGATCGTGGCTCCCTATGCGAAACTAGTGTGTCCGGCCGCGCCGCAACCAGCGGATTACGCCGGCAGAATCGCCTGATGCCAGTCTTACGTTCCGCCTTTATTGCTCTCTCGCATAATCGTCCTTTGCGCCGCTTTTGCGAGCGCTCTTCCATCGGCAACAAGCTGAGCGCGCGCTTTGTCGCCGGCATGGAGATCGAGGATGCTCTACGCGCGGCTGAGTCGGTGAACAAGCAGGGCATGCATGTGACGCTCGATTCGCTGGGCGAAAGCGTGTCGACTGCCGAGGAGGCGGAGAAGGCGGCCGACGTGTATCACGCGCTGCTGGATGCGATTGCAGAGCGCAAGCTTGACGCCAATATAAGCGTAAAGCTGACGCAGATGGGGCTCGCGATCGATGCCGGCCTGGCGGAGGCAATTGCGACCAACCTGGCGGAGCACGCGAAGTATGTGGACAACTTTGTGCGCATCGACATGGAGGACTCGTCCCTGGCCCAGGTGACGCTCGACATTGTGCGGCGGGTGCATGCGCGGCCCGATCTGCGTGGGGCGATCGGGATCGTAATTCAGGCCTACCTGCACCGCTCACAAATGGACATTGAGCGTTTGATCAAAGATAAGATTCGGGTGCGGCTGTGCAAAGGCGCTTACCAGGAACCGCCGGAAGTGGCGTTCGCGCACAAGGAGGACGTGGACGGGAACTATGTGCAGCTGAGCAAAAAGCTGCTCACCTCTCCGATCTATCACGGCCTGGCGACACACGACGAAAAGATGATCGAGGCAGCAAAGGCGTTCGCCAAGCGGCGCAACATCGCACCGAGCCGGTTTGAATTCCAGATGCTCTACGGCTTGCGCCGCGACCTGCAGCGCAAGCTGGTTGCCGAGGGATACAACGTGCGCGTTTACATTCCGTTTGGACGCGAGTGGTATCCGTATTTCATGCGAAGGCTGGCGGAGCGGCCGGCGAATGTACTGTTCCTGGCGAAAAACATGCTGCGGAAGTAAGCGGTTTTTATTTGATTTTGGCTACGCGGCCTTGTGTTGGGAATTTCTGGAACTGCAAAATGTCGTGTCCTGGGACCACCCGATCCGGCGAGCCTGCCAACTCAATCATCCGCGCCTGCTGCGCAATGTTGGCTGCGTGATCGGCATCGCTGAAAGTTGAGCTGGCGAGATGCGCTGAGAGATTCAGATAGAAGTGGACGTTGTCTGACGCCAGCACAAACGGCGGATGCCCCTCGACGCGCAGGTATTGCGAAGCGAAGGTGTGGCGCGATCCCGTGTAGGCGCGAATGCCGGGAAAGATTTCGACGTTGTCGCCGTCAATGAGGTGCACGCGGCCCTGGGTATTCAGTTTCACGAGAGCCTGCACGTCCTCCGGATCGATGCCGCCGTGATCGCCGCCGGGCTGCCATGCGTCTGTGGTGTAGTAGCGATATTCGTCGCGTTGGATCCAGACGGTCGCCTTGGAAAACAGATCGATGCCGCCCATGTGATCCCAATGCGCGTGACTGATCACGATGTCGGTGACCGCGTCGGGCGCGACGCCGGCAGTCTTTACGGCTTCGTCGGGACGCAGATAGTCCTTCATCGGAAAATCTTTGAGGAATGTGTCGCGATGAAATCCGCTGTCGAGGAGAATCGTGTGGCCGCCGCCGCAAAGGAGCCAGACCACCATGGCGATGTCGACTTTCTCATTGGGCGGACCGCCGACAACGAGTTCGGCAACCGGGACGTCGGGGGATGTACCGTAGCGGATCGCCTGAATTGAGTATTCCGGGGTCTGGGCGAATGACAATACTCCGAAACTGAACGCGCACAGTGCGGCAAGAAATCGAATCAAGGCGGTCTCTCCGTTGAACGAGTGCTGAAACTTCTCAATGTGTAGCCGTGTGATGAGACGGGTGATTCAGACCGCCGGAAATCACTCCGTCCATTGGGAGATGGGTGCTGGTTGCTCGCATTCCCTTTCGTCAGCGTGGAGATCGATCTCGTAGGAGGGAAGTCCGGCTATATTGACGGGAACTTCGGCTTCGTCGGGAGGGATATAGAGATCGTCGTCCCAAATCCGCCTCAGGGTGCGTTTGCCGCGCACGCGAAGCAGGCGCATCTTGCGGCAAGCGAAACATTCCCAGGGGTAGTAGCCGAACAAAGGCAAGATATGTCTCTGGGCGAAACCGATGCGGGCCAGGCGGCGCATGTTCGGGTTACCGCAGACCCGGCAAACACAGGTCGTCTGCTCCGAAACCGGCGTTGAAGTGGATGCGTTGAACAATCTGACCCCTATTGATCGGCCTGGGGGAAAGCTGACGTACTCCCTATCCACTGTAAATACAACGTGCGGGTAACGATACCTTCCGGCGCAATAATTCTTGTGGAAACCCGCGATTGGGTTGGGTCTCAGCCTTGCAGCCGCTTGAGGCTCTGGCAGGCAAGGTCGGCTACGGCTTTGGCGAGTGTGGGCGAGGAATTCAGCGATTCGGGGCGTTCGAGGCGGATGCCGATTTTGGTGGCGTACGCGCGGAAGGCGATATCGACGTCGTAGAGGATTTCGATGTGGTCGCAGAGAAAGCCTATGGGTTGCAGCAGCAGGGTTTTTACGCCTTCGGCGGCGACTTTGTCCAGAGTCCCTTCGACAGTAGGGCCGATCCAAGGGCCACCGCTTGCGCCCTGGCTTTGGAAGGCAAACCACCACCGGGGGATTTCGGGAACACGCTCGGCGACGAGCTCGGCGGTGTGGCGGGCTTCGTCGGCATAGGGATCGGCGCTGCCGGCGGGCCATTCGCGGGGCTGGCTTCTTTCGGCGGCCTGCGCTTCGACGGTGCGTGTGGGAACAGAGTGCGCTGTGAAAATCACGGGGACCGGTGCGCCGGTTTCTGCGGTGAGTTTTGTCTGGGCCGCGCGGAGGCGTTCGGCGAAGGCATCGGCTAGGAGCGGGTGGCGGGCCCATCCGCGAGTGAAGTCGATGCGGAGGGTTCCGGCTTCGGCTTTCACGGCGCGCTCATAAAGGCCGACGCTGGTGCGGGAGTTTTGAGGAGCGAGACAGATCACGGCAGCTTCTTCGACGCCGTCGGCGCGCATTCGTTTGACCACGTCGGGGATGTAGGGCCTCCAGTTGCGCATGCCAACGTAGACGCGGACAGGATGCCCTTGCGCAGCTAGCTCCGCTTCGACGAGGCGGCCCTGCTCCATGGTGAGCTCGGTCAGCGGACTGCGGCCGATGAGGGCGTAACGATGCTGAATCTCTTCGACGACGTGCTGCGGCATGGGGCGGCCGCTGACCACGTTGCGGAGATACTCGGGAATCTGGTCGGCGGTTTCGGGGGTTCCGTGCGCGAGAAGGAGGACGGCTTGTTTAGGCACGGGCGGCCTCCTGCGGCTTGAAGTTGCGGACCATTTTGACGACGGCCTGGACGTTTTCTACCGGAGTGCCGGGGACGATGCCGTGGCCGAGGTTGAAGATGTGGCCGGGGCGACCGGCGGCGCAGTGCAGGATTTCGTTGACGCGCTGCTCCAGCACTTCCGGGGGCGCGAAGAGCGTGATGGGGTCGAGATTGCCCTGCACTGCATGGCCGTGTCCGACGGCGCGCCAGCCTTCATCGAGGGGCTGACGCCAATCGAGGCCGATGACGTCGGCTCCAGTAGAAGCCATGGCACCGAGAAGCCCTGCAGTTTCGACGCCGAAGTAGATGACGGGCACGCCGAGTTCCTGCACGGCGCGGACCAGGCGCTTGGATGGTTCGAAAGCATAATCGCGGTAGTCGGCTGGACTGAGCGAGCCGACCCAGCTGTCGAAAATTTGGATGACGTCGGCTCCGGCCTGGACCTGGAGGCGGCAGTACTCCGTGAGTACGGCAACCAGCTTATCCAAGAGACTGCTCCATGCAATGGTGTCGCCGTACATCATTTGCTTGGTGTGGATGTAATTGCGCGAGCCGCCGCCTTCGATCATGTAGCTGGCCAGCGTGTAGGGCGCGCCGCAGAAACCGATGATGCCCAGGCGATCGCGGAAGTGGGCGGCGACTTTTTCGATCGCGCGCGCGACATAGGCTAAATCCTGTGCCCGGTCGGTGCGCAGCGCTACCACGTCGGCAGCGGTGCGCACGGGATGATGCACGACGGGGCCTTCACCTGCCTGGAACTCGAACGGCAGTCCCATCGGTTCGAGAGGCAGGAGCAGGTCTGCGAAGATGATGGCCGCGTCGACGCCCAGTTTCTCGGCGGCGGTGATGGTGACTTCAGAGGCGAGGTCGGGCTGCTTGCAGATTTCGACCAGGGTGTGGTGCTTGCGGACGTCGCGATACTCCTGCATGTAGCGGCCGGCCTGGCGCAGGAACCAGACAGGCGTGCGATCGACGGGCTTGCGCAGGCAGGCACGCAGAAACCGGCTGCCCGCGAGGAAAGAGTCCTCTCCCTCCGGCGTTTGAATGATGGGCTCCATACTTTGTCGATTCTAGACGCTGGGGCCGGACTTGCTGGCGAGCAGTGTGGGAAGGAGAGATTGGTGCTTTCCCATGTTTCTAAGGAGACTTGGGCACCAAATTTGCTTCATTCAATGGGTCGCCGATAGAGATTACAGGGAACCCTTTGCATGTTGGGCGTTAGAGATCGTCGTTTGAAACATCGAATTCTGCGTTTCCTGGTCCGTTCTGCGGCCAGTCAACTGGCGGCTTTGCTTTTGATTGGCTGTGCATCTTTTCACCTCAATTCGAGCCAAGACGGGTTATCCGTTGCACCGCATATCGCTGTTGCTCTATCGCCTACATCGGCGACCGTCATGCCGGGTGCTTCGCTGCAATTTGTGGCGTCTGTAAGCGGGGCCTCCGATCAAGCTGTCTTTTGGGCAGTCAATGGAATTCGTGGCGGCAATCCCCAGGTGGGAACGATCTCGTCCGGGGGCGAATACTCTGCACCTGCCTTGGCTCCAGTTGATCCGGTTAGCGTCGCGGCCACCGATGCCGCCGACATTTCGGCATCGGCGAGTGCAATCGTAACCGTGGATGACCCGGCGATTATTGAATCTCAGGAGCAGTGGATTGCTGGCGCACCAGCGGCGGCGGCCAGTTACGGGTGTGCGGGCCCGCCCGTGCAACAGCAGCCGACGGAAACGATTGCGGCGGTCATTGCCCGGTTTGGGCTCAAGGCCCAGGAAGGCGGGTGCATTGTTCTGTGGCCCGTTTCCTCGACGGCTGGATCGCTTCGATATTCCCTGGCCTGGGGCGGTGTTATCGGCGGCAAGGATATCCTTTACATCTCCGATGTGTCGCGTCCGAGAATCTGGAATGGCATCGAAGTCGCCAATAACATTGGGGAATCAATAACTCAGCAATCGCTTGGCGCTGCATCGGCACAGACGGTCACGCTTTCTCCTGGAGATGACATTCAGACCGCGGTCGACGCGAATCCGGAAGACACGCAGTTTATTCTTTCCGCAGGAATTTACAGGATGCAAAGTATTGAGCCGAAGAATGGAGATAGTTTTGTCGGACAGGAAGGCGCGATTCTCAACGGTTCGCAGATTTTGTCCTTTCAGCCGGACGCGCAAGGCAGTGGGTTCTGGATAGCTAGCGCCACTTATGACGCGTGGCCGTATGGGAATGCCTGTCTGGCAGGGTATCCGCTCTGTTACGCTCCTCAGGATTTATTCATAGACAATCGGATTCAACTTAGAGTGAGCTCTCTCGATGGCCTCAAGGTGGGGACGTGGTACTTCGACCAGGCCGCGAATCAGGTGTATCTTCCGATCGATCCGACTGGACATCTGGTCGAGATTGGGATGGAGACGGTTGCCTTTTCGGGAAATGCGGCCAGAGTGCAGATTCAGAATCTAACGATTGAGAAATACGAAACTCATGCGCAATTCGGAGCGATACAGAGCAGCAGAGCGTGGACGGTTGAAAATGTTGAGTGCAGATGGAATCACGGTGCGGGCATTTATCTGGGTCCCGGTTCTCAGATTCTCAATTCGTTTATCCATCACAACGGGCAGATCGGGATCAAGTTCGCGGGGACGGACGACGTGGGCGAGCTCGGAACCAACATGATCGCAGCCAACAACGAGATCGCGTGGAATAACTATGCCGGATACGACTACCAGTGGGAAGCCGGGGGCAGTAAGTTTTTGTTCACTTCGGGACTTATCGTCGAAGGAAACTACGTCCACGATAACTACGGTCCTGGGTTGTGGACTGACACCGATAACTTCGGAACTCAATATGAAGGAAATGCACTCATCAACAATGAGAGAGAAGGGATTCGGGACGAAGCAAACTATGAAACCGTGATTCGTAACAATACTGCGCTCGGGAACGGCAACAATGAATCCATTTGGTCGTGGAGCAATGCGACTCCGTGGTTGTGGAATGCGCAGATTCTGCTGTTGGATACTTCGGGCGATTCTGTCTCTTCGAATAACGCGGAAGTTCCGGCAGACGGAGGCAACGGAATCGCGATCCTGAATCAGACTCGACCGTCCGGTCCTTTTGGGGTTCATGTTTCAGCGGATAACACTGTCGAGAACAACACGATCACCTTTCTCTCTTCCAATGGAGCTAGCGGTTTGGTGGATGATACGGGGGGCAATACGGCCACAGGCGACAGCTTCAATGCGAACCGCTATATATTGAAGGCCGGGAATGAGAATTCGACTCACTGGTACTGGTTCAGTGCGCTTGATTGGGTTGGATTCAGGGCAAGCGGGCAGGAAACCCACGGGACCTGCTGCAACTGAGAGTGTGTGCGGACCACCCGCCAGCAGGTTGCCAGAATGTGAATGGGCTGCTCGCGTACGATGAAGTCTTAGGAGTACTTGAATGCCAATGTTGTCGAGTCTGTCTGGTTGGCCGCCTCAAGGAGGCGCTGGACCATTCGATGCCCGCAAAGCAGCCTTTGCGAGTTCTCCGGAATTGGTGACCGTACGGAGCGTCGACAGGATCGTGAATACTCGTGTCGACATAACCTGCCTGTTCGACAAACAAGTCGTGACCTTTCGATTCTTCGCGGCAACTAAGGGACTGGCCGAAAATGTTGCCGAGGTTCTCCGGCAAAACGCGGGTCAAAACTTGCGCGATATCGGCATGCACCACGTTGCGGACAGCCGATAGGGACGGTCAATCCTAATTCCCAAAATGCTTTTGGTCATCCCGGCATTCTGCATCCCAGGTCTCAAAAGCGAGACCTGGGCCACCCAGTTTTTTGGCGGATTGAATGCGCATCAAGAATGACTGAATTGCGGCCAGAATACCTCGCCTCAGGAATCGCCTACGGAGCAGAGAGCGCGCGGTTGTTCTTCCTCGCGGTGTTTCCTGGGGATGGGGATCTCCATGCTGCCTTCCGGGAGAGCGAGGATGTCCTCCATGGTGATCTCGTGATCGGCCATCATGCGGGCCAGCACTTCGGCACGCGCTTCCCGCTCGACCTCCCGCGGGTTGGGACGAAATTTGTTGATGCGCGCCTCCATCTCCGCTTCCCGGGCTGCTGCTTTTTTCTGCGTGTCGATTCTGGGGACGAGCAGGGCCGGCGACGACGCGGTGCCGGCGGGAATTGAAAGAGCCGCAAAATCTGTCGTCGTTGCGGGCAGGGCCAGTGGCTCGCGCTCGGGGAGTTCGGGGCGGTCGCGCGCCTCATCGATGTGATCGCGGATGCTCTTTTTGCTTTGCCGCGCGACGTTAGAACAGCTGAACCGGTTGGTGCAGGTGGGGCAGTCGGTGTGGGGCTCGCACAGGTTCGCTTCCTGGTCGGCGAGATCGACGCCAATTCCGTCGCACGCGGTGGCGTGGACCATCTCCTGCGGCGGGGTTTGGGGGACGCGGTCGAGGGCCTGGATGGAGACCTGCAGGCCATAGATCAGCCGCACGCCCTCGCAGCTGTCGAGACGACCGCTGGCCATCGCGCCCATGATCTGCGTGAGGGCATGCTGGATGCCGCAAGCGTCTTCGATGGAGGCGAGACAGAGGGGCGCTTTGTCGTCGCGGAGGCCGTCGCGGGTGTAGTCGTGAAGCTTCTTGTGGTAGTAGCAGTAAGGCCGGCCCTTAAGGGCGGGCGACTTGCACTTCGTGCCCCGCGGCATAATGTGACGGCATTCGGCGTACATGGTGTTTCTCCCTGTCCCCTACTGGACTCTACGAGCAGAATTACCTTTTTCGGCTTGACGGCAGCGACGCGCGACGGGCGAACGCACGCAGGCGAGCGGTTCAACGAACGAGTTCAGTTTTCGGGGTATGGACTCAGGGTAGCGAAACGTGGGAATTAATGCGCAAAGAGCAGGGCCTATAACCGAGAAGAAACGGGCCGTCCGTGCGGAGGCGAGAGGAGGTTCGTAGCTTTCCCAGGTCTCAAAGGCGAGACCTGGGGCACCCAGCTTCTCGCAAATTGATGTTTCCTCAGATCTGGGCTACCCGCCCGGACGATTCAAGCGGTCCTCCTTGGGGTCGAGGCATTGGACCACTTTGGGATGTTCCCTCTTCCGACTTTTGCACCGTTTTAGACCTCAAAATTCACTTGATCTCTTGTTCTTAGATCCGTAACCTTATTACGGGTATGAAACTCGAATACGCTACAGCTCTCGGGAGCCTTTATCGCGCTGACTGCGTGGAGCTCCTTGGCACAATTTCCAATGAAAGTGTGGCGACATTCTTCGCCGATCCTCCTTTCAATCTGAAGAAGGACTATGGATCTAGAGGATCGGACAACATCCCGGACGCTGATTATCTGAAATGGTGCGAGAGTTGGCTGGCCGAGGGGGTGAGAGTGCTGACCCCAGGGGGAGCTTTATTTTTGTACAACCTTCCGAAGTGGCTTATGCCACTCGGCACTTTTTTGGGGTCGCTCGATGGGATGATGTTCAAACATTGGATTGCTGTCGACAAAGCTCACAGCCTTCCCATCCCCAACCGCCTCTCAACTAGCCATTATGGAATGCTGTACTTTATCAAGGGCGACAAACCGCGGGTATTTGATCGGGACGCTGTGAGAATCCCAGTTCAGGTCTGCAGGCATTGCGGACGCGACGTGAAGGATTACGGTGGGCACAAGAAGTACCTCAATCCCAAGGGCCTAAATCTAAGCGATGTATGGGATGACATTCCGCCCGTGAGACACAGGCGCTACAAGAGTCGCCAAGCGAACCAACTCGCCCCTGTGATCCTCGAAAGGGTCATCCTGCTTACGACCAAGCCCGGAGATTTAGTATGTGACCCTTTTGCCGGCGCCGGCACCACCGCTTATGTCGCAGAGAAGCTGGGTCGACGCTGGATTACGAGTGAACTGAATGATACCGAACCTGCACGGACGCGGCTTCTCGAAGTGGCGAACGGAACGGATCCCAGTTGGCGCTCATCGAAGAAACGCATCATGCCTTCCGCTTCGCACGTTTGCGAACCAGTGGGGTCTTTGTTTTCCGATTTGCCACTCTGAATGCGTTTCCATCATCCCCAGTCGGAATAAAATTGCGCAGGTCGGTGCTTTTGAAAAGCTCATCGTGTTCCACTTCAATAACGGCCAGTAGCCCTTTGCTGATTAATTGGCCGACGCTACTCCAAAAATAAAAATAGGGCTGTAGCTCCCTTATATTTCCTATTCGGTCAGTCAGGTGTGGATAGAGGTAAAAAGAGGGCACCACAAGGACCCCAGCGTCCGCCAACCCACCCATCAATGCTAAACACATCTTGTTCAGGGACCGATGTGACGAGGAGATATTTCCGGTCTCCCATTCGACAACCGTGCGGAACCCCGTATTACTTGAGAGCCAAAAATCGAAATCGCCCACTCCTTCGTGCAGCGGATCGTTAACTGTTTCAACGGGAGGGACGGGATACCGTCTGATCTGCTCAAGTTGCTCATCGGCGCGGACTAATTCAAAATACTCCTTGAGGCTGAGAGGTTCTTCAGCCCGCCAGCCCGTGCCCTTCTCCAGCATCGCTCGAAACATTTGGCGCAACGGCTTGACGCCATTTCTCAGCGTCTTGTTTTTCTTACTTTTCCCGTCTTTCCAAGCGACGACCTTTCCGCGCTCGTTAGTGTATTCCTCGCCAGGCTTGATGCTGACAATTCTAGGAATCACTAGGCCCTTGTTCGATCCAATGGGCCAAGACATTTCAAGAATTGCCGACGCGATGGCTGCGTGAGATGCCGCCCAATCTTTGGTTTCGGAAGTCTTCCCTCGATCAATCAGTAGAAAGGTATTATTCAGCTTCACTGCTGCCACCTTCAAAGCTGAATAGTTCAGCGACGGATACTTCAAGTGCGTCTGCCAGTTCATCTAAGTTTTCGAAAGACGGGGAACTTCTCCCGCGTTCAATAAGACTGAGGAAGTCGACGGAGATCCCGGCCCGCTCCGCAAGCTGTTCCTGCGTGACGCCCTGCTCGCCGCGCAGCAAGCGGATTCTCTGACCGAATTTCTCCCGAAGCTGCGATGTTTCCTTTTGTCCACGCACATTCGCGAGTCTGCCGTAATGTCACTACGAGTTTCCACCGAATGTCATTACGGGTCTCTCAAGGTCGCCGCAAGTGGGGCCGTTGGATCGAAGCAAACGCGGTCGGCGCTGCGCGGTCCAACGGCCCAAGGGAAAGGATGACGCGGGCGTGGGATGGGGTCGTGCGTTCCCACCCAAGTGGAGCTTGGATGGGGCACCCGGCTACCTTCTCGGCTCATAGCGCATCGCCACCGCCCCCGAGGCGAACTCCAGGCGGCTCACGAGCCGCAAGTCGATACGCTTCGATAGGTCCGCGAACAACGTCGGCCCGTGGCCCGCTAGCCTGGGGTGCACCACGAATTCGTACTCATCGATCAATCCCAGTTCCGCCAACGCCAGCGGGAGCTTCACGCCTCCCACTAGCAACCCCTTGCCCAGTCCCTTCCCCGGCTGCTGCTTGAGCTCGTGAACGGCCGTCCCCAGATCCCCGCGCAGGAGCTCCGCGTTCCAATCGACCCGGCCCAGAGTCGAGTCCAGAGTGCTCGACACGACGTACTTCTTTGCCGCGTCGATCATGCGGGCGAAGGGTTCCATCCAGGCAGGCCTCGCTTCGGGCCTCGCTCCTGCCGGCGCCGGCGGACGCCACCCTGCCTCCATCATTTCGTACGTCACCCGGCCCAAGAGGAGGGCATCCGCTTGTTCGAGGTTCTTGACCGCGTTACGATGCAGGTCGTCGTCCGGGATCATTTCGCGATGATCGCAGCAGCCGTCCAAGGTGACGTTGATGGAATAGCGAAGGGGTCGCATTGCGGAAGAGTAGCGCGGGCGGGGTCGATCGGCAACGACGCACGTTGCAGATTATTCTTTCGTTTGCGCCATACTGAATCTGCCTCTAGTACGGCCACGCCCTCGCCAGAGGGCCGAAAATGCCGTAAATCCTACCCCGAGACGACTCTGCAGCTAACTTAAATCCCCAGACCACTTTGGTGAGACTCACTGTCGCCAGTCCGTTGAAAACAGGGACTTTCCGCCCAGAGTACGGGAGGGGGGCCTCGGTGGAAGGATGGAGTTCGCGCATTCCCACCCAAGCAGAGCTTGGATGGGGCACCGAGAAGCGGAGAATCGGTCGGCAGCGGACAAGCAAAAAAACGGCCCCCGTTTTCGACGGGGGCCAAGTTGCCTTGGTTCTCTCGTGTTGCGAGAGCTTTTTTGGCGGCCAGACGGCCGGGGAGCCGTTGGCGCGGGAAAGAGCCTCAGGGGGTGGCTTCGCGGCTTACGCCGCTCCGCACCTGACGCGGACTACATGCCATGGGGAGACATGGAGTCCTGGGCCGCCAAACTGTTTTCCATCAACCGAATGTGCACACTGCCTTTGCGTACGCGGGCCGGCTTGCTGTCGGCGTCCGCGCCCGGCTCCACGATGGGAGCATTGCCGAGTGCGACGAAATGCATGCGGTAGACGGGAACTTGATGTTCAGTAACCAGGTAGCGCTCGACTGACTCGGCGAGGCGCTGCGAGCTCTGGATACCAACCGCTCCGGCACCCGGAGCGCGTGCTTCAATTTCTACGATGTAGCCCTTGTGGCCGGCGAGGCTAGTCGCCAGCGTATCGAGTTGGGCTTTCGCATCCTTGGAGAGGATTCCGTTGCCACGGAAGGGGACATCGACGTCGCTGATCTGGTGATACTGATCCAGACCGTTGACGGTGGTGTTGATGGTGTCGACGTGGCCGGAGGCACCCTGCGCAATCGTGCTAGCGCCCTGGGCCTGCGTGCCGGCTGCAGTGGCTGCCTGATTGGCGGCGTCCGCGGTAGACTGCGCGTGCTGAATGCCGGCTTGCGCGCGGGCATCCACGTCCTTGATGTCGGTGGCGTTCTTCGCGTTCACTTGGTCGAGCTCAGTGAGGCGGTCATTGATGGGATCGAGGCGCTTCTTCACCCACTTTTTGCGGGCGAAGGGATTCACGTGGCCCCAGAACCCTTCTTTATCTGAAGGCATTGCGTTGGCAGGCGAGGATGGCTGTTGCGATGCCGCCGCTGCGGGCGGGGTGCTTTGGGAATCGCTTGAAGTCTGCTGCGCGACTGCCGGGACAACCAATGCAGAAGCCAGAAGAGCTACAGCACACTGGCCGGGGAAAAGCTTCGAAACTCTGAATCGTTTTGTCATTTTGTTTTTTGCCTCTTTGATGTTGCATTCGCAAGGAATCTGCGAGAGCTTCTCATTGCGGCTCGCCCTAGATAGAGCAAGAGCCATGCCAAAGCGGGTGGGGTGCCTGTGACGGAGATAACTTGAGTTGTAATCTACGTGAAATCAATTGGTTGGGGTCTGACGGAAGAGCGGGAGGATGTCGGGCGGAAATCCTCCTAGGGTTTTTTGAGTGTAATTTTTACAATTCGAAGTAAGTTCTACTGAGTAAAGGTTGGGATGGCCTTTGGGCTGGTCTCGAAGGGTCTTCGGGCTACTTCGAATCGACGTGGAGGATGCGGATCTCGGGGTAGGCACCGTTCCAGTCAGGCGAGACGGCGTCGAAGATGAGGCGGAAATCGCGTTCGTCGCCGGGTTGAAGAGGCGCGGCGGAGACCGACTCGAGATCGACATAAGGATCGCGGGTGCGGATCAGCTTGAGCGGCTGGGTCTCGTTCTGCGTAACCTCTTTGGCGGGGTCGCGGAAAAGAACCTGGACGGTGATGGCGGAGACGGTGCGGTTTCCCTGGTTGGCGATGTGTCCGTCGACGTAGGTGACTTTACCTCCGGCGAGGTTCGAGGACTCGCTCATGACGAGGCCGGAGATGGGAAGGCTCGCGGCGTAGGGATCGGGAGCTGCGGAGACTGGGGTGACGACGACGGGTTTGCGGCCGTGCTCGAAGATGAGGATTACGGCTGCTGCTACCAGCACGACAACTCCGGCGGCGATGGCGAGGGGGAGCCAGTTGCGTTCGCGGGCTTCGATGCGGGGAACAAAGCTGATTTCGGGGTCGATTTCGCGTCGTGATTCCACGAGCGGATTTTACACCCGTTACTGAAGGAATCCCTTCTGGCTTGCCGATATGTGAAGCAGTATGAAATTTCGGCGATGATCGCCGATAGTAAGAAACAAAAGCATCGCCGTTCGGTCCTCCTACATCTTTTGTTTGATTTTCAAATTTGTGGGGATTGCGCATAGATAGGGGAATTATGGGAACCCTTGGCGCACCGGCGACGTTTAAACAGGTGTGACAGGAAGGCCACAAATCATGCAATCCTACCCCCAATCCGCGTTTCCTCAGGCACAGACGCACCAAAGCGCGATGCAGCAGCCACGCCAGCGGGGCGACATGATTTACCAGGTGATGACGATTGCGGCGATGGTGATTGTGCTTGTGACGGTTTGGATTTTCTAGGTCTGGTGCTGCCACACGGTGAGTCTGCCGCGGTGCTCTTTCACGCGCGTATAAATTCAAGCTTTCAATTTGGCGACCTTCGCTGCGACGGTGTCATCCGAATCTTGCGCGTTCGGTTGAATGGCGAAGATCTTCGCCCTGCATTTCAATTCGAATGCACATTTCGGCCAGACGCGAGCGCATGCGCTCGCCGATGCGGTCGCCGAGGGTATCTTCACTTGTTGCGGATTTTTTGCCTTCGCTATCGATTTTCAGGCCGGCGCCGGGCTTCAGGTCAGGGTAGTTCGTGGTAACGATTGTGGTCTGTTTGCTGTTGTAGCGGGTGTTCAGAATCAGCGCGACGGTGTCCCACATCCACTCGCTGGGCTTTTGCGCGCCCAGATCGTCCAGCACCAGGACCTCCGTGGCAAAGACAGGCTTGAGCAGCTCCAATTCTGTCGTATTGACCTGCGGGTTGTAGCTGTTTTGGATGTTCTTAAGAAGTTCGCGGTAGTCGCAGAAAAGCCCTCGCACGCCACGCTCTCTGACAAGACGGCGGAGCACGCCCACAGCGAGGTGCGTCTTGCCTAATCCCGTTGAACCGACGAAAAGCAGGCCCTTTCCGGCGGTGTCGGCGGGATACTCTTCTACAAATCTGCGCGCAGTGAGAAGGGCCTTGCTTAACGTTGGGTCGGCTCCCTTGAATCCCACATCATAAGTATCCAAAGTGCAGCGCCGGTATCGCTCCGGTATGCGAGCCGCGGAGAGGCGACGTTCCTCGCGCTCCATCTGCTGGCATTCGCAGGCGCGGGAGACCCAGAGGCCGTTGGTAGACACTTCTTCGATCAGGCCGACGCCGCCGCAGATGGGACATGTGCTCATGACTCTTCAAAGCGTAGCGCATCGGGCGGCTCTGCGAGGCGGTGCGGATTGGGGGTTGTTGTGTGGAAAAGGGCTCTGAGAAAATTTCCGAGGGGTTATCCCGAAGACCACGTTTTATTCAGGCGGCGCAGGTTGCTTCGAGTTCGCCGAGGATCAATTGGATGGCCTCGTCTGCGGCTTTTGCGACGGTAGCGGAGAGGCTCATCGAGATGGGCTGGTGGGGATCGATGGTGATGGCGTAGAGAACTACGTCGCGGCTGCCGCCCTGCATGTAGAAAACGTCGAGCAGGTCTTTGACGCCTATGTCGTGAGCTGTGAGGGTGGGTGGGTAGTCGCGTGCGAACTTTGGCGTGGTGCGCGTGACTGTTCCTGGAGGATTGCCATCGGCGGCTGCGTCGATGAGAACGATGCGGTCGGCTTGCTGGAGTGGTTCGAGGAGAATGAAGCCGCCGGTGCCGCCGTCGAGGCATTCGATATTGGACGGATGTTTGTGCTGGTCCGAGGCCAGGGCGTGCTCTATGGCGCGCACCACGTGCACGCCCACGCCTTCATCGCCCATGAGGATGTTGCCCAGGCCGAGGACGAGAGTCTTAACGGGCTTTGCGGCAATTTCCAAATCAATTCCCTCAGGGGCTAAAGTGTCTGCGTGAAAACCGGGGCTTGCATATGCTCAATTCTTCGATGCATGTTTTCTTCGAAACAAGACCAGCAAGTTAGCGCCGCTTCGCGGCATAGCAGGTCAGCAAGTCAGCCCGTAGATCGAGTTCTCACGCACACTCTAAAGCCCGCGTCCTTATTGGCGTTTATGCGGCACGCGACCCATCAACTGGATGGGTACCCCGGTCGTGCCCGGTTACAAAGCCGAAGGGAAACGAGGTTCTAGGCCGCCTGTAAACCCCGCTTGATTTCACACATTGGAGTTCGTGCTTTCCCAGGTCTCAGAATCGAGACCTGGGGCACCCATTTTCGTACTTGATCAGGCTGCCTAAAACCATCCCTATTTCTTTTCACGCTCGAACTTCCATCCGCCGATGATCGAGGATACGGTGCCGCGTCCCTCGATGTAGTCGTGATAGAAGGCAAGATAAACATGAACGATGACGAACGTGACGAAGAACCACAGGAACAGATGGTGCCAGAAGCGCACGCCAAAATCGCCGCCGAGCAGCGGCACCACCCAGACGAACATCCGAGGCATCCATGAGTTGCTCATACTGGAATAGAGGGCGAAGCCGGTGATGGTCTGGGCCACGAACGCGAGGAAAGTGAAGAAGTAGATGAGACCGGCGAGCGCATTGTGGCCGGTGGAGATGGGGCCGTGCAGCTGGGTCTCGAGCACGTCGGCCTTTACGACGTCGACAATCTCCTGGCGCTGCGACGGCTTCAGCGGGAAGAAGGCGGCCCAATTGGAGTATTTGTTTCCGACAAATCCCCAGTAGAGCCGCGCCAGAAAGTTGAACACGTAGACGAACGCGGCGGCGAAGTGAATGAAGCGCACCCAACCGAACCAGTACTGCTGATACGCCTCGGCTGCGTAGAACAGGCGAATGGGCGCGCCAATGAGGTAGCCGGTGACGCACAGAAGCACCAGCGCCACGGCGTTGATCCAGTGGTAGACGCGTACCGGAAGTTCCCAGACGTACACGCGCCGATACTCGACTGGATGCTCAGGAGCTGCGGGTAAACCACTACTTGCGCCAATCACGGGAGCACTCATGCGCGTCACTCGAAGGAAACCCGGTTGAGGT
>Ga0182030_10001400_pt1 | contig 49687 bp, 47 predicted proteins | sample 812S3MmetaG_FD_121299 | JGI IMG/M metagenome (GOLD analysis project Ga0182030, IMG submission 121299) | Permafrost microbial communities from Stordalen Mire, Sweden - 812S3M metaG (Illumina Assembly) | ecosystem: Environmental > Terrestrial > Soil > Wetlands > Permafrost | place: Sweden... | reverse complement strand
GCTGACCGCTCCATCCACTCCCTGGCCGATCTCACCCCTATCGCCTACGTCGCCAAATCGGCAAAGTAACCTACCCCCCGCACACCGCAACCGTCAACCATGGTGTTGGCCGAACGAATACGGATAAACATCGATCAGCTTGACGACCCAGTCGCTGTCGGTTCCGCTGGTGGAGGCGACCAGGTTCACGACCGGCGTGCCGCTGATTCGTACTGCTTCGGTAAGAACCGGCGTTACATACGACAGCACATCCGGGCGGCCGTCAACATGACGTTGATCAGTCACCAGCCAGCGCTTCCAAGCGTCCATGTCGGCAAAGCTCACCGGGCGCGGAACGTACGGCACTGGCTTAGCCGGATCGGCAACGTACTCGTCATAAGCTGACTGGGCCTTGATCTCATGCTCTCGTGGCGCAGTGAAGGACAGGCCGAAACCTGCGCTCAGATAGAGCGGCTTGGATTTTGCTGCACAGCCGCTTTCGCATGCCAGCGGCCAGGAGTTCAGACGATCCCAGTGGTTTTCGCCGGTGTTGTAGATCAGGACCGGAGGAGTAGCGGCCTTTGGCGCGCCATCCTTCAGATATTGATCGAAGAACGGTTTCAACACATCACAACGGAATTGCAGCGCCGTGTCGCCATTCCACTTCAGCGGCCCCAGTGAAGAGCCGTCGTAGTTTACTCCACTGTGACGCCACGGCCCCATCACCAGGAAGTTCAGGTCATTCGCGGTATCTTTCGATTCCGTCGCCAGATAGGAATGAATCGAGCCCCACATGTCCTCCTGGTCCCACAGGCCTTGAATCCACATTGTGGGAACCTGTAATGGCTGCGCAGCCATGATTCTGTCGAGCGCCTGCGCTTGCCAGAACGTGTCATAAGCAGGATGCTCGGAAATCTTGCGCCACCAGGGGAGTTGGTCGAGAGCTGCAGTTCTTGCGAAGTCTCCGGCCGAGCCGGCGCGAAGGAAGTTGTCGTAATCGTCATACGCCTGGCGCACGATCTCGCCGCCTTCCCCTTTCACCGTGGTCTGTTCGGTGAAGTAGTCGAAGTTGATCTGCCGGAAAGCTCCAAAGTGGAACCAGTCATCGCCCATCCAGCCGTCAACCATCGGGCTCATCGGCGCAGCGACCTTCAATGCCGGGTGTGGGTTGATCAGAGCCATGACCACGGTGAAGCCCTCATAAGAACTTCCCAGCATGCCAACCTTGCCGTTGGATTCGGGTACGTTCTTCACTAGCCAGTCGATGGTGTCGTAAGCATCCGTGGAGTTGTCAGTACCGGTTGAATTCAGTGGTCCCCGCAGCGGGCGAGTCATCAGGTAGTCGCCCTCCGAGCCATACTTACCGCGAACATCTTGGAAGACACAGATATACCGGTCGGCCACAAATATCTCCTCGCCTTGAGGTAAAGTGGCCAGCATATGCGGCGATTGGGTACGCTCGGCACGCTTCGAGGCGTTGTAAGGAGTACGGGTCAGGATCATTGGCGCGTTCTTTGCTCCGCGCGGAATGACAATGACGGTGTGTAGCCTCACCCCATCGCGCATAGGAATCGTAATGTCGCGCTTAACGTAATCGTAGGAATCTGTTGGAACCTCATACTTGGCAGGGATGTCAGGTGTGAGCGGCGAGGTCTGGGTGTGGAGCGCAGGCACGAAGGCCAGAACAGTGACTGCGATCAACGAACGCCGGAACGAGGACATACACATCATGCAAGCACTTCCATAGTGGACTTGGACAAGACGACACTGGTTGCCGTGCAACCGACGCATCATTGTAGTGGATACGTCTAGTTGTTCGCTGCTGAGCGCAGGTTATCTGCGACTGTACGTCCAGCCAGCGCTGCCGTTTCCGAGGGAATGCCATAACGACAACGATTATTGTTCACTGGCGGTTCCGTGATTCTCCCTCCCGCATCCTTCATCGGACTAGCGGCTTCGGCCACGGAACTTCCGGGCGCGGACAACCCACCATGACCATCCAAGCGCTCGCCTTCCGCGCCGCCGACCGGATCACTGCACTCACCAAGAAGGGAGAGACGCACGTATGAGGCCGTGCTGGGATCGGGTCTATTCGGTGACTCGAACCTTATGCGACGCGCTCCAATACCGCTTGCTGCGTCCGCCCTCCAATGAAATCTTTGCAGTCGTGCTGCGCGAATAGCGTTTACACTGGACTTGCTTTCAACCTCTTGGGAGCCCTTATGAGCCCTTCATGGATTGACCTTCGCAGCGACACGGTTACCCTGCCCAGCGACGAAATGCGGCGTGCCATGGCCTCCGCCGAAGTCGGCGATGACGTCTACGGAGAGGACCCCACCATCAATCGCCTGGAAGCGCTCGCCGCCCAAATCTTTGGCCGCGAAGCCGCAATCTTCGTTCCCTCCGGAACCATGGGCAACCAGATCGCCATCAAGTTGCACACCCGTCCCGGCCAGGAGATACTCTGCGAGGAGCGCGGCCACATTTTTAACTATGAGATGGCAATGCTGAGCTGGTTCAGCGGCTGCATGGTGCGCCCTGTCAGCGCTCCGCACGGAATTCTCTCCTGGGAGTTGCTCGCCCCGAACATTGCGCCGCCAACATATTACGTCGCGCAGACCGGCCTCATCGCCCTGGAGAACACCCACAACATGGCCGGCGGAACCGTTATGCCCATCAGTGCAATGGAGGAAATCTGCGCCCGCGCCCATGAGCTCAATATCCCCGTGCACCTGGATGGCGCACGCGTCTTCAACGCCTCAGCCTATCTCGGCAAGCCCGTTGCGGAGCTCACCCGCAGCTTTGACTCCGTCATGTTCTGCCTCTCCAAGGGCTTGGGCGCACCCATTGGCTCCCTTCTCGTCGGCAGCAAGGACTTCATTCAGCACGCCCGCCCAGTCCGCAAGGCGCTCGGAGGCGGTATGCGCCAAGCGGGGATACTGGCCGCCGCCGGTCTTATCGCGCTTGAGCAAGGCCCTGCCCGCCTGCACGAAGACCACGCCACCGCCCGCCTGCTCGCCGAAGGAGTGGCCAGCATCCCTGGCATAAAGATCGACCTAGCCACCGTGCAGACGAACATCGTCATCTTCGACGTGAGCGGCACGGGGAAGACATCCACCGAAATCGCAGCCGCTCTCAAATCCCACGGTGTCCTCGCCGGATCCGTGAATCCCCTGATGATCCGCTTCGTCACCCACCTCAACGTCACACGCACAAACTGCGAGCACGCTCTGCGCAGCCTTCGTATGGTCTGCGCCTCTCCTTCTGTGTCCATGACGTCCCATAGCTGAAGTGCGGGGTTTACGGCTCGTCTCGATAGATGCTGATTTGTGGCGTACCGCCTTCCGTCAACTTGGCGCGGAACATGCCGGGGGTGTTGAAGCTCCAAGCCAGTTGGCCATCGGCGGTGAGGCCAATAACGCCCCCATCGCCGTGAACCTCGGTGAGTTGTTTCTGTACGACCTCGTCGGCGGCTGCCTGCACGGCCATGCCCTTGTATTGCACGAGAGCGCAGATGGTGCGGGCTACAGTGAGCCGGATAAAGTATTCGCCGACTCCGGTGGCCGAGACAGCACAGGACTGATTCGATGCATAGGTTCCCGCCCCAATGATAGGGGAGTCGCCGACTCGGTTCCAGCGCTTGGCCGTGGTACCTCCGGTGGAGGTTCCAGCGGAGATGTTGCCTTGGCGATCCAGCGCTACGACGGATCGCCGGGGAATGGAGTTCTGTTTACAATCGCTCGCTAGTGATCCACGAAAAATGGCGAGCTGACAACTGGGAAGGCAGCCAGGGAAGAAAGCAAGTCACGCGGTTTAGTCACTCCTTCACACCATAAACAACCACTCCATAATTTTGCGGGAATTGCGTCGGCCGTACCCCATCGCACCATCGTTTCAGCGGTTCTTTGTCGCCTGCTGTACCTACAAATACCTTGCCGTTGGCAATCGTAGGAGGCGCGAAGCGTGCCAGCATGCCGAGACTATTGTTAGTGTCTGAGAGCGCCGCATTCTGCCCCTGACTTCGCCAGAGTTCTTGGCTCACGTCTTCTGCATTCAGCGCGAGGAGCATGCCCTTGACGCCGCGGTAGCTATTGGCATCGCCGTTGGCTGGAACCAAAACCCATACAATGCCTGTACCGGGAGCACTGCCATTACTGGATACGCTTATCACCCCGCCAGGCATCCAGTGCTTCATCGGACCGCCGCACGAAGCGACACCGGGCTTCGGAGGCACCCACGTGCTTCGGCGCACAGCACTCACCTCAAATTTGCCGTTCACAAAGGGAAAGGCCTTGAGGTGATCGGCTTCGCCCATCACGTACAGCCAGCTGTTGCCGAATGGACCTTCCCAGAACACAGGTGATCCATGAATATGCCCCTTGGCCGCCTTCCATTTCTGAACGATCAGGGGTCCATCCTGGCACTTGGGAATCGAGCTGCAAACGCCTGTCTCCGGAAGCGACGGCGCGGGACGATACTTCGCCAGTTTGTCGGCACGCATAAGATAGAGCATGCCTGCTTTGCTGCCGTCCACCACAAACTCGTTGAACAGTAGCGGACCCGAAGAGCCATGGTCGAGGTCACAGCGATCCAGAAAAGCCTGATTGCAGGGGGTAAAGTAATCGGCAACATTTAGATCTTCCCTGCCAAGGCGTAACTTGAGCAAACTATTTCCGTAAAGCTTGCGTCCTACGTCAAAATCACCGTCACCGGTTTGGAGGTACACGTTTCCCGCGCTGTCGGCGGCTGGACCTTGGCCTCCCTGCCAAATCCCGCCGTTACGGCCGGATGGCGTTGGACTCCAGACAGTCTTCAGCGCCAGCGTGGCAGCATCATAGACAAACAACCAGCCGGCCGACCCCTCTGGATTGTCCCCGCCAAAAGCTACGTAGAGAGCACCGTTGGCAAGCAGCAGCGCCGCACGCTGTTTGCGCAGTTGCTTCCAACCCGTGCGATTTTCAGCAAACTTCTGACCGGCCACAGTTCCTTGGATAATTACGGGACCTTGCTTAATCTTCCCGGAGTTGAGGTCGAGATTATAAAGACGATACTGGCCGTCGTCGTTCCATGTCACCGCATAGAGAGAACTGCTGCCGCGGTCGATCACCGGTGTGCCCAAAATTCCCCACCAGGGATCATCGGTGGCCCACTTGTCGAAATCCTTGTCGCTCTTCTGCGGTTCGCCCAAATACCTTGCCCAAACCAGTGTATCGCTAACGGTTGAAGGCTTTTGGTCCGCCATATAGGCATAAACCGTGCCTTTCATCGACGCGAAAATCACGGTGTTACAACCTGCAGGGCACCTTTGGACTTTTCAGGTTGGATACATACAGCGGCTGTGCCATGATCTTGGCGTCCGAATAAAGCGTCCACAATTTGCCGAATCTGGTGCGGACGGTCTGATGATTCAGAATCACTTCCTGCGTATTCCGACCGCTGCGCTGGTTATCGTTGTGCTGGGTAAGCACATCGACTTGCGCAAATGCTACAGAAGCCGCGAGCAGCAGAATCAAGTGGCGCATTCGTGGACTCCAAAGAGCTTACCCAGTCTGGCACAGGACTCGTCCGCAGGCAGCGAGTTGCAATCTTTAATTTCGACAAGTGAAGTAAGTTGCCATGGCTCCCGTCAACTTTCCGGTTTGCTCTGGGAAGCTTTTCCTGCCAGTTCTGCTGCTTGATCTCATCCGTGGTTCTTCGCGAGCGGCCGGCCATCTTCTTTGGTCGTGCGGCCCCGGTTGAAAGCCTGTCGCCTCCTGCGCACGGACGTTCCCCGTGTGTGGGCATACTTTAGATGCTCTGGTGGCATCCAAATCTCGGTGACTAAGCCGTTCTTACTGGCCAATTCAGAAAGCGGTTACCGCAAGATTTCGACGGCCTTTTATCCGCACATCTTGAAAATAGAGCATCTATGCAGCTTGCGTTGGACACGAGTGCATTTCTCGCTTCAAATGGCCCCTGCCTGGCTGAGGAGTTGAATGGCTAACCCACACCAGCCTATTGTCTGGCCTGGCCGTCCCTATCCTTTAGGCGCAACCTGGGACGGCGAGGGCGTCAATTTCGCGATTTACTCGGAACATGCGGAGAAGATCGAGCTTTGCCTTTTCAACCTATTGGGCAGACGCGAAACGGTTCGCGTGCCTCTTCCCGAGCAAACTGACATGGTCTGGCATGGTTACCTGCCGGAGGTACGGCCCGGACAACTTTACGGATACCGCGCATATGGCCCCTATGCTCCGGAGCAGGGCCATCGGTTTAATTTCTACAAACTCCTTCTCGACCCTTACGGCAAGCAAATTCAAGGAACTATTCAATGGAATGACTCACACTTTGGGTATCGGGTCGGACATAAGCAAGAGGACCTGTCTTTTGACCGGCACGACAACGCCGCCGGAATGCCGAAGAATCGCGTCGTCGACTCTGCTTTTACTTGGGGGGATGACGCGCCCCCGAAAATTCCCTGGCACAATACCTTGATTTACGAGATGCACGTGAAAGGATTCACCACGCGTCATCCGGATGTTCCGGCCCGTTTGCGCGGGACATATGCGGCTCTGTCAACAGCGCCTGTGATCGAATATCTGAAACGGCTTGGAGTAACATCGATCGAACTCATGCCGGTTCATAGTTTTGTGGACGACCGCACGCTCGTGGAACGGCGTCTGCGCAACTATTGGGGCTATAACTCGATCGGCTTCTTTGCACTCGAGCCTCGTTACCTTGCAACGAGTTCGATTCGCGAATTCAAGACCATGGTAAAGACTCTGCACTCAGCCGGACTGGAAGTAATTCTGGATGTTGTCTACAACCATACGGCGGAAGGCAATCATATGGGTCCCACCCTCTCGCTCAAGGGCATCGACAATGCCACCTATTACCGCCTCGTAGCCGACAATCCACGCTATTACATGGACTACACGGGAACCGGAAATACGCTGAACATGCAACATCCTCGAGTTCTGCAGTTAATCATGGACAGCCTGCGCTACTGGGTTCTGGAGATGCACGTGGATGGCTTTCGCTTCGACCTTGCCGCCGCACTTGCCCGCGAACTCCATGAAGTCAATCGACTCGGCGCATTTCTCGACATCATCCACCAGGATCCCGTGCTCTCCCAAGTGAAACTCATTGCCGAACCTTGGGATCTCGGGGAAGGCGGCTACCAGGTCGGGAACTTTCCGGTGGGTTGGGCGGAATGGAACGACCGCTACCGCGACACGGTTCGATCTTTTTGGAAGGGGGATGGAGGAGTTCTGGGAGATCTAGCTTACCGCATCACCGGTTCGAGCGATCTCTACGCGCACAGTGGGCGCCGTCCTTATGCCAGCGTGAACTTTGTCACCGCACACGACGGCTTCACGCTGCAGGATCTAGTCAGCTACAACGACAAGCATAACGAAGCGAATGGCGAAGACAATCGCGACGGCAACAACAATAACCGAAGCTGGAACTGCGGGGTAGAGGGGCCCACCGACGACCCTGACATTCAGGCCTTGCGCGCCAAGCAAAAGCGGAATCTGCTGGCAACGTTGCTGCTCTCACAGGGCGTACCCATGATGTACGCGGGAGATGCGATCTGGCATACCCAGATGGGGAATAACAACGCTTATTGTCAGGATAATGAGACGAGTTGGCTAAACTGGAATTTGCAGCCCGAGGATCGTGAGTTTCTGGCGTTTGCGCAGCGCATGATCAACCTCCGCAAGATGCATCCGGTGTTTCGTCGCCGTCGTTTCTTCCAGGGCAGGCCGATCAAGGGCGCTGATGTGAAGGACGTTTTATGGCTGAACCCCGGCGGACATGAGATGACAGAAGACGAGTGGGGTAATTCTTCCGTTCACAGTCTCGGAATGTTTCTATCTGGCCGAGTGCTCGACGAAACCGACGAACGTGGACAAAAACTTAGTGACACAGACTTTCTCGTGCTTCTGAACCCACACCACGAGGATGTGGCATTCACTTTGCCAGAATTCCGTCCAGCCTCTCGGTGGATGGCATGGATGGATACCTCCCGCGAGGATGGTTTGCATCCCGTCGGCACGCATGATTCCGGTACAGCGTATCCCCTGCAGGCACGCTCCATGGTCGTACTGATGGAGCGTCGTGGAAATGGCAAAAAGGAAGAGTTGAAAGAAGAGTCCAATGAAACGCTTTCGTAAGAGGCCGTTTGGCGCCGAATATGTGCGGGAAGTGCGTAGGTCGTGCCCCACTGCACCACCGTTTCAGTGGTTCTATGTCGCCTGCGTGCATGGCAGAGGCTCAGCAAAAACGTTGGGCGAAAAAGAAGCGGGCAGTGAAGGCTGCGGCGAAGAAGGCGGTGGCCGGCACGAGAAAGACGCTTTGTGCGCGGGCGTTGACGAGGACGACCTCCGAACGGAGGACTTCGCCGGATACTGAAGAGTGTCTCTGAGTCAATAACGATTGGCAAATTGTGCCTGACTCTTTCGGCCCACGCGTTCACGGCATCCGAATGGCGTTTGCTGCGGGAGTCTGGAATTCCAGCGGAGAGAGTCTGCATTGAGTGGTTCTTTCCCTTCTGCTACGGTGTTTCATGCCGGAACGCATGAAACGGTGGGAGGTTGTGGTCATCGGTGGCGGGCTTGCCGGCAGCGCCGCAGCCCTACGATTCGCGCAGCATGGGCGAAGCGTTTTGCTGCTGGAAAAAGAGCCCGCAGCCCGTGACAAAGTTTGTGGCGAGTTTATCGGCTCCCATGCGCAGCGGTATCTGCGTGAACTCGGTCTCGATTTGGCGGCTCTGGATGCAGTGCGCATCGCCAATATAAGGCTCATGCGAGGCGAAAAGATTGCCTCCGCAAGATTGCCTTTTCCTGGCCTCAGTCTTTCTCGTCGCGTGCTCGATGAGGCGGTGCTGGTGCGGGCTCAGGATCGGGGAGCGCAGGTTTGGCGCGGGGCTGCCGTCACCGCGATCGTCAGAGAGCCGCAATGCTGGAGGATCGAAGTCGCCGGTCACGGCGTCATCCGGAGCGAGACGATCTTTCTGGCGACCGGCAAGGATGACTTACGCCAATGGCGGCGCACCGGCGGGACGCAAAACGACTTTATCGGTTTCAAGTGTCATTTCCGGCTGACGCCGAAACAGGCAGCGGCGTTGGATGGACACGTCGAGATGACGATGTTCGACGGCGGTTACGCTGGGCTGGCTGCGGTGGAAGGAGGAAAGGCCAATTTGTGCATGGTGGTGACCAAGCGCCATTTTGCCAGGTATGGAAAACATTGGGATGGGTTGTTAGGCGCCATTCTGAAAGCAACGCCGCCGCTTGCCGAACGACTGGCCGGAGCCGAATCCTGCTGGCCGCGTCCGTTATCGATCTTCGGCATTCCTTATGGCTTCGTCTATCGCGCGCCGTCGGATGCCTTGCCGGGGTTGTACCGGCTTGGCGATCAAATGGCGGTCATTCCTTCCTTCTCCGGCAATGGCATGTCGATTGCCATCCATACAGCCTTTCTGGCAGTCGAATGCTATTTGCACGGCGATGCCAACCTGTACCATCGCCAAGCGCGCAGCAGTCTGCTGCCCTTGATCCGGCGCGCGTCTTGGCTCTCGAAGATTGCAGAATATCCTTTGGCCCAACGAGGAATGTTATTTGCTTTTCGAATGAGACCAGAGTTGATCGCAATCATTGCAAGACATAACAGGATCTCTCCACTTTATGCGGAGAAGGACTAATATGCTGAACCATGACACTCGAAACTTCTTCGATCCCTCTTCGTTTGCCCGTGATTACCGGATGTTGTTTCGCTTTCGTATCCTACGTCAATACGTTGCAGCGGGTCAGTTGCATCTGAAGGGAAGAGCAAAAATTGGAGATCCCGTCTAGATTGGCGTACCTTAGGCTACTGCCGAACCGTAGCGCCGACTCCGAGATTCTTGATGATCCTGGAGTCCCCGAGCCTGTAAGAGCACGGGCCTATGAAGAGCTTCAGCGTACGCATCAGTGGCTCGGCAACACCTCGGCGATCTTACGGCTACTTTGCCGCGATCCGATTCCAGTCCGCAGTGTGCTGGACATCGGTTGTGGCCACGGCGCTCTTCTCCAGCAGATTCGCCGGCAACTCGGCGCGGAGGTCGTCGGATTCGATCTGTGTCCTGCCCCGACCAATGCGCCGGTCACGATCCTGACCGGCAATGCGGTTACCGGCTCGCTGCCTCGTGCCGAGGTTGCGATCGCGGTCTGCATGGCGCATCATCTCTCGGAAGCCGACCTCATCCGGTTGATCCGAAATGTCTCCCATTCCTGCCGCCGCTTCATCCTTCTCGACCCGGTTCGCCATTGGCTTCCTTTGGTGTTGTTTCGCATCTTTCTCTACCCTCTTCTCGGCCGCCTCAATGCTCAGGACGGGATCACCTCGCTGCGCCGATCCTATACGCCGCGCGAGCTGCGCAGCGTCGTTGACAAGGCTCTGGAAGTCTCCTCAGGAAAGGTCAAATATAGCGTGGCACCGTTCTACATCCGGCAAGTGGTCGATATTACCTGGTGAACTATTCTCGGCGCGCTCTCGCTCGGCGTAAACACGAAAAAGCTAGGGCACTGGGCTAGACACCCGCTGTCGTTATTCCTTGAAAAGTAGAATTGATTTGGGCCAGTTTTATGTGGCCGGAGCCCCCGAGCCTCCTTCTTGCGCTTGAGCCGCTTGCCACAATCCAGGCATTCAATCACGTAAACGAATCCCGGAGTCCAGTGCAAGGGGCGTGGTGGTAAGTTTCAGGGCTGCGGCCGAAGAGAGGTAACACCTGCACTTCCGTCCCCCAATGATTTCCACTCTCGATTGACGGCACTGGACTCAAGATGCGATATTCAATTGTTACAATCGGTTTGACAGAAGATTACAAAATCGGGGGTGGGTATCAGTTGACCTGCTACCCCTCAGGAGATTGCTGCGCCGCTATGGTCCGCTTTATCCCACGCGAAACCAAGTTTTTCGAACTTTTTGCAGAGATGGCGCAAAATCTTACCGTCGGAGCGCGCCAGTTGCGCGATCTGCTCCAAGATTATACCGACGTCTCCAACGTAGTCCAGCAGATCAAAGGCACCGAGCACAGGGGCGACGAAATTGCCCACGCCGTTTTCGTCAAGTTAAACTCGTCTTTCATCACTCCCTTCGACCGCGAAGACATCCACACTCTGGCAAGTTCGATGGACGACGTACTCGATTTCATCAATGCGGCGGCCGATCGCCTCACTACCTACAAAATCACGAAGCCGCCGGCGGAGGCCGTCGAACTGGCGACGATCATTTTCCGTCAGGCTGAAGAACTTGCCAAGGCTGTCGCGCTCCTTGAGAAAGGCGATGCCTTGCTCAAATATTGTGTCGAGGTCAACCGGTTGGAGAATGAAGCCGATGGCATTACCCGCGCCGCCATCGGCCGTCTCTTCGAAACGGAAGCCAATCCCATTCAGCTCATTAAGCACAAGGAACTGCTCGAGGTTCTGGAAATGGCCACCGACAAGGCTGAGGACGTAGCCAACGTGCTGGAAACCGTGGTACTAAAGAGCGCCTGAGCAACGGCCCACATTGCGGACGCGCTGCGTCTCCGCTAGAGGTACGTCTTGAACACTGGACTGATTTTGGTGATCGTCACCTGTGTGGTGGCTCTGGCCTTCGACTTCATCAATGGCTTCCACGATGCCGCAAACAGCATCGCCACGGTAGTTTCTACTCGCGTACTCTCGCCCAAGCTGGCTGTGGTCTGGGCGGCATTTTTTAACTTCGTCGCCGCCTTCCTGCTCGGCACCGCGGTCGCAAAGACCATCGGCAGGGGGATGATCGATCTCAGCATCGTCACCCAATATGTGGTGCTGGCCGGGCTCCTGGGCGCCATCGCGTGGGATCTACTGACCTGGTGGTTAGGTCTGCCGACCTCCTCTTCCCACGCACTCATTGGAGGCTACGCGGGAGCTGGAATTGCTCGCGCTGGTATTCTGCACGGCTGGCGCACAAGCCTCAGTGTCATCATTCCGGGAGGTTGGACCAAGACCATCATCTTTATCTTCGTCGCTCCCGTGATGGGCTTCGTGCTCGGTTTCACTTTTATGGTCGCGACTTATTGGATCTTTCAGAATAAAGCGCCTCGGCAAGTCGATACCTGGTTCCGCAAGCTTCAGTTGCTCTCCGCGGCTGCCTATTCGCTTGGTCACGGGGGCAATGACGCACAAAAGACCATGGGCATCGTAGCCGGGGCACTCTTCACCGGGCACATCATCTCCGAGTACGACATCAAACATGACTGGGGCCGCTACCACTGGCCGATTATCCTCTGCGCTCACGCTGCAATTGCCGCCGGAACCTACTTCGGCGGATGGAAGATTGTTCACACCATGGGCAGCAAGATCACAAAACTCAAGCCGGTCGGCGGCTTCTGTGCCGAGACTGCCGGAGCCATCACTTTGTTCGGTACTGCACTCGCCGGAATTCCCGTCTCCACCACGCACACGATCACCGGAGCAATCATCGGTGTCGGCACCACGCAACGTCTATCCGCAGTTCGCTGGGGTGTGGCCACCCGCATTGTCTGGGCCTGGGTGTTGACCATTCCCGCTTCGGCCGCCGTCGCGGGCGCTATCTTCTACCTCACACACATGATCAATCCAGCGGCATAGCGGAAGCCTGCCCGCCGATCAATTCCTCCAGTGCGGAGTTGGGGTTATCGGATCGCCAGCTCAGTCGAGCGCTTTGTGAAAACGGAAGACTGCGATCGTGAGCAGACTGATTCCCAAGGCGGCCATGGCCAGCATCTGGGGCCAGAGAATCTCCATACCAACACCTTTCAGATACGTGCCACGTAGCACGACCAGAAAATAGCGCAGCGGGCTGAGATAGGTGAGATATTGCAGCCACTGCGGCATGGTGCTGATGGGAAATCCGAAGCCGGAGAAAGTTATGGCGGGCATAATAAAGAAGAAGGCGGTGACCATCGCTTGTTGCTGGGTGGACGAGACGGTCGAGATCAACAGACCCACGCCCAACATGCATAGCAGAAAAAGAATCGCGCCAGCGAACAACACCAGGATGTGACCGCGAAATGGAACCTGGAACCACAGCGTTCCCACCGTCGCAATCAGCGAGACATCGAAGAGGCCAATCAGAAAAAATGGCAGCGTCTTGCCGAGGATAAACTCAGCCGGGCGGATGGGCGTCACCATAATCTGCTCGAGAGTGCCAATCTCACGTTCGCGAACCACGGCAAAGGCAGTCAGGGTAACTACGAGGACGAGGGTAAGACTGCCGATAACTCCGGGCACGAAAAACCAGCGACTTCTGAGGTCGGGGTTGTACCACGGCCGCTGCTCGAGTTGCACCGAAGGCATTGCTTCCATCAGTTGCGGTGAGATGCGGTAGATGCGGTCTTTCTGGTAGTTCTGGGCGAAGCCGAGTGCGATCTGCGAGATGTAGCCGGAGGCGATCAGAGCGGTGTTCGAATTCGTAGCATCGACGATTACTTGCAGGGGCGCGGTCTGGCCCTTGCGCAGGTTCTGAGCAAAGCCGGCATCGATTTCGAGACCGATTGTGGCTTTTCCTTGATCGATGAGATCACCGATCTGGCGGTGGTCTGTTAGTTGGCGTTGCACGTCGAAATAGGGGCTGGAAGAAAAACGCGAGATCAGTTCTCGACTCTCCTGGCTATGGTCGAGATCGAGCACAACAGTTGGAACATGATGAATCTCGAAGGTAGCCGCGTATCCAAAGATCAGCATCTGAATGATCGGCGGGCCGAACAGCACAAAACGCGTGCGTTTGTCACGGAAGACCTGGATGAACTCTTTAATCAACATCTGCTTGAGGCGCGCCAGCATAGCTTCTTTTCTCCTTTACGCCAGCCTCTTGTGGAATGCACGGGTGGCGAGAAGTGTTAGTACGAGCGTGAACACAGCCAGGGGAACCAAGTCGGGGTAGAGCATAGCCGTGGGCGTACCCTTGAGAAAGATTTTCTTCAGCACGGAGACGTAGTAGCGCGCCGGCAGGATACGAGTAATCCACTGAAGGACGACGGGCATTTGCTCAATCGCATACAGGAATCCAGACAGCAGGAAAGCTGGAAGGAAGGTGACGAGCAGTGCGATTTGACTGGCCGCGAGCTGACTCTTTGCGATCACGGAGATAAAAAAACCGAGCGAAAGCACGACCACCATGAACATGGCGGAGCTGACGAGCAGGGTCAGAAAAGAACCTCGGAAAGGGACTTGGAACCAGTAGATGGCGATTAGGGCGCAGACGATGACATCGAACATTCCGATGACGAAATAGGGAACCAGCTTACCAAGCATGATCTCTAACGGCGTAACCGGAGTTGAAATCAACTGCTCCATGGTGCCGCGTTCCCATTCGCGCGCGATGGTGAGCGAGGTGAGGAACGCTCCGATCACGGACATGACAAGGGCAAGCACACCGGGAACGATGAATGCGCTGCTCTCGAGATTCTCGTTGTACCATGTGCGCGTTTCAACACTGACGGGAGCAGCCTGGGCGAGTTGGCCACGGCTGCGAAGCCAGTCGAGTTGGATGTCCGATGAATAGCCTTGGACAACCGCCTGGGCATAGCTGATGAGGACATTTGCAGTATTGTCGTCGGTGCCATCGACGAGTGCCTGCACCTGTGCAGGGCGGCCGTCGTGCAACCGCTGAGAAAAATCCCACGGGACAACAATCCCCATTTTGGCGTGGCCGTCATCCAGCGACCGGGCCAATGCGGGATAGTCGTTCACGACTCGCACAACTTCGAAGTAAGCGCTGGCCTGGAAGCGCTTCAGGAGATCCTGACTCTGCTGGCTGCCGTCGCGATCGTACACGTAAACGGGCAGTCCCTTGAGGTCGAGATTGACACCGTAACCAAACAGCAGCGTCAGAATCACCGGCATGATCAGGACAATGATCAGACTGCGCGAATCACGAAGAATCTGGACAACTTCTTTTCTGGCCACGGCCAGGAAGCGAGTGAAGCTCATTCCTTCCATTCCTTTCCCGAGTCGTGCGCGGTTGTAAGCGATACAAAAACGTCCTCCAGACTGGGACGTATCTGCTCTATATGGCCAACGGGAATGCTGTGATCCGACAGATACCTCTTAACTTGCGGAATCGCAGTGGTAGCGTCATGCACAACCAGGTGTAGAGCGTTGCCAAAGACCGCGGCGTCGATCACGTCCGGAGCAGATTGCAGGACTTTCACTGCGTTTCCAAGCAGTTCGCACTCGACAAGGAGCAGTTCGCCTTTCATCGAATTCTTCTTAAGTTCTGAAGGCGTGCCCAGGGCGACCATTTTTCCGCGAAAGATCAGCGCAAGACGGTTGCAGTATTCGGCCTCTTCCATGTAATGCGTGGTCACGAAGACGGTGACGCCCTCCTCCGCCATGTTGTGAATCAGATCCCAGAACTGGCGGCGTGAGATGGGATCGACACCGGAAGTGGGCTCGTCCAGGAAGATGACGGGCGGTTTGTGCAGCACGGCGCAGCCCAGGGCGAGGCGTTGCTTCCACCCGCCGGGAAGCGTACCGGTAATCAGATTCTCCTTGCCTTCGAGGTTGGCCATTCCTAGCGCCCATTCGATTCGCTCTCTGAGCTTGCTCGAAGGCACGCTGTAGAGGCCGGCGAACAGGCGGATGTTTTCAATCACCTTGAGATCGTTGTAGAGAGAAAACTTCTGCGACATGTAGCCAATGTTCTGTCGCACTAATTCGGGTTCACGGCCCACGTCGTATCCTGCAACCCGCGCTCGGCCGGATGTAGGTGTCAGCAGGCCGCAGAGCATGCGGATGGTGGTGGATTTGCCAGCGCCGTTCGGTCCGAGAAAGCCAAACACCTCGCCTTTGCGGATCTCAAGATTGATGTGATCGACGGCAACAAAATCTCCGAACTGCTTGACCAAGTCCTCGATCACAACGGAATTGTTGTCCTCAGGCATGGGACGAAGCTCCACTGCTAACTCCATCGACGAAGAGATCCTCGATGGTGGGCGTGACTTGTTGAATCGTGTCGAACGGGACATTTGCGTTCTTTAGTCGAGCCTCGAATTCGGGAATGCGGCGGGTTGCATCATCGACCACAACGTGCAGGCCGTCGCCTGTCAACACGAGACTTGAGATTCCACCCGCATGCTCCAGTTGGTCGCGCAATCTACGTGGTTCGGATGAGGTGACGGACAAGACGCCTTTGCCCAACTTGCCCTTGAGATTCGCAGGCGTGTCGCAGAAGAGCAGTTTTCCTTGATGGAGTAAGGCAACGCGATGACAGCGCTCCGCTTCGTCGAGGTAGGCGGTGGATGTTAGTATCGCTACGCCTTCCGACACTAGTTCATAAAGTATGCGCCAGAAGTCGCGGCGCGAAATGGGATCGACGCCCGTGGTCGGCTCATCGAGCAGTATCACCTTGGGGCGGTGAATGAGTGCGCATACCAAGCCTAGTTTTTGCTTCATGCCGCCGGAAAGCTTTCCGGCGAGACGCTTGCGGAATTCGCTCATTCCGCCTGCCTGTAAAAGTTGTGTGGAACGCTCTTCGCGCTCAGCCTTTCTCACTCCGAACAGGTCGGCGTAGAAGCGAATGTTTTCATCGACGGTGAGGTCTTCATAAAGTCCGAAGCGCTGCGGCATGTAACTGAGGTGATGCTTAGCGCCTTCGGGATCGCGAACGACATCAAAGCCAGCGACACTAGCTGTTCCTTCATCGGGAGGCATGATGCCCGCCAGCATACGCAGCGTTGTCGTTTTCCCGGCACCGTCGGGACCGACTAGGCCGAAAATTTCTCCCGCACGCACGTCAAAGCTCAGGTGATCGACGGCGTGTACGCCGGGAAAGCTCTTGGTGAGTCCCTCGGCCACAATCGCGGGTTGAATTTGGTCGGTCATTGCTCCTCAGGCGTAACTCCGGGTTGGCCCCGATTGCCGGCCAGAACGATGTGGGCGTCAGCGGGCATGCCGGGTTTGAGTTCGTGATTGGGATTGTCGATATCGATCTTGATGCGATAGACGAGGGTGACGCGCTCTTTGTAGGTCTGAACGCTTTTGGGCGTGAACTCGGCACTCGAAGAGATGAACGAGATGCGTCCTCGGTACTGCCTGCCGGGATAGGTATCGGTGGTAATGCTTGCTTCCTGGCCCCAGCAAATGCGGCCCAGATCGGTTTCGGCGATATAGGCGCGCAACCAGATGTGATCGAGGTCAGCGAGCGTGACCACCGGTGTGCCGGGAACAACTACCTCTCCAAGTTCGGCCTGGCGCACCGTGATCACACCGGCAGAAGGGGCGTGCAGGGTTGTGTAGCCTAAGTTGACTCGTGACAGACCCAAAGTGGCGTTAGCCTCACCGAGATTAGCGCGAGCGATCGCGATGTCTTCTTTGCGGCTGCCTTCGACCGCCTCGCCGTAACGCTGTTGCGCTGCCTGAAAAGTCGCCTCGGCGCGCTTCACGGCAGTATCCGCGAGGTCGCGGTCCTGGGCAGAGACCTCATCTTTGCTGAAGAGGCGCTGGGCGCGGTCATAGTCGAGCTTTTTCTGGTGCAGATCGGCCTGTGCATCGAGCATGGTTTGCTGCGAAGCCCTCACCTCCTGCTCGCGAGTCCCAGCAAGCGTGAGCGCGAGGTTGGATTTGCGCACGTGAACCGAAGCCTCGTCGATCCGAACCTTCTGCTTGTAATCGGCGTCTTCCAGGCGTGCCAACAAAGCGCCTGGCTCAACCGACTGGCCTTCCTCGACAGGCAAGTCGATGATGCGTCCTTGAACCTTGAAGCTCACCAGGCTCTCGTGCGCTTCAATATTGCCGGAGAGCGCGAGCTGATTATCGAGTTCCGTTTTCTTGGCAAGTCGTGGATAAAAATAAACGCCCGCCGCGATTAACACGGCCAGCAGGATCAGAACAGGTATAAGTCGTCTCATAGGCTTCAAACCCCTGGGGCGTGAAACTAGATCACAGCCCGGTGGACAAATCGCTTACGGGTTCCCCAAATACTGTCCAATGTTCTTTTCCGTATCCCCCACGGCCCGCGCGAGCGCGAACTTCGCGTCAGCATGGCTGGAGACGGCAAGAATGTAGTTCTCCTGTGCGCGGGCGAGTTCGTCCTGGGCGGTGACCACTTCAACGTTATTGGTCACACCCGACTGGAAACGATCCTGCGCGAGTTCGAGTTCGCGCTGCGCGAGATCCTGTCCTTCCTTGGCAACAGCGACCTGTTCGGCTGCGGACTCGAGATTCAGCAGCGCCTCGTGAATCTCCTCTTCAATGCCGCGGCGCAGATCAGCGATTTGATCGTCGATTCGTTTAACCCGGCTGGCAAGTTCCTTCGCCTCGCCGCTGCGATCACGATCAAACACCGTAAAATCGACTTGGCCTTGAATCAGGCCTATGCCCTGCACGTCTCCGATGCTGCGGCCAAGTTCGCCGTAGTTTCCGTTGATGCTTAGCTTCGGATAGTAGCGGGCGCGGCTGGCGTGTTGCTGTTCGACCAATCCCTGGCGCTGGCTGGCAAGCGACAAGTAGTCGGGGCGCGCGAGGAGTGCCGGGGGCACGAGGCTCTCGGCCTGCGGCTGGATTACGGGCTGATACTGGAGCGGGTCGGCGAGTTCCATAGGCATGCTCGGCCCCATGCCCAGGTTGCGGGCGAGTACGAGCAGCGACTGCTTGTACTGATTCTGCGCGACCAGCAGAGCCTGCTTGTCATTCGCAAGCTGTACCTGCGAGCGGAGCACGTCCACGCCGGTTGCGGTTCCAGCGTCGTGCTTGTCTTTCGCGAGCTTGTACAAAGCATCCGAGGCGGTGACTCGAGATTGGGCAGCATCGACGCGCGCCGTGGCAGACTGGGCGTTGAGGTAGAGGCTGGCAACGGCACGGATGATGAGATCTCGCGCATCCTGATAATCCATTTTGCCGGCATCAAGGGCGCGTTCACTGGCCTTCAATCCGCGATAGCTCTGAAGATCGACGATGTTCTGCTGCGCATAGAAGCGAAAATCGTAGTTGGAAAACGGTCCAACAACCGCAGGGACGCCAGGGAGCGAGATCCCAAAAGCGCTGAGGTCACGGTTCTGTAGGTTAGCGTAGCTTTGCACGCGTACCTGCGGAAGCAGCGCGGCCGATAATCGGCGCAAACGCGTGCCCTCGGCTTCCTCGATTCGGGTGTCGGCGACGAGCACGTTGAGATTGGCTTGCAGCGCCTTCTGGATCGCATCACGCAGCGTAAGGCGATAGGGCGTTGGTTCCTGGGCTACGCTGATCGCACCGCAGATCAGGCTCGCTAGCGAAAGGATGACGATGTTACGGAGATTGCATTTCATCGCTTTGGCCCTTCACCGGAGATGGCGATTGCTCTCCAAAAATGTAGAAAGCTTTCTTCTATCCAAGCTTCAAGCGTAGGCTCGCCCTGTAGCGACCAAAGCAGGAGTGTTCCCATGAACGCCTGCTGGAACTGAATCGCAACCTTCTCTTTTTTCAAGCGAGAGTTGATCTCTCTGCGCTTTTGGCCGGCGGCTACAACCTGGGCAAACATCTTGCGTCCTTCGCAGAGGTGGCGCGCGACAAGGCCACGAACGCCTTCGCTTGCGAGAAAAGACGAGATCAGGGCACGGGCAAGGTCGGGACTGCGCCCGGGTTCTTCGGCAACGCGAAGGAACAGACGACGCAATACCGAGTGAATCGTCTGTTTACCGGATTCGGCCAGTGTCACGGCTTCTCTTACCTTGCCAAGCTGAATTTCAGCCATCACCCCCAGCACGTGATCTTTGCTCTCGAAATAGTTGAAGAAAGTTCCCTTGCCGACGTCCGCGGCTTCAGTAATGTCTTCTACCGTGACATTGGGAAAGCCGCGCTCGGCAAAAAGCTGGAGCGCACAGCGGAACAGGCGCAAACGCGTTTCGGCGGCGCGACGTTGGCGGCGTCCCATGCCTTGCAGGTGAGGGAGATTCTCGGAGGCGAACGCTTCGGTGAGAGTGCTGGAGCGAGATTCATGACTGTTATTCATGATCGGCCATGACTCATATACGACTAATAGTCGAAAGTCTTGCGCCGTGATGACAATTTGTCAAGGGGCAAATTGTCCCTTCCTCAACAACCGATCAGCTTTCGACGGGCGTGGGCGTGTGGTTGTCAATGATGAAGTTGACGGACCGAACAGGACACCCGCCCGGCGTGGCTTGAGCTTATCGGCGTCCGGTCATGCCTGCAGATACCATGGCACGTTGATGATGTTGATGCGTCGGTCCCCTCCCAGGAGCAGCATTGCTGTCAGCACCTCGCTCCGTTGGTTGTGCAGGAAATAGTGGTACCAGTGGCGCTCGACCATCGTTGAGATCGCTACCGCGACGGTCCGATCGCGATTCTCCCTTTCGACTTGTAACACGTAATCCACTAGAGGCTGCAACACCAGCCGGTAAGGGGAGCGCAAGGTGATCAGACGCGGAACAGGGACTCCCGCCTCGCGCGCCGGTTGTTCGACCGTACTCTGCCACTCCGCGGCAATACTGTCGTCTTCACCGCAGGCTATGTGCACGGCCTGCACCTCCGGAGAAAGCGTCATTGCAAAGCGCAGAGTCTTCTGGGTCGCCGCATTCCATTGGTCGATGGGTACAATCACGATCGGCGGGTTCTGGTTATTATTTCCAAGCAGGCGCCCTCTGGCCTCGGTCTCCCGTGTTACCAACTGATAGTGACGCTGCACCCGCTTCATCAGCAGGATCGCCGCCGGCAGCAACAACACAACGATCCATGCGCCTTGCGTGAATTTGGCGGCGACCACCACGAGCACGGTCAATCCGGTTGCAGCCGCTCCGATCCCGTTGATAATCAGGTGATGCAACGACCCGTTGTTTCTTCGCCAGTGTGCCACCATCCCCGCCTGCGAAAGCGTGAAAGCCAGAAAGGCTCCCACCGCGAAGAGCGGAATCAAACGGTCGGTTACACCGCCGAAGATGATGAGCAAGACAGCCGCCAAAACCGCCAGCACCCAGATGCCCTGTGAGTACACGAGCCGGCGTCCTCGCGCTGTCAGCGAGTGCGGCAGGTAATCGTCAATCGCTACCGCGCGGCACAACCGCGGAAAATCCGCAAAGGAGGTGTTCGCGGAGAGACACAGCACCAACAGAACAGAGAACATTGTCAGGCCGTACAGTATGCCCCTGCCGGCCACCGCCGCGGTAACCAGCGACAGGACACTCTGGTAGCCCGGCTGGCCCGGGTCCGTCGCCGAGATGCCGTAGTAGTACACCAGGGTTGCGATTCCTCCCAGCAGGCCAATCAAGGTGAGGACAATGATGGTCAAAGTCTTGCGAGCTGCGGGCACCACGGGCTCACGGAACGCCTGCACGCCATTGCTCACAGCCTCCACGCCGGTCAGTGCGGTGCAGCCGCTGGCAAAGGCCCTCAGCAGTAACCAGAGTCCCACGGCGCCCGCGGCCGCCGGCGCATGTGGGGGTGGCGCCAAAGCGTGGGGATGCCCCCCTGTCATGATCACCCGGGAGATTCCGATCGCGATCACCACTCCCAGCGTGCCGACAAACAGGTAGGTGGGCGCGATGAAGGCGGAGCCGGCTTCGCGAACTCCGCGCAGGTTCACAACGGTCAGAATCGCCAACACGACCAGACACATAAGCAGCGTGTATCTCTGCAGCGATGGTACGGCCGAAACCAGGGCTCCAATCCCGGCGGAAATTCCCACGGCCACGTTCAGCAGATAGTCGATCATCAGCGCCGCTGCCGCCAGCAGACCGGCGCCGTGGCCCAGGTTTTCTTTCGCCACCGTGTAGGAGCCCCCACCGCCGGGATACGCTGCAATCGTCTGCCGATAGCTGAAGTAGACGATCAGCAGGAGTGCAACCACCGCAGCCGTCAAGGGCGCAACATAACGTGCGCCAGCCAGACCGAGAGGCAACAGAATCGTCAGCGCCGCCTCCGGGCCGTAAGCGGCCGAGCTCAATGCGTCCAGTCCAAACGTTGGGACGCCCTGCGCCGGCGTGATCCTTTGTCCCTGGTCCTCACTGGACGCCAGCGGCCTTCCAAACAGAAGATCGACAACTCCCATACAGTCCTCAACGCCTACGCCGGAAACAGTCACAAACGTAACGTCACAGCCTACCACGGCTTGATGCAGGTGAAGGGGGAAGGCGCATCGAACGCGACTACACCTCCTTCGACTTCACTCGCCGCGAGAAGCTGCGCTCCGGCAGGGGCCAAAATCTGTCGAAAAGCAGGGAGCTTGTTTTTCGCACTGTACTTCGGACCGAGTTCTATCGGGTCGCGCAAGACGCGGCCGCTGAGCGAACTCTACGACCCAGCGCATCTGGACCGTAGAGTTCGATCAGTGCCTTCAGTGGAACGACAGGATGCGATATCGATCCGTAGTCATACCTCACCTGCAGCCTCCACTCGAAAGCGAAGTTACTCGTCCTGCAGTTTGCCGGAGAGGTAGGCGTCGTAGGCGGACAGGTCGAGCAGGCCGTGCCCGCTGAGGTTGAAGAGGATGACTTTCTTGCGGCCTTCCTCGCGGGCCTTTATCGCCTCATCGACGACGGCGCGAATGGCGTGCGACGACTCGGGCGCTGGCACCAGACCCTCGGTGCGGGCGAAGAGTACGGCAGCCTCGAAGACTGCGGTCTGCGGATAGGCGACAGCTTCGAGGAGTCCGAGTTTGTAGGCGTGGCTCACCGCTGGCGACATGCCGTGATAACGCAGGCCACCGGCATGAATGGACGGCGGCATGAAGTCGTGACCAAGGGTGTACATGGCCATGAGCGGCGTCATGCCTGCGGTGTCGCCGAAATCGTAACGCAGCTCTCCCTTGGTCAGCGAGGGGCAGGATGCGGGCTCCACGGCAAGAATGCGATAGGGCTTGCCCTCGGTGATTTTCTTCCGGATGAATGGGAAGGCAAGACCGGCAAGGTTGCTGCCGCCGCCGGCGCATCCGATGACAATGTCGGGCTCCTCGCCCGCCTGCTCCATCTGCTGTATCGATTCCTCGCCAATCACCGTCTGGTGAAGGCAGACGTGGTTGAGCACGCTGCCGAGCGAATACTTCGTGCCTGGATGTGTGATCGTGTTCTCGATTGCCTCACTGATGGCAATACCAAGGCTGCCGGCACAGTTTGGGTCCTCGGCAAGCCGCTTGCGTCCGAACTCTGTCTGGTCACTCGGGCTGGGACAGACGGTGGCGCCGTAGGTCTGCATCAGCAGGCGGCGATAGGGCTTCTGGTCATAGCTGACGCGGACCATCCAGACGGCGCACTCAAGTCCGAAGAGTTGGCAGGCCAGCGCGAGCGACGTGCCCCATTGGCCAGCGCCGGTCTCGGTGGCGAGACGCTGCGTGCCGGCGAGTTTGTTGTAATAGGCTTGCGGAATTGCGGTGTTCGGCTTGTGGCTGCCTACCGGGCTGGAGCCTTCGTACTTGTAGTAAATGTGCGCGGGCGTGTTCAGCGCCTTTTCCAGGCGAACGGCACGAAGCAGCGGGGTGGGCCGCCAGAGCGCGTAGACGTCGCGTACCTCCTCGGGGATCTCGATCCAGCGTTCGGGGCTCATCTCCTGAGCGACGATGCTCTCAGGAAAGATGGCGTACATGTCGGACGGAGTGATGGGTTGACGAGTGCCGGGATGGAGAGGCACAGGCATGGGCTCGGAGAAATCCGCGAGCAGGTTGTACCAATGATGAGGAATCGAGGACTGCGGCAAGGTAAAACGAGTCTGCATGGTTCGCGTAACCCTTCATCTGGACTGGAATTACCTGAGAGTAGTTGAACCGCTTCGGCGGGTCAATGTTTAGAAACCCGATTCGCGTTCTGGAACGGTTGATCATGGAGCGTGGTGTGGTGGAGACCTCCCGGCTGCTGCCGTTGCGCATGCACTTGGCATCGACGCGGGTAATCAAGTTAGCTCAGGTTTGCAGGTTTCGAGGCGGAACCTGCCCGCTTTGCACTTACATTATCGGCACAACGGTTGTAAACTTAGGCCCCTTTGGGTCGTGATTCCGAATGCATCAGCGAGGCCGCCCGTTTATGGAAGAGCATTCAGAGCGCCGTCGTTCCGCCCGCTTCCCGTGCACGGGTGCGGCCGAGATACTCCGAGGCGGGCAGCGCTGGGGATGGGGCACACTGAGCGATATAAGCAGTGGCGGTTGTTACATCGAAACAGACCACCCATTGCCCATCGGCATTGAGGCGCGACTTCGGCTTACGATCGCGGACATATTGCTGGACATAGGTGCAAGGGCGGTTTCCATTACCCCGCTGGTTGGAATGGGAATGGAGTTCATCGCGGTGCCCCAAGAGCAGGCGAATCAGCTTGCAAAAATAATGGACAAAGTCACAGCGATACACCCATCGCCTGCTTTGCAGCATGCTGAGTCCTCAGGACCAAGCAGGGTGGCCGTCCGAATAACGCGCGAAGCCGCACCGGACATTTTGGCGAAAATAATAGAGCGAGTAAACGAAAAAGGGGTTTTGACGAGGCAAGAGTTTATTGACATCGTGAAATCCAATAACGATAAACATCGGCCGTAACGGGCGTTCAGCGTTCAACCATCGTTCGACGCTGTTTACTGTAAAGGTTGGTCGCCCGCAGTGGCAATCGCCGTGGCGTTGTAGCGGATCACCCCAGAAATATCGCTATAGAAATAACGCTGACCGGTCTTACCGAAGGCGGCGGGATCCGCATTGACCGTGTAGCTGCCGATCGGGGCTACCCCGCTAGCGGTAATGTAGAAGTTGTATCCACTCTTCTGACAAGGAGCCGTGCCCACGCCGGTGGGGCAGCCCAAAACGATGTCCAGCAGCAATGCGTTCGTAGAGTCCGCGGTTGTGTTGTTAGGGGTGCCCGGTCCCAGCGTGTTCAGGTCAGGGGCGAAGCCAAAGGTAGGATAGGTCGAAGTATAGGCGACTTGGGCGGATTCGATGTTGTGCAGAGAAGCTACGGCCGAAGCTTCATTTGCCGCCATCCGCGAGCGCAGAAAATTCGGCACGGCAATCGCGGCGATAATCAGAATGATTGCCACCACGAGAAGAAGCTCGATCAGAGAGAAACCCTTGTGGTTACGCATTCGATAGTCTCCCTTTGCACCACTTGGCGCGATTTCTCCGCCTCAGGCTGGGCCGTTGGTGTCAACTATTCCTGATTTAGATGAGAAATCAGAGACTTATCTGTTACGATGGCGGGTAATTCGATTACCGAAGCTCTGTTACTATAGTAATCGCGACCTGCTTGCCGCCCGTTAATCGCTTAGGTCAGACTCGTGGGTATGTTGCGCTGCGGATAGGCGTTACGCCATATTTGCGAGCGGGCAAGAGTGTGTTGGGGTGTGACGACTATCAGTCGTCCGCAGCTTATTTTTTCCGACAGTACAACTTTCTTGGAGTTGCTCGCCATCTACTTAGATAAGCGAATTACCACCGGGCGCTTTTCCGCAAACTCGGCGGCCTGCTTGTTGGGCTGCTCCTTCAAGAGTTGTTGATGCCTTCCAAACTGAAGTATCCCCTCTCTTTTCCCACCAAAAACTTCCCCGCCCGAGGTGTGTCCAATGGTTCAAGTCGCCGATCAAGCGATAAGTTCATCGCCGGCGCGGCGGCCTCGTTCGCGTATCCGCGGAAATGCCGACGGTTGAGCCTGGAAAAATCGTGACGAGACAGATGCAGGCTATATGGACATGTCGTGCAAAGAAATGCCGACGTTTGTGATTCAAATCCTAGATTGAATCCCAATACCGCACTATGCTAGTGGCAAGAATACTACTTCCCGATGCCTTCCGCTGTTTTCTTGAGGGCATCTCACAGTTCTCCCGGTACCACGGAAGGTGTAAACCATGCGTTCGGATATCGTTTTTGATGCGCTTGCAACAAAGAATCGTTTTGTGTTGTGCCACGAAGCATTCAAAGCTATTCGCCTGCTTCACAAGAGCAATACTCGCATCGAGGATACGACCAACGACGCACTCATGCGCCTTGCTGGCGCGGAGCGGCAAGAAGGATTGATCAAGCCGGAAGATGCGGCTACACCTACTCCACCGTCATCCTAAGCTTTCCTCGGATTTGATTCGACCAGCAAACTGGCTGAGGGGAATGGTCTTCACCGCCCCGTGCCGGAGGATGGCGCTGCTGGTGCAGTGGACGGGAAGAGGGATTGCTCCGCCACAATGTCAAACATCTCGCACTCCAAGAGAAAGGCGGCCCGAAGGCCGCCTTTCCGTAGCTTTGGATGAAGCTTTAGAGGATGGTGACGTTCTCTGCTTGCAAGCCCTTCGGTCCCTTGACTACGCTGAACTGCACAGCCTGACCTTCCGGGAGGCTCTTGAAGCCACTCGCCTGAATCGCCGAAAAGTGCACGAAGACATCCTCGCCATTCTGGCGGCTGATAAATCCAAATCCCTTTGCGTCGTTAAACCACTTTACTGTTCCTTGTTCCATGATGTTTCGTGTTCCTTTGTAAGTTGAAATCTGGCTGAGTGAGTCGGAGGGATTTTGTGTGAGATACGTATTCCGAAGGCGCTTTGTTGTTCGCTCTCAGGGCGCTTCTACCGCTGCGTCCATCCAAATCAGATGCTGGGGCGATCATAGCACCCTGCGCAGTGGGTGTATATGATCGATCGCACAAAGTTGCACTAAGCTAGTTAAGGCATCCGAGACGGAGCGAGGGGCCGCTGTGGCGCTGTCCCGGAAAATGGGGCAACCATTGTCGAAAAAGGTAATCGTTTAGAAAGCCGAGTTTACCTTTTAGATAATGGTTTGGAAATTTCCGAAGGATTGCCTTCTGAGGCATTGATTTCCGCGACACTATACCTTGTGACCGAGCACTTTGCCGATCTCCAATTTGTGCAGTTCGCTGGTGAATTTCTCCAATAAAGAAAGTGCGCGTCCAGCATCACTGTCTGGATTCGGCAGCGTGCCGCCATTGCGCTCTTTGAATCCCTTCACGGTGTCGCAAAGCCGTTCCAGTTCGTCGAGGGCTGCTTGAAGTTTCAGGTGCGTCATCTCAGTTTCCTCACTTTCCAGAAGCCAGCCCGAATGTCCTGCAATGCCGGATGTCGTAATTGTATACCGAGGTGAACCCGATATTTCGTTTGCTATGGGCAACGGGAAGCGCAGCGATGCAAAGCGAGAAACTTCCGCGATCGAAGAACCAGGCTATTTCACTCGTTTGGAAGCCAGCGAGTTCCTTCGAGAGTTTCGTTCGCGATGAATCTTATCCGCGCAGAACTCCAAAAATTCCATGAGTTCCTGCGGCTCAAATCTCGCAACTTGTATGCGGCCCAAAGCTTCATCGGTCTTTTGCTCACACGTCCCGGATGCCTCGCACGCGAACTTTTCGGCTGAACTGAACATCATCCCCCTCCGGCAGCCGCGGGGCTCCACATCAATCGAAGTACGCGAGAGTGCCTACTGTCCTCTGGCTGCCATTCGGGTTTCAAGTGCCCCAGCACCCAGACTTTCAAGCTTTGTTGATAGAAACCCGTCCGAAAGAAAAAGTTGTGGAATGCGACAATGCGAGGGAGTTACCGACAGCATCAATCGTATCTTCCCTCCAATCGATGCCATCAGCGCTTCACTGGTGCACGGGCCGCCAGTGGCGCTTGTGCCAGACTGATAACTCCGGGCAGCGTGATTGACTTCAGGGGCGTTCTCTCTGCGACTTATTCGCGAGTTACCTTTTCCAACAGGTAGAGATAGGAGCGGTACACTTCGCCGGTTGAGCGGGTCATACCGATCTCGCAGGTGCGGCTGCTGGAGTAACAGCCGTCATGCTTGTGAGCTTTGATCTCAGCGGCTTCGCCGGTGGTGGCCGAGGCGGTGAGTTCGGGGTACATGAAGCCGCGATCTCCGGCAAAGGCGCAGCAACCGAGGCTGGGAGGGATGAAGACTTCGCCGCTGCACTTGCGCGCAATTGCTTCTAGCTTTGGGGTGAGTCCCATCTTGACGGCGGAGCAGACCGGATGCAGGGCGACCGATGTTTCGGGATGATTCACCTTGAGCCTGGGGAGCAGTTGGTCGTGGACAAATTCGATGCTGTCCAGAATCTTGAGGCGGTCGAAGCGCTGCTGGTTTTCCGGCGTAAGGTATTCGCGGGCGTGAACCAGTCCGTAGGAGCACGGGCTGCTGTCAACCATGATCGGCAGCGCGCCTTCACTGGACCAGCTCCAGAGATTCCTGATGATGCGGTTCAGCATGGCGTCGCGCGCTTCCTCAAAGCCCTTTGAGGAGTAGGGAGTGGCACAGCAGTTTCCGGCAACGTCGTGGGGAATCCAGAGGGGAACTCCGGCGCGCTTGGCCAACTCGACGGTCGCCTGCATCAAGGACAGTTCGCTGGGTTCGCCGGGAAGCCGGCCCATGGTTCGCGAGACGCATGAGGGGAAGTACACGGCTTTAGCACCGGAGTGCTCGGTGGGCGGAATGCCGCCTTTGGTTGCGTATGGCATCCCGGCAGACCAGAGCGGCACGCTGGGGCCGATCACCTTGCGCATGGCCCCGGTGATCATCTGCATGCCCTTGACTCCGATGATGCGCTCGGCGAGATGCGCGACGGTGAGGCCGAGCCGGATCAGGGTTTCCAGCAGCTCGAAATCGTCCACGGTGTCGTGAGCGATGCGCTTTGCGAGCTTCGAATTGCGCAGAGCGCGGAAGCGCTTCACCAGTTGGCCGGTATCGATATTGACCGGGCAGGTGGTGGCGCACATTCCGTCGGCGGCACAGGTATCCAGCGCCATGTATGGAAAATCGCGTTCGAGTTGGACGAGTAATTGGCTGCTGCCGAGCTGCTGCTGGCGCGCCATTTCACGCCGGACCACGATGCGCTGGCGCGGGGTGAGGGTGAGGTCGCGGCTGGGGCAGCGCGGCTCGCAGTAGCCACACTCGATGCACTTGTCGATCTCAGGCTCGACGGTGGGCAACTGCTTCAAGTCGTGCAGATGCGCGTGCGGGTCGGAGTTGATGATGACGCCGGGATTGAGCAGGCCGGTGGGATCGGCCAGCGACTTGAGCTGGCGCATGATCTGGTAGGCATCCGAGCCCCACTCGGTTTCGACAAAGGGAGCCATGTTGCGTCCGGTTCCATGCTCGGCCTTGAGCGCTCCATCGAAGCGGTTGACGACCAACTCCACCACATCGTCGATGAAGCGGGAGTACTGGTCGATGGCGCGCTGATCGTTGAACGACTGGGTGATGACGAAGTGAAGATTGCCATCCTTGGCGTGGCCGAAGATGATCGCACTGTCGTAGGCGTGGCGGCGGAAGAGCCCGTTCAGCTCCTGCGCGGCGGGCGCGAGGTGCTCGATGGGGAAGGCGACATCTTCGATGATGACCGTGGTGCCGCTCTCGCGGACCGAGCCGACGGAGGGAAACATTCCGGCGCGAATCTTCCAGAGCGCGGCCTGCGCTGAAGGGGAGTGAGTGAACTGCGCGCGCTCAAGCAGCTTGAGGTGCGAGGTGGATTCGGCGGCAAGGGCTTCCAACTCCGCACGCTCGGACTCCAATGCAGACTGGAACTCAACCAGCAATCCGGCCGCGCCCGCGGCGAGAGTTCTTATCACGGGCGGCGTGCCGGCCTGATTTTCGATGGAGCGAAGCGAGGCGCGATCCATGATCTCAAGGGCTTTGGCGCCGGCCTGGCGCAGCGGCACGATGGATTCGGAGGCGGCGTAGAGATCGGGGAAGAGCAGAAGACCGGTGTACTTTACGGGAAGATCGGGGACGGTGTTCAGGACCGCCTCGGAGATGAAAGCCAGAGTGCCTTCCGAGCCGATCAGCAGATGGGCAAAGATATCGGAGGCGCGCTCGAAGTCGAGAAAAGCGTTGATGCCGTATCCGGTGGTGTTCTTGGTGCGGTACTTGCGGCGGATGCGCTCGGCCAGCGCCGGGTCACTCTGAATTCGCGACTTGAGCTTAAGGATGCCGCTTGCCAGGGCAGGTTCGCGGGCGAAGAATATCTCCTCGGCGTCTGGTTGCGCGGTATCGATGGCAGTGCCGGAGGGCAGCAGGAATCGCAGGGAGGAGAGCGTGTGGTAGGCGTTCTGATCGACGCCGCAGCACATACCGCTGGAGTTGTTGGAGAGAATTCCGCCCAGGGTGCAGGTCGCGATGGAGGCCGGATCGGGGCCGATCTTTGCACCGTAGGGGGTGAGCACGCGATTGGCGCTGGCTCCGATGGCTCCGGGCTGAACGCGGATCTTGCGGCCGTTTTCCAGGACCTGAAGATCGCGGAAGTTGCGGGTGACCTCGACCAGCAATCCGTCAGAGATGGACTGTCCGGAGAGACTGGTGCCGGCTGCGCGAAAGGTGATCGGGAGCGTGTGGTCATGGCTGAACTGGAAGAGACGCGCTACTTCCTGTTCACTGGCGGCCTGCACCACGGCCTTGGGAATGAGGCGGTAGAAGCTGGCATCGGAAGCGTAGGCGATGAGGTCGATGGGGCGGACGAGGATGCGCCGCGCATCGAGGATTTGAGACAGCATGGAGACGAGCTGCTCAGGAGAGTGCCCCGGCTTTTCCACTGCCGTCATGGCCATTTTTCTTACCCCCGGAGAGTGGAGGCAGACGCCGGGCGAAGCTCGCGACCGCCTCCTGGAATTAGGTTAATGCACAACGAACTGGGTGAACGGAGAAACGTAAGCCAGCAAGTATCCGCAAATGCCGGCCAGCGGCGCTAAGTGCAGACGAACGGATCTCAGGATATCTCCCTCGTGACCGTATCACTGGGTTGCGGTGGAGGCAACGAGAATACGATACCGCGGACGGGAACACCCAACACGAATCCGGCCAAAATCCACCTGGCGGGAGATGCCACGAGGCCATGGGATCGCCGAAGCGCTGGGAACAGGGATCTCGCCCGCCCTCAGTTGTGCGGAATATGGCCAGCACCACGCTTCCAACTGTGTTAGATTCCGCAGCCGCTTTTGCGAGGCAAAAGGCTTTGTACTCCTTGTTGTTAAGAGCTTAGGGAGTTTCTCCGCGAAACCAGGACAGATTCTCACAACGGCTACACAATTGCATATTTCAACTTGCTCAAGCAGGGATGTGCAATGGTCGGTAAATGTGCCAATAGCTGGTGTCCAACTACCCGTCATCACCATGAGGGGAAGATGTTTCGTTTAGATCTCGACCTCGGCAATAAAGCCGGCGGGAATGAGCTGAAAACGGAGTACATATGGCTGTGTGCTCGTTGCGCTCAGGTGATGCATCCCAAGGTTGAGATCACCGGGAACACGGTTACGCTGCGCCTCACGAAGAAACTTCCAACGCGGGTAACGGAAGCCGAGTCGGTACGGGTGAATTGAAACCACTTTCTGCGCGATGGGCATTCCGAAGGCGCTCTCATCGCCTTCCTGAGACCTGGTAATGACGAACAGAAGAAGGGCCGAAAAAAACGCCGCGATTCCCACTGCGCCCCTTCCCGGCTTCGTTCATAAGTCTTTGGCGAGTGGACTTACCGTCTCTACTTGTCTGCGTTGCTTGAAGTCCATTGCCAGTCCGACGCCAACCAGTCTGAGAATGGCCGAAGAAAACCATCCCTGCGATTCCCGTACCCGCAAGTCGGGATAAATTCGATAACCACCTGCTGATGGCGCGTTCGCGTCAGAACTCGACGGCGTACTCACCGGGCAGGGTGGCCGAGCCCCTGCTATGAACCCGAACGATTCGGCCATCCTGAAAGATGTTGTGACCGCCTTCCATGAAATGGGTCGCAATGGATACCTGAGCTCCCGGACAGAACTCGATGACGCTGGTGAAACAGAGGCCTCCCCGGCTCAGGTTGACGAGGTTCACGACGACGCTGGAGCCTTGTTCCGTCTGGATGCAGGCCTTCACATTCCGGCATGGAATCCTCGGATGGCGGCGTTCATTGACCGTGCGCCCGGTCGGCTTCAGATAATAGACTTCGTGACAGATGGGTACGAGATTTGGCTCATGGCCTGAATAGAGAGATTCGGTGATCGCTTCCTTCGGCGAACTGCTGTGGTCGGTACGTCCGTGGTTTTCAGAAACAATCGACATGCCGCGCCGATTCGACTGCGATGCAATTCCAGGTTTGGTGATTTTCCCCGACATCGATTATTCCTGACCTCTTCACGCGGACCAATGTACTGTCACGTTCGGATTAACATTTGGCGGGGTGCATATCGTCACCCCAATCAACAGAGTGCTCCATTCACGGGGCCGGTTCAATGCTACTGTTACCTTAAGGTAGACAGAAAAGCTCCTCAGTTCGATGGGCTGAGTGGCTCAGCAGCATAGGACAAACGCCTTACGTCGCCAACTACACTAGGAGAGCAGGAGAAGCGCGGGGGAAGGATTTGATATTTGAAGAAGCTCGAAAACGGGAGCCAGCAAGAAGCAATGGGTGATGCAAGTGATTGAAAGATTGGAGGCGCGGGCCAGGATCGAACTGGCGAATAAAGGTTTTGCAGATTTGGTTGTGTAAGCTAAATTATTGAATTTACTGGGCGATTTCGTTGGTTGTACCCTCCGTTTTAGGCTGTTTTGGAGGGGTTTTGTTAGCGTAATGTTAGCGGAGATGTAGACTCACCGGGTCATCGAACCGGGCTGACCATCGAGCTGGACTCGAATTCCTGACCTCTACCGTGTCAAAGCGTAAATGCTAATAGATACTGACCTGCCCCGATTCTCTCAGCCATTCATAACTGGAGATTCTCGGTTTTGGTTTGGCTTCGAATGTAGCTCGCCGCCGCCGTCGGGACGGTGGGAAAGTGGAAAACGGTTTGTGTTTTCCAAGGCGGCTTTATCGCCGTCTTTTCCACGGTCCTGTGCCTGCCGGAACTCCTCCGGCGTCATGTAATCGAGTGCGCTATGTGGCCGCTCGTAGTTGTATTCCTGCCGCCAGTTCTCCAGCGTTTGCCGCACATCCTGCAAAGTGCGGAACCAATGTGCGTTCAAGCACTCATCTCGCAGTCTGCCGTGGAAACTCTCCACATGTCCGTTCTGCATCGGCTTGCCGGGCTGGATGTGCACCAGCATCAGCTTTTGCTCTTCCGCCCAGCCGATCATTCGCCGCGAGGTGAACTCGGGACCGTTGTCGGATCGTACATTCTCCGGTGCACTGCGTTCCAGCATCAGCCGCTCCAGGACGCGGATCACGCGACCACTGCCTAGACTGGTGTCGGCCTCCAGCGCCAGGCACTCCCGCGTGTAAACGTCCACCACGCTCAAAATGCGGATCATCCGTCCGCTGGCCAGCCCGTCCACGATGAAGTCGATCGCCCATTCCTGATTGGCCCGCAGCAAGCGCAACTCTGCCGGATGCGAGCGCGCCAGCCGCTTGCGCCGCCGTCGCCGCACCATCAGACCCTCTTCGTGATACAGACGGTAGACTCGCTTCACGTTCACCACAAACCCTCGCCGCGTCAGCAACACATGCAATCGCCGGTATCCATAGCGTTGCTTCTGCCTTGCCAACTCGACCAGCTTCCGGCGCAACTCAACATCAGGATCGGCCACCGCTTCGTATCGATAGCTGCTGCGATCCAGTCCTAACAGCTTGCAGGCTCGTCGTTCGCTCAGCCCCAGCTCTTGCTGCGCCAACGAGACATCTTGCCGCAACCCTACAAGCTCCAGCCGTTTTTTCGGATCACCGCTTTCAGGGCTTCGCGATCCAGACTCAGATCGGCCACCAGATGCTTCAGCCGCTGGTTCTCATCCTCCAACTGCTTCAGGCGCTGGGCCTCGCTGACTTCCATCCCGCCATACTTCGACTTCCAACCATAGAACGTCGCCGCACTGATCCCATGCTCGCGACATAGGTCCGCCGTCTTCACCCCGGCCTCGTGCTGCTTCAAAATCCCAATGATCTGCTCTTCCGTGTACCGGCTCTTCTTCATCCCAGTCCTCCCACTCAGATTACGGGAGAACTCCAGTTTTCAGTGGCTGAGTTTTTCGGGGGCAGGTCAATACAATAACTTACATGAGATTTCGGGAATTGCCAAGAACGTGCAAGCACTTGAAAACACGCCTACGACGAAAAGAACTTGGGTTGGATCTTGGGTTGGAGAAGGGCAGCGAAGATTTTCTTCGCGCAGGGCAAACACCCAAGCACCGTGGCTTTGGTTTACGGCTGACATGAACTGCGTGGCATTTTGGCTCGGTGCCCATGCATAGCGCGCCTGCTGCCACACCTAAATCTATTCCTTTTTGAGACTGATCTTCCCGCACCCTGGTTGCCGTATGATTCCTGTGAACTCTGCCGGGCGCTGATTAACGTATGTCACATAACCTCCGATGTCCCCTACCGTGAGACCAGGTGGCTGATGCTGCCATCCACTGAACTGCAAAGAAAGAAAACTGTTAATAGTATTGAGAATCCCATGTGAGGTGAAGGTACCGGGTGATGCATTTGGCATGGCAATCTCTCCTAGCGCCATGATGTCGTCGGGGGCGGACTCAGTGATTCGCACCGTTATATCGGCGTGTCCCTGCGCGCAAGTTTCGAAGGTGCCGACCCACCTTCCCGTGAGATTGACCTTGGGCAGACTGCCATGAGTAGGTGGCGAATTCGGCGCTGGTTTAAGCTCTGTAGTCGTCCATGATGGCGAATCCGGCGCCGATTTTGAAGGAGGATTTGGCTGCACTCGAAGGTTATTCGTTACCGTCGCCGCCCCGTGGATCTGACCAGCCGTACTAGCCGCAACGGTACGCATTAAGTTTTCCGTTACAGATCCGCTCAGGACGACATTGCCATGCGAAACGTCGACCTGAATATGCTGGGCCCGCAGAGTCGGATCCTCTGCGAAAGCCTGTTGAACACGACTGGCAATCATTTTATCTGAATCGATCTTTAAATTATTCACGACCGAGGCTACCGGGCAGCCATTTTTGCTAACCATATCGACGGCGTAATTGCGGGCGAGAGCGCTCGATACAGTTCCGCTGAGAATGACAGTCTTGTTCGCGACATCAACTTGAATGGCCTCTCTTTTGAGATCTTCATCGCGGGAGAAGCGGTCTTGCAGGTTTGCGGCAATTTGCCGATCGCCGCAGGAATCAGGAGGAGTCGGCGGAGCTGGTGTGGGACTCTGGGACATGGGAACAACTCGCTTGGCGTCCACAGAAAGTTGCCGATTAGCTTCCTCCGCTATGCGTATTGCCTCCGCTTTAGCACGCGCACTAACCAGAACTTTAGCTTGCTCGACCCGATAATAGATGTACCCGGCAGCCCCCCCGAAAACGACAAACCCTACAACAATGATTGAAAGAACACTCGTCCAATTAGTAGCTGCCACTTGTTTTAGCGGGCTTCCGCACTCACAAAAACGCTTGTGCGCCGGGAGCATAGCCTTGTTGACGAAATTCTGGCACTGATTGTCCACTTCGCCCTTACATTGGGTTCCTACGACTCTCTTCGTAAGGCTCATATGGTGGTAGCTCCCATCAATTTCGAAGACGTACTGAGTATTCGTGCGACCACTTCCTGGTCACGTTCATAACGAGGATCGTCGATACCGGCCGGGTATTCCCGGAGGCATGTGCCTGCCATCGCAACCAAAAGCTCGCGAAGCTTTTGAGGATCGGAATACAGTTCCTTTCGCCGTAGCCCCAGCTCCCGTTCAAGCTCCTGTCTGGCGATCGTCTGTTTGGCATCACTCGCGGCGGGCGAAGCCAGCAGCTTTGCACGGGTGGATTCCCAATCCCCGCCGAACACATACTTCGTCGGGAGGCCGTGTTGATCCTCAAACTCAAAACAAACTTCCTGCTGCTTTGTATTCTGGTTCTCCTTGACCACTAACAAACCAAGCGACCGTGCTAACACGTAGATTTCTTCCCACTTTTCTCGAGCCTTGCTAGCCGTCGCCTTGGCAATTGCTTCGCGCTCTTCGGGGGAGGGCAGGAACAATTCATAGAGTTCGGAAACGATTCTCTTGTCGATATGGAGTGCCTCCTTTGCGGAATAGCTTTCATAGCGTTGCGCGAGAAATTCGAGGGACGCGATGACCCGGAGCGGATAACCTTGAAGTTCCTGAACGAACACCATTCTCTCCAGGTCTGCAGATTCCAGAATTTCCGTCGTCGGTACTCCGGCAGCAACCAAGTCGGACTTCACTACCAACTGTGTCGGACGTCCATCCGAGCTCCTCAACCCGATCAGGGCGGGCACTGTCACGCAACCAACGTCGATTGGTATCGAAGACATCCTGCCCCACTCGGCCGCGGATACCCGCATGAAGATGGCGGCCTTATCACGGATTTCGCGTAACTTCTGTTGGCGCTGTTGTGCATTCGGTACCTCTGTCACAAACTTGTCGAACAGTGTGACCTGTGCAACGTCCACTGATCGTCCGTCACGTAATACCCACTTGTAGGCACTCTCGAACAACAATGCAGGAACGTTACTCTGTCTGGACAAAGTGGAGAGGTCGAGTTGTTCTTGCGAGAGCAGATCGCGAAGGATTTCCTCTATCTCTCTATACACCACGCTCGGAATGATCTCGTTTGAAAGTCCATCTAAAACGTTTGTGTCGAAAATTACATACCCGTTTTCCTGGGAACCGCTCTCCAAAGATTCCAACATCGTGTGCAGTTTTCCGTTCAAATTGTCAATCACGTCCCTTACGGTGTTCTCCCATTTATCCAGAGCCCCTCTCAGAATACTTACTTCCGGAATGACACAGGCCAAAAACTCTACGCCGTATTTCCCTGCCGAATGGTCAGCTACGCACTTGAGATAATGCTTAAGTTCGTCGCCGATGTTCGCTCGGTCTTTCTGATACGCGCCATCAAAGTACAGCAACTTTTGCTCATTGGTATGCACTACATTGATAGTGCTGGACAAGTTCTCCTGAAAACGTTGAATCTGTTTCTGCGTCTTCTCAGATGCCAGTCCGACAGCATTCTCTTTAAATTCGGCGAGAACTGCCTGCAGTTCGTCCAAGAACTGTTTTGCATATTCGAGCCCTAGCTTGGGATTCCTGATCTGAGCCGTAACTTGAACCTTGGTTTTCCGAACTGCCTCCGCGGCGGCTCCCTTTACATCGTTCTCCCGCTGTTGATAGAACTCCCGAATCCCCACGCCACGGAAAGTGGTTTCGACGTTCTGGCGTATTCGCCCTGCTTGCTCTCCCAGCCGTTTCTTGGCTATGCCCAATAAGCGTTCATCAACGGTATTTTCAATTTCTACTGCGTGATTCGGAAAATCGTTCGTGCCAAAGGGGTTGGCATCCCCGAACACATGGTTCATGGATAACCCAACCAAATCTAGTTCTTGGCGAACTAACTGATTCACGTTTTTTGGATAATCGCGTGCCGCCAACCAGGACTCGGCTAGGTCTACGGCGAGCCGGTGGGAGAAGCATTTTGCAACCATTTCGCGAGGATAGCTAATCGAAGATACGCCAAAACTAGAGAAGCACTGCGCATGGCGCCGGCCCGAGATATCGTCTGTACTGCTCTCGCCCAGATTGGGATTATCCATCATGCCTGCAATGCGAGCCTGAGCCGCTCCACCCTGCATGGATAGGAACATTCTCTGTGCTATCAGAAGGGGAAGGCTGTCCAACCCAATTGATGCGCCCCTGTTATTCTGTGGCTCCAGGAGGTAGCAGTTGTCATAAGGCAGCTTTTGTTGAAAGAAGTAGTAATTAAGTTCCTTCAGTGCTGCATAAGCATTCGGATGGTAGCGGTCGTGGCGTTGGGATACTTGGATCGGTGGCAGCACAAAGTAGGCGTAGAATTTTTGGCGTGCTGTCCCTCGCTCGAAAATCTTCCATTCGTCGGCGAAGTCAAAGGAGAATGGAAGAGCCATCCCACTGCCGGTTCCTCCGCTAAGACTACATACGAGGTGAAATCGCCATTCATTTGAGTTGGAAGCGTCGTTGAGATCGTCGAAGATGTCATTGCACTTCTTCTTAATCTCTTGCTTGTTTTTCGCATACTCATAAATGAGGCGGCCGTACGGACGGATGCCCTTCGCGCCGTTTCCAGGTTCTCCGATAAAGCTCTTGATCTGCGGCATCCATGGACTGATGTCCGGGTACTCGCTTGAGTTCTCAACAAGCGGTTTCAGCTTGTCCCCAGTTACGGTCACGATCTCGCCTGGTTTCAGGGAAATGTCCTTCCCCATCACGTTCCAGGTCTTCGTGTTAACATCCCCACCATCTGTATCTAGGTAGAGGAAACGCGTGGATGCTGCTTCTCTGTCGGCAAGACCATTCTCAAAACGCTCTGCCATCAAGCGGCGCAGTTCGCGAATCGCGGATAGACCGGTGCCACCTATGCCAATGACGAAATTCTTGCTCAAGGGTTACCTCCATGCAATGACCACAAAAATCGGGTACTCTTAATGAGGAGTAGGAACATTTCCTTCAGAACGATGTGACTCGCTTTTTTGTAACTCGTATTGCAAGAGCGTCAGCGCATCCAGCATCCTTAATGGCGCGGAGAACAGGTCGCGGCCTACTCTCTGGCTCGATCAAGAAGTTACCGACGTATGTAAGGCGCCGAACAAATCAATCGGGAACAAAATACTAGTCTCTAGATAATATAGTGCAACCTGATCTCTGACAATAACTTCCGTGACGACGATCTGGCCAAGAGCTGAAGAACTACTTTCCAGCCCCCACCATCGCCTTCAAGATGGAAGCACTGACGCCGCCTTGCTTCTTCACCTGAATGAGAGCGTCTGTAGACGTATCAAACTGGCATTTGGAACTGTTAATCTTCGCGATAATGGTCGCATCGTCTAAACCAGCTTGGGCCATTGTGATGATGTCCTCGTTTCTGAGCATGGCCCCACCAGAAGCAATTGTTGCGGACTATTTCCTAAAAGTCCACGTTTGTCCGCTGCTGTCTGTGAGGTCGACACCTTGCCTAGTGAGCGTGGTTTTAGCGTTGGTCTCGGTAATGTTAAGCTCGATCAAGTTTCCGTTAATGACAAAGGTTCCGTGATAAGCCTGACCTGCCTCCTGAAGCGACAACGAGTTGTCGGTTTTGAGCTGAAGTTGGTCAGCCGGAGTTTGAGCGCTGACATAGAGCGCCGGGAGTTTCAGAGGGGCAATTGTTGCTAAATAGGTGGCGCTTAACGGTTGGCCGCCGGGCTTTTGCGCCAATTTTTCCAGACTCGGGTTCGTGTTTGCCGTTGCCTCGGTAATTTGAGCATCGAGGAACTTTTGGCCGTTCCGTGTCGCCGAAACCTTATAGGCCATTTTGACGCCGCCGACTTCACGATAATCGCTGAATGTTTCTTCGATATCGTCGGTTTTGTCGCGGTAGGCAAGCTTGACAACCTGCCCTGTCAAATCAACATGCAACCGAGCCGATAGATCCCCTAGTCCAAACAACAAAACATCATTTCCACCACTCTTTCCTTCGTAAATCACGGTAGGGCTACCGATAAGTCTCAACAAGTTGGCGTTGAACATCTCCTGTCGAGTGCCATTCTTCTCATCCTCGTTCATGTCTTTTAGACCGCCATCGGCCATCCGCCATCCGTTCGTCCCGTCAAAAAAAGCTTCGACAGACATTGACTTCCGGCCAAGGGATAACTTGTATTCGTACCGGTAGATGCCGGGGTAAACGGTGATCGAATGGCTCCGTATTTTCATGGCACCTTGTGGCGAGATCAGAAGTCCCTCTGAGCGCGTATCGAAATCATTTACGGCCCTGATGTTAGCGGCACCACCCACAAATTGAATAGCGCGGTCCAACACGGGCTTGGCTTGGTCTGAAACGGTCTGCGCAAGAACCATCTTTCCCGAGGCGATCACAAAAAGGAGCATGACGGCAACTAAAACGGACGACCGGAAAGTATCGCGCATCTCAAGAACCTCCTTTAAAGCAACAAAGAGCACTATTGGTATGTGCAAATTAAGTCAGAAAACAAAAAGTCAGGGGAAGTGACGGGTTAGCGTCGGAACCTGCATGTGATCCGGCGCACCCTTCGTAACTTATTCCCGCAAGTTCCACGCCTGTCCGCTGCTGTCGATGAGATCATTACCCTGCCTACTGAGGGTGGTCTTGGTACTGATCTCGCTAATGCTAAGTTCGAGTGTGTTGCCAGTCGCGACGAAGGTACCGTGATAGGGTTGGCCGCCTTCTTGCAACGAAAATGAGTTGTCGGCATTCAACTGAAGCTTGTCCGTCGGGGTTTGCGCGCTGACATAGGTAGACGGGAGCTTCAGCGGCGCAACAAAGGGAACCACGGGTGACGGCAGAGAATTGCCCTGCCGGCTTCCATTCTCGATTCTGATGTGTTTGATGACGATGTCAGTGTTGGGCTTATCGTTGGCGTTGCGCGGCTGCCGAACGATCTTTTTGACGAGCTCGACGCTTGCGTCGTCGCACTGGCCGAAGATGGTGTAGTTGCCATCCAAGAACGGTGTCGCCACTTCCGTGATGAAGAACTGGGAGCCGTTGGTATCCTTTCCTGCGTTGGCGTAGGCGAGCCGCCCGGGGCGATCGAACTTGAGATCGGGCCAGCTCTCATTCTTGAACTGGAAGCCTATGTTGCCCGCGCCGGTTCCGGCAGGGTCGCCGCCCTGAATCATGAACTCAGGAATCACGCGGTGAAACGTGGTGTTGTCATAGAGCGGAACACCATGTTTGTTCTGGCCGGTCTTGGGGTCTTTCCAGTCCTTGGTGCCCTTGGCCAGACCAATGAAGCTTGCGGTGCCGAGCGGAGCGGCATCGGAGAAGAGGGCGCAATGCAAGTCTCCCATGCTGGTTTGAATGACGGCGACTGGCTGTTCCGTTGTGCCCTGCCGCATACTGTTGGCAGTTTGTGCGTTGGCGATGGAGGCAATTAACGCCAGGCTTGCAGCGAGAATGAGTTGTCAGCAGCCAACTGAAGTTGATCCGCCGGAACTTGAGCGTTCACATAAGTTGACGGAAGCTTCAGCGACGTCGACGGAGCGGACGCAGGCGGCGGTGCATCCACCTGTGCAGCCGGGAGCGGTTGCTTCTGACCCCACACCGCTCGTCCGTCCCCGTCATAGAATGTGTCCTCACTAATCCTGAATGTGGAGACGTCTCCTTCTATATTTATCAATGACACTGTATCGCCAGTCACGGTGAAGTGACCGAATTGGAGCGGGCCATGCGGGCCATTGAACCAACCATTGGGAAAGCGCTGGAGAGGCACGTCGTCAAGGACTCCCCCACGCGCATCTTTGCGGTAATCAGGGAGGAGGTGGATGTAAATCCCGGAGAGTGCGGCCTGTTTGGCGCCCTGTGCCGGATCAGGCTGCGGCTGGTCGGATCCCTGAACTGAGCGGCTCGCCGCGGGAGCCGGCGATTGCGCAACTGGAGCTCCCGCAGCGCTCACAGCCGGCGCAACATCGCCTCCCCGAACCGGAGAATTGGGAACGGCCGCCCCCAACTCCCGGTAGAAGGCCACAGCCTCCCTGATCTGAGCGTCGGTGAGTTTAGCGTTGTACCCGCGCAGCATGTTGCCCTTGCCGTTCCTGACGGAGGCGAACATCTGCTGGACAGTGAGCGCCTTGATATACGGGTCGGAGGCATCCTTGGCACCTCTCCCTTTGGAATACTCCGAGACGACGATCCCATCGGTGCCATGACAGCCTGCGCACTTTGGTATATAGATCACCGCGCCTGACGATTGGGCGAAGACCACGGTACTAGCCAGAGATAACACCAGGGCCCAAAGTACCCGAAACCTAATAGTCTTTGTCATCGCAAGACTCCTTGAGAATTTCCGTTCCCGTTTACTTTCCTCGAGGTCGAACTGGGCTGTCTTCTGACATGTCCACCCGCCGTTCCGTTGATCTATTAAACGTTGTTTACTTGGCCGCTCGCACTTCTGTAGCCAGGAAGACAATTTCGTTATAAGGCTTCGCCGCAACTAAGGTTGCACCCCGGATGATAAGTAGATCTCCCTTCTTGAAGGAAAAGATTACATCGCTCTGGTCTTTCGCGATGAAGACATGAGGAGGAATATCAAAAGGCCCGCTGCCCGGCTGCTGACCTGGCACGACAACGCGAAACGGCGCTTTGCCTTCCAGTCCACCTATGCTGTCCCAGATGTAGTTAGGGGTTCCACCTGTGGCGACGAATTCCACTTTCGAAGTAATGTCGCAACCAACATAGTCGGATGCAAATGCCTCGTTCATCACCTTACCAAATGGGATTTCTGTACCAGCAGGAGGACACGCGTTGCTCACAGCGTTGTTCTGTAACGTGGCCCCACCAGGAGTAGACCCCGAGGATTGTTGTCGTAAGCTCCACGTTTGTCCGCTGCTGTCTGTTAGATCGTTACCCTGCCTGCTGAGATTGGTTTTGGTGCTGGTCTCGCCTATATTGAGTTCGAGAGTGTTGCCATCAGCGACAAACGTACCGTGGTAAGATTGGCCGCCTTCTTGCAACGAGAATGAGTTGTCGGCATTCAACTGAAGTTTGTCCGCCGGGACTTGAGCGCTGATGTAAAGTGCAGGAAGCTTCAACGGGACGATAGCGGGCAGAGTCGGTTCGCTCACAGTCGGCGCGTCTTGGCCTCCCTGAGCCGGAGCATCGATACTGCTGACGATGGAAAAGACGTGTCCGATTACCTCCTGAACTTGCGCGAGTTGGGCGGTCGCCAAAAAACCTTTCGGAAACTCAAAGTCCACCTCCGCATCAATGGATCCTACGAAGTGTCTGGTGCAATCGGCGACAGCGCACTGCCCCTGAAAGACAACGAATGCTACTCTGTTTTGCCTCTGAAACACTTTCATGTCCCCGAGATTAACTTGAGTCCCAGGCGCGATGGGTTGTTTCGCGCACCCGTTAGTCGTGAGGTCGTCTGAAAAGCTCGGCGCGTGCAACTTTTCGTCCTTGACCTTGAAGGTGGAAGTGGGCTGCACATTACATCCAATTGTCCCGACGACGCCCGCTGTAAGGAGGTTCAGCGCAGTCCCTTCGGGGTACTGTGAGTTCAGGCTCTGCTCCAAGGTGGCGTGAGCGGCAGTCTGCGCAAAAACCATGTTCCCCGAAGCGGTCACAAAAAGGAACGCGATGGTGGTTAAAACGGATGAGCGGAGAGTGTTGCGCATTTCAAGAGCCTCCTCAAATCAACCAACAAGCACGATTAAGATGCATTAATTCAGTCAAGAACCGACGGACCCGAAAGGCTTACCCTCACCCGAAACCATGTGGTTCGCCAAGAACTGGACTACCTTCCAGACCCCGTCATCGCCTTTAAGACCACCGCGCTGATGCCGCTATTCGTCAACTGAATAAGAGCGTCTGTTGACATGTCAAACTGGCATTTGGAACTGCTAATTTTCGCGATGATAAGCGCATCGTCTAAACCAGCCATGGCCATCTTGATGATGTCTTCGTTATGGAGCATGGCCCCCACCAGGAGCAGTTCCTGTGGACTGTTCCCGAAACCTCCACGTCTGTCCGCTGCTGTCGGTGAGATCGTTCCCCTGCCTGCTGAGGGTGGTCTTAATACTGGTTTCACTAATGCTAAGTTCGAGCGTTTTGCCATTCGCCATGAAGGTGCCGTGATAGGGTTGGCCGTCTTCTTGCAGCGAGAACGAATTGTCGGCATTCAACTGAAGTTGGTCGGCCGGGGTTTGAGCGCTGACATAGAGTGCCGGAAGTTTCAGCGGGGCAGATGGAGGTACGGAAGACACAGGTGTAGACGTCTGCGCGATCCAAGTCGATTCTTTAGGATCAGGTAGGGAATCGCCTTGTAGGCTTCCATCGTCGATTTTGATGTGCTTGATCCAGATGGGGGTGTCGGGCCGGTCGGAGCCATTGCGGGGCTGGCGGGCAATCTTCTTGACCAGTTCCACGCTCGCGTCGTCGCACTGGCCGAAGATGGTGTAGTTTCCGTTCAAGAAAGTGGCGGAAAATTCGGTGATGAAGAACTGCGAGCCGTTGGTACCCTTGCCGGCGTTGGAATAGGCCAAGCGGCCCGGGCGGTCAAAGTTGAGGCCATACCCGTTCTCATTTTCGAACTGAAAGCCGACGTTGCCCGATCCAGAGCCGGCAGGATCGCCGCCCTGAATCATGAACCCAGGAACGATGCGGTGGAAGGTGGTGTTGTCATAGAGCGGAACCCCGTGCTTGGTGGTTCCGGTTTTGGGGTCCGTCCAGTCCTTGGTGCCCGAGGCCAAGCCGATGAAATTCGCGGTACCCAGCGGTGCGACCTTGGGAAGGAGGACGCATTTCAGATCCCCCATACTGGTTTGAATGACGGCAACGGGCTGTTCCTTTGTGCCCTGCTGCACACCTTCGCCAGCTTGCGCGTTGGCGCTGAAGACCATCAACATCAGGCCACTAGAGAATAATAGTTTGCGCATTAATTGGAATCTCCTTTTGCGTACCCCTCCGCTGCGCGACGGGGTGCCGGCGGTCGGCCTGGCAATCCTTTCGCCTGATTCTTAGCCAGCCTCTTTAGTCCCACTCCGGAAACGGACAGGTGGCCGCCACTCTAAATCATGTGATTCGAAATTGAATCTAAGCCGTCGAAACAGAAACTAAGAACTACTTTCCGGTCGCCACCATCGCCTTTAGCACAGGCGCATTATTCCCGCAAGTTCCAGGTCTGTGCGCTACTGTCGATGAGGTCGTTACCTTGCCTGCTGAGAGTAGCTTTGGTGTTGGTTTCGCTAATGTTAAGTTCGAGTGTATTGCCATTAGTCACGAATGCCCCATGAAAGGGTTGGCCACCTTCTTGCAGCGAGAATGAGCCATCGGCGTTCAACTGAAGTTTGTCCGCCGGAGTTTGGGCGCTGACATAAGTTGACGGAAGCCTCAGGGCTGCAACCACACGTGCCGGTGCAGGCACAACTACCGCGGAGGAACTGGGGGAATTCGCAGTACCGCCAGAAGTCGCCGCAGAAGGCAAAGTCAAAAACTTGCTGATTGCACTTATAACGCCTTCGTTGGACATTCTCGTTTGCCAATCTGGTCCAAGCATCAGTTTCAGCCGCCCTGAACCGCTATATGAAGGGCCGTTCAATTTGAGTTCGAGACGGTCATCCTTGAGATCAACGCTACCGATATGGAACCTCGTGCCGATCCCAAAACTCGTCTCCATCTGGGTCACTTCGCGACGGTTAAAACCATACTCCACACGATAGATGAGGTGGCCGTCAGGGTATGCAAGCGTGTTTACCGGTAGTAAGCCACTCACACCTGGAGCTGCTCCTCCAATAGTGACGATTGCTACCGCCTCAGCGCCCTTGAGAGATGCTTTGAGAGCGGATTCTTGGACTTGGCTCGAAGCGATCGCTGGAAAGAGCAGGGTAAGCATGAAGACGAAGCGGAAGCCTTTAGCAACGAACGAGGGAAACATCGAAGGTGAATGAACGGTATCGCGCATTTCAAGGGACCTCCTAAGGTCAACAAAAAGGCACTGCCGGATTGTGCGAATTCAGTCATAAAACGAAACGCTCAAGGCCAGACATATCTATTCGGAAGGCTGGCCCTCACCCAGAACCATGTGATTCGAACTTGATGTAAGCCATCGAACCAGGAACCTCAAGAACTACTTTCCGGCCCCCACCATCGCCTTTAGCACAGGCGCGCTGACGCCGCTTGACGGGATCGAACCAGGAACCAAAGAACTACTTGCCAGACCCAACCATAGTCTTGAGCACTGCAGGCCTGACGCCACTTTGGGCAGCTATAAGCAAATTCTCATCCCTTAAAATGTGAGCGAATACCAAAGTGCCATTACTTAGCTTGGACTGAAATCAACTCGACTTCGAAGATCAGAGCGGCATTAGGCGGAATGCTGGTTCCCGCGCCAGACTCGCCGTAAGCGAGATCAGGAGGGATGAAGAGCTCCCACTTTGAACCGACCGGCATAAGTTGCAAAGCTTCCTTCCAGCCTTTAATCACGGCGTTAACGGGGAATTCGGCCGCCTTGCCACGCTTGTAGGAGCTATCAAACTCCTTGCCGTCAACGAACGTTCCGCGATAGTTGCAGATGACAGTGTCGGTGGCAGCAGGCTTCGTCCCGGTGCCTGCGGTCAGGATCTTGTATTGCAGGCCGCTGGGAAGAATCACCACGCCTTCCGAAACCCACGCCTGTCCGCTGCTGTCTGTGAGACTGTTGCCTCGCCTGCTGAGAGTGGTCGTGCTACTTGTTTCGTTAATAGTAAGTTCGAGTGTGTTGCCATTTGCCACGAAGGTACCGTGATAGGGTTGGCCGCCTTCATGGAGCGAAAATGAGTTGTCGGTATTCAAGTGAAGTTGATCCTCAGGGGTTTGAGCGCTGACATAAGTTGACGGAAGCTTCAGGGGCGCCGCAAGAGGCGCCGCAGGCACCGGCGCATTTTGGGCGCGCGCCGCTGCCTGGATTGCGGCCACTGCGGTTTTCGCTTCATCCGGGGTCATCGAGAGCTTGCCTCCGGCGAGTGTATCGTTCATTCCGCGGAGTAGAATGTCTGGATCGACATCGACGCCGTCCCGCTTGAGACTCTTACCGATGCTCATGCCGACGGCGTAGCTGGCCTTTTCTTTCTTGGTTTTCAGTGCGGAGGCGTCTGGGCTGTTCGACTCTGACGCCTCCTGGGCAGTGGGGGCCGAGGCTGCTGCAGGTGTCGCCGTCGCAGAAGTCTGCAGTGCCAGGACGCTGCCAGCTAATGCAATCAATAGCCAAGTTCTATTCATATTGAGAATCTCCCAACAACGCTCTACCCAGCTAGCTGCCGCCTTGCCTCACCTGAGCTTCAAGCTTCGCTGCATCCGATTCCTGTGTTGCTAGCTGTGTCCCTGCGTCCGGAATGGGGTCTGCGGTCCCTTGCGGCACGGGATGAGAACCGGCATCCGGCCCCGACGGCAGGGTCTTCGCCTGATGAGCGGCCAGAATAGTAAGTCCGGAGTCGAGCTGCTCCCTGAATTGGTTGCTCATCTCTTGCAGATCTGCAAGCTGGACCTTCGCTGCGGAATCTACTGGACAGCTTCCAGGCTTACTCTTGACAACCTCCACTGCGACGCCATCAGCAGTCACATCCGTGCCTCTTCGCTGAATCATGTCTCCGGGAGTCAATGAGCACACCTGACCGGTTGCGGTGTTTATGTCAAGATTTGTCGAGACGACAAAGAATTTCTGTTTCAGCGCCGGGGGTAGTTGTTCGCCTACCTGCCCAGACTGCTGGCTGCTAGATGGGGTGGGCTGTGCTGCAGCTGCCTTCTCGGCTGCAAGCTGTTGCCTTATTTCGTCTTCGATCAGGGCCTTCGTCTCTGGCGAAAGCGCGGCATCGCTCGGCGTCGTGTTAGCTGCTGGCGGGGCCTGATCCGCATTGGCGGCTCGCTGGTTTTCGTATGCGAGTCTCAGGTTTTCCGAAATCAGGTAGTCCGTTAGCCACAGATCTGGGGAAGCGTAAGCCGAATATGGTGTGAAGTAGCCTGGATAGAAACCTAACCAGGGTGCCGGTGTCGCTAACCCAGACCAAGCATATGGCATGGGTGCGCCCCAAGGTGTCGCAGCCCATCCGTAGAATTGCGGGCCATAGCGGACGGCAGGCACGTAACTGTAGTACGTCGCACCGTGGTAGCTGGATTCACTGTAAACATGCGCGTAGGACCGCCCGCCTACGACATAAGTGCGCGAAATGAACCCCGGTCGTAGAGGTCGTTCTACGAAGCCGCGACCCGCCCCGTAGCTGACCACGCGAGCGCCAGGGCGGCCAGCTTCCACCACCCTCGCACCACCGGGGCCGCGATTGATCACCATCTTGTTGCCGCCGGCCAAGCCGCGGGGAGCTTCGATCCGTTGCACCTCGCCGCGAGCGTTCGTCGTGACCGCACGACCACTGGGGTTGCGGAATTCTGTTCGTCCTCCCGGTAGGACTTTCGCTTGGTCACCTGGATGACTCACGTAATTGGTGGAACCCATGCCAGTTCGACCAGTTAAACCCGTGCCAGCATGACCTGTGATACCACCTCCGCCACCCGCCAAACCCGGGCCGCCATGACCTGTGATACCACCTCCGCCTCCGCCCGCCGGAGACGGCATTCGGGAGTTCGGCGCGCGATTCGGCTGTGCGGGCGGCACCTGGCGGACCTGTGGAGCAGGACGCATCTGTGGCGCAGGTGGCGCGGGTTTCGCGGCAGGTTTACTGGGAGGAGGAGGTGCCGACTTCTGTTTGTCACCGGCAAAGACAGGTGTCGAAAGAGTGATGGCAACAAAGATCAAGAACGTAATGTTTATGAGTACTGCTTTTGTCCTGCTGGTGCTCATCGCGTGTTCTCCTTCGAAACTTTTTCCGACTCGTGGAAAGCTTTACCTAGACTGGTTCAATTCAAAGAAAACTCGGCTTAATGCTGCTCGACCAAATCACATCGCAAAGTCGCTGACCGGAGCGGTTTAGGATCCCGAAATCAGCGCTCGCCGCCACCGCAAGTAGCGCTGCCCGTGATCGATTCCTACAAGTATTCTGATTGCGACAATCAGAAACCAAGGCCCTGTCACCGATCAGCGCTCGTCACCAACGTACCTTTACATAAATGGAACTAGCGATAAGGATGAAGCAAACAGAGATACCCCAGGCGAGGTGAGATGGTACTTCCGTGCTGACTGAATTAGCGGTGAGCAATATCACAGGGCAACGTTTGCACAGAAGATACCTTTTGCAGACCTTGGTGCAGGTGTGGCTCTAAGTCTATGGTTCTTAAGCATCCACAGGAAGTTTGCTCACACGCGTCTGTCAGCTGACCTTTTGCCTTTGTCGACCACTGTTCACCCTTAAGTCTTGGCGGGGAACTGTCGGCGGCGGGTTGAATTTCAGATGTTCAGGAAAAGACCGGCGTTCTCACCCGGCTATGCCGACTTGAGCAACGTCTTTTATGTTGGCCTTCATTCGCTATTAGGCCTTTTACAATTGGACGTGAGTGGCTGCGAGGATATGCTGGATAGCCGCCTTGATATCGCACTAAGGCAAAAACTTATATGAAAAAGAAGATTCGGATACTCTCAATCGCAGTCCTCTGTATGTTGGTTGCGCTGTTCGCCTCCTGCAACAGCGTTCTGTCCACTCCTATCGGAAATCTCCTGAGGTCTCCCAGAGATTACGACGGCAAGCATCTTGCGATATCCGGGACAGTAACGGAAAAGAACTCCTTTCTTTTTACAAAGTATTTTCTACTGCAAGACAAAACCGGGGAGATTCATGTTGTGACCAGTCGGATGCTTCCTAACGTTGGAGACTCCGTGACCGTGCATGGTCGACTCGAGGAGGCGTTTTCGCTCGGAGAGGTTAGCGCATTGGTTTTCATCGAGGATTCGCAGGAGAAGGAACACTAAGAACGGCGTCATGAGCGGGCCCGTAATGCCTCGGCACAAGTAGTCTTCGTTCATGGCGACCAAGGCAAAGTCCACGCTCGAATCCCAGCACGCCGAGCGTCGCGCTTTGTCGCGGCGCCGGGGAGAACGACAACACCGTCCATATCCATCTCCCTGCTCAGGCTCACTACCGAGGGCCAAGTCAACCACGAACCTATCTTGGCGTCCCCGACGTTAGTCCGGGGCGGACGGCGTAGAAGATGATCATCGTCTTCCATGAACAACATCCATGAACGCCATGCACGATCTCCTTCTGCTATGTCGCGGCGCCGGGAGAAGAACGACAACATCGACAATTCCCAATCCCCTGGTCAGGAAACCATCCCAGCAGCAGCTGTACCTTCCACTCCCAGCCCCAGTATCCTTCTATATACCTACATACTCCCGATCCCCGGCCAAGAGTCATCTTCTTCACCTCCTAAATTTCCGCACTCTTCTGATCACCCTGTCAGATCATATTTCCGCACCCGTTGAGCGATACCCAGCCGATTTCCGCATTCTGTGTGATC
>Ga0182030_10001399_pt1 | contig 49692 bp, 47 predicted proteins | sample 812S3MmetaG_FD_121299 | JGI IMG/M metagenome (GOLD analysis project Ga0182030, IMG submission 121299) | Permafrost microbial communities from Stordalen Mire, Sweden - 812S3M metaG (Illumina Assembly) | ecosystem: Environmental > Terrestrial > Soil > Wetlands > Permafrost | place: Sweden... | reverse complement strand
AGCCGCATGATCTGGGCGTCCTTCAATTCCGGATGGTTGCGCACCAGCCACAGGATCGCGCTCGGCCGCTCGTGGCGGCGCGACACCGGGGTATAGCGCGGGCCCTTCTTCTTGGCCTGCGGCGGCAAGGCTACCTTGCTCTCGCCAAGCTTGAGGCGGTAGTCCGGGTCCTTCTCGCCCTTTTCGATCTCGTCGCGGGTGAGCTGTCCGGTCGAAATCGGGTCCATGCCCTTGATGCCCTGGGCGGCGTCACCGTCGGCGATGGCGCGAACCTCGAGCGGGTGCATCTTGGTGAAATCCGCCACCTGATCGAAGGTCAGGGCGGTGTTGTCGACCAGCCACACGGCAGTCGCCTTTGGCATCAGCGGTGCATTGCTCATGGCAAATCTCCTTTGCGCTTCGCCCACCTGTTTTGGAGGCGAAGCCGGTGGTCATCAGCGATGACGGGAATTACGCCCTATATAAGCCGTCCGGGGCTGGCCGCGCAATGGCTTGCTGAACGGCCTTGACAGCGCCCGAAAGCGGCCCCAAGTCCCTATTCTGATTGACCGTTCCCTGCCGCCGGCAAGGGGTGATTCGGTCCGAGATCGCTCTTATGCAGGCCAAACCACCGCTGAAAATCGTGCTTTGCTCGCCACGGGGCTTCTGCGCCGGCGTGGTGCGGGCGATCGACACCGTGGAGCGGGCGCTGACCATCTACGGCGCCCCGGTCTATGTCCGCCACGAAATCGTGCACAACCGCTATGTCGTCGACAGCCTGCGGACCAAAGGCGCCATTTTCGTCGAGGAATTGGCGGAAATCCCCGATAATACCAATGCCCCGGTGGTGTTTTCGGCCCACGGCGTGCCGAAATCGGTTCCGGCGGACGCCCGGGCGCGCAATTTCTTCTCGCTCGACGCCACCTGCCCGCTGGTCACCAAGGTGCACCGCGAGGCGGCGATCCATTTCAAGCGCGGCCGCGAGATCCTGCTGATCGGGCATTCCCATCACCCGGAAGTGGTCGGCACGCTGGGCCAGCTGCCGCCGGGCGCGGTGACGCTGATCGAGACCGCCCAGGATGCCGCGACCTTCACGCCGAAGGATCCCAATAATCTCGCCTTCGTCACCCAGACCACGCTGTCGATCGACGACACCGCCGAAATCGTCGCCATGCTGAAGGAACGGTTTCCCAACATCTCCGGTCCGCACAAGGAAGACATCTGCTACGCCACCACCAACCGCCAGCTCGCGGTCAAGAAGGTGGCGCCGGTGGTCGACGCCCTGATCGTGGTCGGCGCGCCGAATTCGTCGAATTCGCAGCGCCTGCGCGAAGTCGCCGAACGCGAGGGCTGCCCGGTCTCGGTGCTGGCGCAGCGCGCCGGCGATCTGGACTGGAACATGTTCGCAGGCATCAAGAGCCTCGGCATCACCGCGGGGGCTTCGGCGCCGGAAGTGATCGTCGAGGAGATCATGGGGGCGTTCGCCGAGCGTTACGAATTGCATGTGGAGACGGTCTCGGCCGCGGAGGAGAACGAGTTCTTTCCGCTGCCGCGTTCGCTGCGGCCCGACGCGGCCTAGACCCCATGGCGGTCTATACCGACGTCGCCGCCGACGAGCTTGCGGATTTTTTGGCCGCCTACGAGCTCGGCGAGCTGTTGTCCTACAAGGGCATCGCCGAAGGCGTCGAGAATTCCAACTTCCTGCTGCACACCACCGCCGGTTATTTCATCCTGACGCTGTACGAGAAGCGGGTCGCCAAGGGCGACCTGCCGTTCTTTCTCGGCCTGATGACCCACCTTGCCAGCCACGGCATCAATTGCCCGCAGCCGGTCAGGAACCGAAGCGGCGAAGCGCTCAGCGCGCTGGCCGGCCGGCCAGCGGCGATCATCACTTTTCTGGAAGGCATCTGGCCGCGCAAGCCCACCGCCGCGCATTGTGCCGGGGTCGGCCAGGTGCTGGCCAAAATGCACCTGGCGGGGCGCGATTTTCCGATGTCGCGCGCCAACGCGCTGTCGGTGTCGGGCTGGCGTCCTTTGTTCGATGCGGCGGCCTGCCGCGCCGATGAACTGCAGCACGGCTTGCGCGCCTTCATCGGCGCCGAGCTCGATCATCTGGAGCACGATGTCTGGCCGAAGCATCTGCCGCAGGGCGTGATTCACGCCGATCTGTTTCCGGACAATGTGTTCTTTCTCGGCGAGCGATTGTCCGGCATCATCGATTTCACTTTCGCCTGCAACGACATGCTGGCCTACGATGTCGCGATCTGCCTCAACGCCTGGTGTTTCGAGAGCGATTATTCGTTCAACGTCACCAAGGCCCGAGCCTTCCTTGGCGGCTACGGCCGCGAGCGCGAACTGAGCGATGCCGAGCAGCAGGCGCTGCCGCTATTGGCGCGCGGTGCCGCGCTGCGCTTCCTGCTGACCCGGCTGGTCGATTTTCTCAACGTGCCGCCGGGCGCGCTGGTGCGGCCGAAGGATCCGCTGGAATATGCCCGCAAGCTGCGATTCCAGCAGGGTGTGGTCAGCATGCGCGATTACGGCATCACCGCCTCTGGGGCTTTGGCGTGAACGCGCTGCCATCGGTCACCATTCATACCGACGGCGCCTGCTCCGGCAATCCGGGGCCGGGCGGCTGGGGCGCGATCCTCAAATTCGGCGCCGTCGAAAAGGAATTGAAGGGCGGCGAGGCCCACACCACCAACAACCGCATGGAACTGATGGCGGCGATCTCGGCGCTGGAAACCTTGAAGAAGCCGTGCACCGTCGATCTCTACACCGACAGCCAGTATGTCCGTCAGGGCATCACCGGCTGGATCCATGGCTGGAAAAGGAACGGCTGGCGCACCGCTGACAAGAAACCGGTCAAGAACGTCGATCTGTGGCAGCGGCTGGATGCGGCGCTGCACCAGCACCAGGTGCGCTGGCATTGGGTCAAGGGCCACGCCGGCCACGACGCCAACGAGCGCGCCGATCAGCTGGCGCGCGAGGGCGTCGCGATGGCGCGGCTGAAGCGTTAGCGTGCTCTGTCTAAGCTAACGACAACCAACAACCGTCATCGCCCGGCTTGACCGGGCGATCTAGTAGTCGGCGGCTTTTCCGCTTATCGCGGATGCCCTGGAATACTGGGTCGCCCGGTCGACGCCGTCCTTCGGACGGCTATGCCGGGCGATGACGGTCGTGATAGGTGCGAACCGATGAGGGCTCAGAGCTGCCCGAGCAGGGTGTCGCCGCCGGAGACCTCGACCTTGCCGGGCGCCGGCTCGAGATTGAGCTTCTTGACCACGCCGTCTTCCACCAGCATCGAGTAGCGATGCGAGCGGATGCCGAGGCCGTTGCCGGAAGCGTCGAGCTCCATGCCGATGGCCTTGGTGAATTCGGCGTTGCCGTCGGCGAGGAAGATGGCCTCGTCGCGCTGGTCGGTGTCGCGCTTCCAGGCGTTCATGACGAAGGCGTCGTTGACCGAAACGATCGCGATGGAGTCGACGCCCTTGTTCTTGATGGCATAGGCGTTGAGGAAAATACTCGGCAGATGCATCTTGTGGCAGGTGCCGGTATAGGCGCCGGGTACCGCGAACAGCGCCACCTTCTTGCCCTTGAAGATATCGTCGGTGGTTTTGACCTGCGGACCTTCCGCGGTCATGACGCGAAACTTGGCTTCGGGCAGCTTGTCGCCAACTTTGATGGTCATCGTCAATTCTCCCTGTAATGTGCCGGTATCTCTTAGAACATTTCCCGGCGATCAGGAAACCACTTCACCATCGTTTGATGGCGACCATGCCGGAATCATGGGCAGTCATTCATTGCGGGCCGTCGGCGACGCTGATGCGACCGTTTTTCAGGCCGCCACGGCCTTCTTTTCGTCGCGCAACTGGCGGCGCAGGATCTTTCCGACATTGGTCTTCGGCAGGTCGGTCCTGAACTCGATCTGTTTCGGCACCTTGTAGTTGGTCAATTGCGTGCCGCAGAACTTGATGAGGTCCTCGGCGGTGAGGTTCGGGTCCTTCTTCACCACGAACGCCTTGACGGCCTCGCCCGACCGCGCATCGGCGACGCCGATCACGGCGCACTCCAGCACGCCGGGATGACCGGCGATCACCTCCTCGACCTCGTTGGGATAGACGTTGAAGCCGGACACCAGGATCATATCCTTTTTGCGATCCACGATCTTGGTGTAGCCGTCCGGCGTCATCACGCCGATATCGCCGGTGCGGAAATAGCCGTCGGCCGTCATCACATTGGCGGTCTCTTCCGGCCTGTTCCAGTAGCCGGCCATCACCTGCGGGCCTTTGGCGCAGATTTCACCGGGCTGGCCGAGCGGCACCTCGTTGCCGTCATCGTCGCGGATCGAGATGTAGGTCGACGGCACGGGAACCCCGATCGATCCGGAAAACTGGTCGGTGTCCGCGGGGTTGCAGGTCAGGGTCGGCGAGGTTTCCGACAGGCCGTAGCCCTCCGACAGTGCGCAGCCGGTGGTCTTCAGCCAGGCCTCCGCAACCGCCTTCTGCGTCGCCATGCCGCCGCCGAACGAGGTTTTCAGCTTGGAGAAGTCGACCTTGTCGAAACCGGGCGAATGCAACAGCCCGTTGTAGAGCGTGTTGACCGCCGGGAAACTGTTGATCTGGTATTTCATCAGCTCCTTGATGAAGCCCCGCATGTCGCGCGGATTGGGAATCAGAAGATTGACCCCGCCGGCGCGCATCGCCAGCAGGAAGCACGCCGTCAGCGCGAAGATATGATACAGCGGCAGCGCGCAGACGATGAACAATTGGTCGACATGCGGCGGCTTGCGCAGCGCCGGCTGCAGCCAGGCATCGTTCTGCAGCACGTTGGCGAGGATGTTGCGATGAAGCAGCGTCGCGCCCTTGGACACCCCGGTGGTGCCGCCGGTATATTGCAGGAACGCGACATCGTCGGGCGCGATCTTCGGCTTGTCGAATGTGAGCTGACGGCCGGCGGCGACCGCGTCGTTGAAACTGACGGCGCCGGGCAGCGAATAGGCCGGCACCATCTTCTTCACCCGCCGCACCACCAGATTGACGATGAGGCCCTTGAGGCCGAGCAGATCGCCCATGCTGCCGACGATGACGTGCTTGACCGCGGTCCTGGCGATCACCTGCTCGACGGTGGTCGCGAAATTCTCCAGAACGATGATCGCCTCGGCGCCGGAATCCCTGAGCTGGTGTTCGAGCTCGCGCGGGGTATAGAGCGGATTGACGTTCACCACCGCGTAGCCCGCACGCAGCACGGCGGCGGTCGATACCGGATACTGCAGCACGTTCGGCATCATCAGCGCGACCCGTGCTCCCTTCGGCAGGCCCTTGCTCTGCAGATAGGCAGCCAGCGCCAGCGAGAGCTCGTCGAGCTCGCGATAGCTGATCGACTTGTCCATGCAGATGAAGGCCTTGCGGTCGCGAAATTTCTTAAAGCTTTCTTCCAGCAATTCGACCAGCGATCCGTAGTGGGTCACATCGATGTCGGCGGGCACGCCGGCCGGATATTGCTTGAGCCAGATGCGCTCCATGGTATTTCCCCTCTGGTCTGTTTGCCGTCGTTCGGGACGGAACGCTTGTTTTGCGCGGTGCTGGTTTTGCGCAGTATTGAGCAATGCGGCGGCCGATGGCAAGCGGCGGCGCAGCGCGGACGCAGGGCCGCGCCAGACCGAAGCCGGCGGCCGATCAGCTTGTTAACTATGCGGCGCGGGGTCGGCCTTTTGATCGGCCGGATTGGCCTCGCCGGTGGTGCTCTTGGGCGCCGGCTTGGCCGAGGGTTTTGCCGCGGCAGGAGTTGCAGCGGTCTTGGGCTTGGCCGGTTTGGCGGCCGGTTTATCGGCGCTGGCGACCGGGGTTTCGGCAGCCTTGGGGGCGGCGTCCGGCTTGGCGTTGGCGTGTCGGACGGCGGCAGGCCTGGCGGCGGATTTCGGTTCTGACTTCGCTTCAGACTTCGCTTCAGACTTGGCATCCTTGGCGTCGTTGCCGGCATCCTTGGCCTCGGCCGCGGGTTCGGCCGCGCCATCCGGCTTTTTCGACGCCACCCGCGATTTCTTGCCATGCGGTTTCGGCGTCTGCTTTTCGGTGTCCGCGGCCACCGCGGCGATCAGCGCGGCGCCGGTCCTGGTCGGGCCGGTGTAGACCGGGATCGGCTCGGAGGGCGCCGGCGCCCCGGCCAGCAGTTCCGAGGGCTTCAGCATCGGCGGCTGCAGCCCGGCCGCGAAAAACGTCAGCCCGGCCCCGGCGTCGCCGTTGCCGGAAGCGCCGGCGCCGCCGATCGCGGCCTCTTCCTCTTCGTCGCTGGCGGGCCGCTTGTGCTTGCCGCCGCACATCTCGTCGCGCAGGTTCGGCGGCGAGGCGTCGATCGGCACCAGATTGTCGACCGTGCCGAGCGAGGGACGCAGCCATGACAGCGAATTGTTGGCAAAGCCGCGCTCCAGCAGTTGCGCGGCGCGCACCGCGCGCATCTGTCCGGAGGACGCCCCCAACACCACCGCGATCAGCCGCTTGCCGTTGCGGGTGGCCGACGCCACCAGATTATAGCCGGACGCGCAGATGAAGCCGGTCTTGAAGCCGTCGGCGCCGGGATAGCGCCCGATCAGCTTGTTGAAATTCTGGGTGATCTTGCGGCCGTAGCGGATCGAGGGAATGTGGACGAAATATTCGTATTCCGGCAGGTCGTGAATGATCCCGCGGGCCAGGATCGCGAGGTCGCGCGCCGAGGTGATCTGACCGTCCGCGGGCAAGCCGTTCGGATTGACGTAGCTCGTCTGCGTCATGCCGAGCTGCTGGGCGGCCTGGTTCATCTGCGCTGCAAAACCGTCGATCGAACCGCCGACGCCCTCGGCCAGCACCACGGCCATGTCGTTGGCCGACTTCACCAGCATCATCTTGAGCGCGTTGTCGACGGTCACCTGGGTGCCCGGCCGGAATCCCATCTTCGAGGGCGACTGCGAAGCTGCGATCGGCGATACCGTCAGCAGGGTATCGAGCGTGATGCGTCCTTCCTTGACGGCCTTGAGCGTGACATAGGCCGTCATCAGCTTGCTTAACGATGCGGGATACCAGGGATAGGTCGCGTTCTCGGCCTGCAGCACCTTTCCGGTATCGGCTTCAAGCAGCAGCAACGCCTCGGCATGCGCGGCACCCGGCACGATGACGGCCAGCGCTGCGACAATAACGGTCCAGCCAGGAAAGGATTTGCGAAGGGAAGACTTGCGGAGCAACGGGTGAAGCAACTGCACGATCCGATTCCGGTCCTTTGCGACCCGCCCGCGACGAGGAGGTCTTGCGATGTGAGGTTCGGGTTTCAAGCGCGTCCGGCGCCGTCGGCAACGGCGAACCTATACCGGCTTGCCGTCCCGGAACAGAGCTTGTGCGATTAAATCGTGGACGAAATAGGCCGAATTCCGGCGATGCCTAAATCTTGACGGCGGCGCCGGCTGCCTGCGACATCGCCACGGCGGGCCGCGCATTGTGCTGGAGCATGAACTGGGCGCTCGCCAGTTCGGCAAAGCGGCCGCCTTTCGCCACCAGTTCATCGAAAGTTCCGCTTTCGATCACCTGGCCGCCATCGAACACCAGGATGCGGGTGGCGTTGCGAATGGTCGAGAGCCGGTGTGCGATCACGAAGGTGGTGCGTCCCTTCATCACTTCGTCGAGCGCGGCGTTGACCTTGGCCTCGGTGACGGCATCGAGCGCGCTGGTGGCCTCGTCGAGAATCAGGATCGGCGGATCCTTCAACAGCGCGCGTGCGATCGACAACCGTTGCCGTTCGCCGCCGGACAAAAGGCGGCCGCGCTCGCCGACATTGCTGTCGAATTTCCGCTCGCTGCGCTCGATGAATTCCAGCGCCTGGGCGCGCGCCGCCGCGATCCGCAATTCCTCGTCGCTGGCGTCCGGCTTGCCGACGCGCAGATTGTCGGCGATCGAGCGGTCGAACAGCAGCGCCTCCTGGAACACCACGCCGATATTCCGCCGCAGCGCCGTCAGCGTCAGGCCGCGGACGTCCATGCCGTCGATCCTGATGAACCCCGACTGCGGATCGAAGGCGCGGTGCAGCAGCGCGATCGCCGTCGATTTGCCGGCGCCGGTCGGGCCGACCAGCGCGATGGTCTGGCCGGGCAGCGCCGTGAACGACAGGTCTTCGACCGCGGGCCGCTTGCCGTCATAGGAAAACGAGACGTCGTTGAATTCGACCAGACCGGCGAGCCGGCCGGTGTCGATCGCATCGGGCCGATCGCGCACCGCGGGCACCGCGTCCAGCACGTTGAAGAATTCCTGCAGCCGCGGCGCCTCCATGAACAAGTTGTTGATGAAGCTGACCACCTGTTCGAGCTTCTGGATCAGCATGGTGGCGAAGCTGACGAACATCACGATCTCGCCGACGCTGGTGAGGCCCTGCTGGTGCAGCACGATGCCGACGGTGAAGATCGCCAGCACGGTGATGGTGGTCGACGCCCTGGTGATGATGGTGACCAGCGCCCACCACGACAGCACCGGCATCTGCGCCGCCAGCACCTTGTCGGCGACGAAGCGCAGCCCCTGCACCTCGGCATCGATGCGCACGAAGCTTTGCACCAGCGCGACATTGCCGAGCGCGTCGGAGGCGCGCGCCGAGAGGTCGCTGAAAAAGGCCTCGACCTCGCTCTGCATGCCGTAGGTCTTGCGTACCACCAGCGTGGTCAGCACCGTGAACACCACGCACAACACGAACAGCAGGATCGCCAGCCGCCAGTTGATGTAGAACGAAAGCGGCAGCAGCACCACCAGCGACATGATGGCGGCAAAATGCTCGCGGAAAAATCCGAGCCACAGCCGCCACAACGCGTCGGTTCCGTTCAGCATCACCTTCATCAGGCGGCCGGAATGGGTGCCGGTATGAAAGGTCAGCGGCAATTGCAGGATGTGCTCGAAATAGTTGGTCAGCACCGCCTGGCGCTGGCGGTGCGCCAGCCGGTCGGCGTGCAGCGCCACCGCAGCCCCGCATCCGATGGTGAACAGGCCGAACCCGACCCAGGCCGCCAGCAGCGGCCAGGCCGGGGAGGCCGCGTTTGGATCTGTGGATGGCTTGCCAGAAAGCACATCGACGATGCGGCCGAACAGCACCGGCTCGGCGAATAGCGCCGCGGCCAGCAGCAGATTGGCGCCGGCCAGAATCCAGCCCAGCCGCGCCTCCTTTCCGAGCAGCTCAAGGACACGGACATAGAGGCGAAGCAGGGACATGTGAGCGTCCGGGATCGGCGAGACCGGTGATGGTCAAGGCAGGCATTCTAATCAGGGAATCTCGGGGAGATACAGCCTCCGCGACCGATTTGCTCAATCCATCAGGCGGTCGCCGAGCGGCGGCAGGAAGGCGCCGTCGAAGATGTCCGCCGCCGACGGCCGTCTTACGAACTTGAAATCCTCGGCAATCTGGTCGATCGACCGTTCGAGGCGGGCGGGATCGATGCCGCCGATGCCGCCGTGCTGCACTTCGCCGGTCAGGATGTTGTCGCCGATCACCGCGTACAGGCGTTCCAGCTCGAGCTCGCGCGATCCGCCGTCCATTCGGCTGACGACCGCATCGGCCGCCCGCTCGGGCGCGGTGACGGCCAGATGGGTGCCGGCAATGACCGCGCGCACGAAACCCTTCAGCGCCCCGGGTTTGGCGGCCGCAAACCCCGGATTGACGATCACCGCCAAGCCGTAAGCCTCGCAGCCATAGTCGGCGTAGCGCAGCACCGCGAGGTCGTCGGCCGGAACGCCGCGATCCCTCAAATCGACCGCCGACAGATAGGAAAACCCGCTGACGGCGTCGACCTGGCCCGCCGACAGCATCGGCTCGCGCACCGCGGCGCCGATGCTGTCGCGCTTGACGGCGGTGATTCCGATGCCGTTGCGCCGCGCCAGCGCCGGCCACAACCGGATCGACAGGTCGCCCTCGGCGACGCCGAGGGTTTTGCCCTTGATATCGGAGAGCGCGACGATGCCCCGGCTCTTGCGCGCGATGATGGCGTAGGGCGCCTTGTTGAACAGCACGAACACCGCCTTGAGGGGGGCTGCATCCGGCTGGCCGCGAAAGCGGATCAGCGCGTTGATATCGGCCAGCGCGAGATCGCTGCGGCCGGCGGCGACGCGCGCGATCGCGTCCGGCGATCCCTCGGCGATATCGGTGCTGACCGTCAGGCCTTCCGCAGCAAACAGGCCGTCGGTCTCCGCCAGCAGCAGAGGTGCTGCACCCGCATTGATCGGATGATCGAAGGAAAACCGGATCGCGGTCGGCTGCCGAACGGCGTCGAAAGCCCGGCTTGCCGCGGTGCCCAAGCCCGCAAAAACCATCAGGCCCAGCAGCGAAGCCAAAAAGCAGCGGCCTGCAATGGTCGGGTTTACGCGCATGGATATGACATCAGGAGGGCCGGGCGCCAGTTGCCGCGCCGGGTATGTCTGTTTCATGACGCCCCTGGGGCAGGGAGCTGCGCGGTGGCGGGGCGGGGTCGGCCGCTGGCCGAGCGATCCCGGCCTCGCCACGCCTCGAACGGGTCGCTCCGCCTTCCGCCCGGCCGAGGGATTTTTCAGCAACGCGGGCGGCGGGTGGCGCGCCGTTAACACGCTGGCCATGAGTTTCGACTAGCTTCGCGCCATGAGTGATTCGCTCGACAGGCTCTATCTGGCGGTGATCGCGGCCAAGGATCTCGATCCGGCGACGTCGCGCACCGCCCGGCTGTTTCAGCGCGGCCCGGCCAAGATGGCCAAGAAACTGGCCGAGGAAGCCATCGAGGTCGTGATCGACGCCATCAGCGGCAAGCCCGAGGCGGTGGTCCGCGAGAGCGCGGACCTCCTTTATAATCTCACCGTCTTGTGGGCGTCGGCCGGCGTGCATCCGCAGGACGTGTGGCGCGAAATGGAGCGGCGCGAACATCTGCTCGGAATTGCCGAGAAGCTGCCGAAATCGGCGATCAAGATGCCGAAGGCTTCGCCGCCCCGGGTCGCCCGGCGACCAATCGTCGCGCTCGAGAGCCGCAGCCTGCGCAAGCGCCACTGAAGCTTTCCGCTGCTCCCGACAATCCCGGCAGTGGACAAATCCGCGCCAGGATGGTTCATCGCGCCATGCTGAGACGGATTTACGATTGGTGCATCGACGCCGCGCACAGGCCCTATGCGGTGTGGATCCTGGCCGCGGTGGCGTTCGCGGAAAGCTCGTTCTTTCCGGTGCCGCCCGATGTGATGCTGATCCCGATGGCGCTGGCTCGGCCGCAGCGGGCGTCTTTCTACGCCCTGATCTGCACCGCGGCCTCGGTGCTGGGCGGCATGCTGGGCTATGCCATCGGCGCAGTGCTCTACGATTCCATCGGACATTGGCTGATCGAATTCTACGGCCTCGGCGGCAAGGTCGAGGCTTTTCGCGCTTCCTATGCCGAATGGGGCGCCTTGATCATCATCGGCAAGGGTCTGACACCGATCCCCTACAAGCTGGTGACCATCACCTCGGGCTTTGCCGGCTACAACATCTGGCTGTTCGTGCTGTGCTCGGTCATTGCGCGCGGCGGGCGCTTCTTCGTGGTCGCGATCGTGCTCAACCGCTACGGCGAATGGATCCGGATCCGAATCGAGAAGCACCTGGGGCTTTGGGTGGCGCTGGGAGCCGCCGCCCTGCTGCTCGGTTTTGTCGTCGCCTTTCGAATGCTGTGAAATCGCCGCGAACGGCTTTGCCGGTGGCCGGCTTCGGGCTACGCTTGATTCCATGCCCGATCGACCCGGCGAGTTGTTGGCGCTGACCCGGACGCCTGTCGCGGCCATGGCTGCGGCGACTTTGATGCTGATGGTCGTTTCCGGCGCGGCCTGGCCGCAGGCGGCGCCGCCGCCGGCCGCTCCGGAGCTTCAGAACGCAACCCCGCCGGCGGCCCCGGACCAGCCTGCGCCGCAGCCCGGCGCCCCCGCGCCGTCAGGGCCGCCGCCGGCGCGGCAGGAGAATCCGGGCCTGCTCAACGAAATCGGCAAAATGTTCGAAAAATCCTGGTCGAACCTGCCGCCGCTGAAAAGCCCGTCGGAGACCATGGACGATCTGAACACGCGCGCCAAGGATGCCGGCGACACGCTGACGCGGATGGCCAAGCCGTCTTCGATGGTGGCCGGGCGCATGATCTGTCCGGTGTCGGCCAATGGCGCACCGGACTGCAAGGCGGCTTCCGACAAACTGTGTCAAAGCAAGGGCTTCAAGGAGGGCAAGAGCCTCACCACCGATTCGGCGGAAAGCTGTTCTGCGAAAATTCTGGTCCCCGGCCGGACCCGCAAGCCTGAGGATTGCCGGACCGATAATTACGTCACCCACGCGCTGTGCCAGTAATGCGCTTGCCAACGGCGCGATTGCCTTGTTGGTATGATGTCTGGCATCTTTCGATCGATGCGTCAGATTTTGCCGAAATAACCCAAAGGATCCCTGCGAATGTCCATGCCTGCCTTGTTCAAGGGCCGTCTGTCGATTCCCGTGATCGGTGCGCCGCTGTTCATCATCTCCGTGCCCGATCTGGTGATCGCCCAGTGCAAGGCCGGGATCGTCGGATCGTTTCCGGCGCTGAACGCCCGTCCGCCGGCGCTGCTCGACGAGTGGCTGGAAAGAATCAAGCAGGAGCTCGCGGCCTATGACAGGGCGCATCCGGAGCGGCCGTCGGCGCCGTTCGCGGTCAACCAGATCGTGCACCGCTCGAACAACCGGCTCGATCAGGATCTGGCGCTTTGCGAGAAGCACAAGGTGCCGATGATCATCACCTCGCTCGGCGCCCGCGAGGAGCTCAATCAGGCCGCGCATCGGTGGGGCGGCATCGTGTTTCACGACGTCATCAACCAGAAATTCGCCCACAAGGCGATCGAGAAGGGCGCCGACGGACTGATCCTGGTATCCGCCGGCGCAGGCGGCCATGCCGGCGAGATCTCGCCGTTCGCGTTCGTGGCCGAGACCAGGCAGTGGTTCGACGGGCCGATCGCGCTGTCGGGCGCGATCGGCAACGGTCGCGCCATCCGCGCCGCGCGGACACTCGGCGCCGACTTCGCCTATATCGGCTCCGCCTTCATCGCCACCACCGAGGCCAATGCGGTGGAGGGCTACAAGCAGATGATCACGGCGTCGACCGCGGAGGATATCGTCTATTCCAACCTGTTCACCGGCGTGCACGGCAATTATCTGAAGCCGTCGATCGTCGCGGCCGGCATGGATCCCGATAATCTTCCGGAGTCGGACGCGTCGAAAATGAGTTTCGGCACCGACGACTCCGGCGAGCGCGCCAAGCCGAAAGCCTGGAAGGAAATCTGGGGCAGCGGTCAGGGCGTCGGCAGCGTCGGCAAGATTGTGCCGGCCGCCGAATTGATCGCGCGGTTCAAGCGGGAATACGACGAGGCCGTCGATCCGCCGCTGTGAGGCGGGGGCCTACAATCTGAGCCTGTTGCAACCCCCACCTGCGCGCAGGAATTATTTATATGCACGCCGTCCACCGCGCAACGAAGCGGGCTCCCTCTCCCGCTTGCGGGGGAGGGCGGGGGTGGGGGCAGCCACAACGGAAACGCTGCGTCATTGTCAATGCTGGAGGGCTGCCCGCGCGATCGATCAGCCCTCGGTAATCGGCGTCGGGCTACTCGCTCTCCAGATGCGCGGTGTCGTTCATGCGGCGCAACTGGATGGAACTGGCGGTGATCTCGATTTCGTTGAGGCAGCAAGGATGTTGCGCGAACCGCCAATAGGCCGACAGCGGCATGTCCAGCAACTGGGTCAGCAAGACCCGGTTGACGCTGTCATGGCCCACCAGCACCAGCGTATCAGCCGGCCGCGCCAGAACCAGCCGCAGCACGCCGGCGGTACGGGCCGCGACATCCTGCAGCGATTCTCCGTCCGGAAATCCGACCCGTTGCGGCGTTGCGAACCAGGCCGCGAAAAGATCCGGATTTTGTGCTCGGGCATCGTCATGGCTCAGTGATTGCCATGCGCCATAGTCGATATCGCTGAGGCCGCCGAGCGGCTCGGCGGCCACACCGCAAGCCGCCGCGACTGCCGCGCCGGTGGCGACGGATCGCTGCAGCGGGCTGGTATAGATCGCATCGGGCGCCCAAAGCGCCGATATCCGGCGCGCCAGCAACTCGGCTTGGCGTCGTCCGGTTGCGGTCAAGGCAAGGTCGGCGCGGCCACGGAAACGTTCAGGCTTGATGCCGTCGACATGGCCATGGCGGACCAGAAGAAGGGTCGTCATTGAGTAAAACCCTGTTGACCGCATCGACCGGCAATGGCCCCGGGCGATCTCGCCGTTGGGATGAGGCGGTATTTTTCGTCATCGCGATGTCGGTTTCAATACCGAAGGCCTGCCGAAACCTGGCGCGGCCTCGCCGCTTCGGATGCCGGACGCGGCAACGGCCGGCGGCTTGATATTGATCACGGGTCGGACATCGTCTAATACTCGGGCGTTCAAGGGGATGGGGTTCCCCAAAACCGCCTGATGAGGGCTGATGACTCCTGCCGCGTCGAGAACGCGGGGGGTTAAGCCGTGGCGATCAGCCCGTACAGGCCCCCTTTCATCTCAACGCGAATTCAAGTGACGGCAGCGTGCACAAGCCAGCGATGGTCTGTGCCCTGGGAGGGGAGTGGTCGTGATGACCGGGTCCAGTTACTGGCAGGAAAAATGCAAAGCGGTGACGCGGCCAGAATTCGAGTTTGAACGGCGGCTCAATGTGAAAACAGGACGAGGCAGAGCGTGGATACGATCGACGGCGTGATCTGGGTTGCCCTTGGCAGCGTTCTCGGCGGCACGGCGCGATTCTGGCTGTCCGGCTTCGTGGCGCGGCGGGTCGGCGAGACATTTCCGTGGGGAACGATCGTGGTCAATGTCAGCGGCGCCTTTCTGCTCGGCATTCTCGGCGCATCGGCCGCCAGCCACGGGATTTTCGAAGGCGTGAAAGCGTGGCAGTTCGCGGCGGTCGGCATCCTTGGAACCTATACCACGGTATCATCCTTCAGCCTGCAAACCCTGGCGCTCGCGCGCGACGGCGAAATGAAGCTTGCCGCGGGAAACATGGCGATCTCGCTTGGGCTTTGCCTCATTGCCGTCACCGCCGGCTTCGCGGCCGGCCGCTATGCCTTCGGCTAAGGGGCAGTTCAGGATGCAGGACAACATCTCATCGGGTTCGGCGGCGAGCCATCCAAACGAGCGGCATCCTGGCTCCCAGGCGCGACGCCCCGCATGGTGGCGGGCATTCTGGGACAAGACGGGGTCCTACGTTGCCGTGGCGCTCGGAAGCATCATTGGCGCCGTGGCGCGCTTTCTGGTGTCCGTCCTGTTCGTGAGCCAGTTCGGCAACGGCTTTCCCTGGGCTACCCTGTTCGTCAATGTGACGGGCTCGATGATGATCGGTTTCTATGCCGCGTTGACCGGCCCCGACGGCAGGCTGATGGTCAGTCCGCGGCAAAGGCAGTTCGTCATGGTCGGGATCTGCGGCGGCTACACCACGTTCTCCGCGTTCAGTCTCGAGACCCTGCGGCTGGTGCAGTCCGGCCGCTCCGATACCGCATTGGTCTATCTTTTGGTCTCGGCCGTGACCTGGATCGCCAGCGTATGGCTCGGGCATGCGCTGGCGGCGCGCCTCAATCGTTTGTAAGGGAACGAAACATGCAAATACCAAAACAAGCCGTGCTGCTGCGGATTTTCACCGGTGAGAACGCCAAATTCGAAGGTCGTCCGCTCTATGAAGCCATCGTCAAGAAAGCGCGTGAAATGCAGCTGGCCGGCGCCACCGTGTTGCGCGGTCCGATGGGTTTCGGCAAATCGAGCCTGATCCACACCGACAAGATCCTGCGACTTTCGCTGGATCTGCCGCTGGTGATCGAAATCGTGGATTCCGAGGCCAAGATCAATGAGTTCCTGCCGGTGCTGGACGGCATGATGGACAGCGGCCTGGTGACGCTGGAGAAACTGCAGGTGCTGCAATACGGCAACGACAGGGCCGCCGAGGCCTAGCGGGGCGCGCCGGGGGCGGGCGACTGCAGGCCTGGACGGCTTCCGCGGCAGGCGTGAACTCGGCCCGGCGATGCGCCTTTGGCGCTTGACGGCACGATATCGAGCGGTCTTATCACCCTGGAAAGCGCCGAATTCTGGCTGGCTGGCCGTGCAAACCGGTCCGTCCTCGAGCCGGCGGCTTGAGCCTGCAACGCCCGTCAACTTGTGAATCCCAGAGGAAACTCATGCCAGCCTATCGTTCCCGCACCACGACTCACGGCCGCAACATGGCGGGCGCCCGCGGCCTGTGGCGCGCCACCGGCATGAAGAACGAGGATTTCGGCAAGCCGATCATAGCCGTGGTCAACTCGTTCACCCAGTTCGTGCCCGGCCACGTCCACCTCAAGGATCTTGGCCAGCTGGTGGCGCGCGAAATCGAGCAGGCCGGCGGCGTCGCCAAGGAATTCAATACCATCGCGGTCGACGATGGCATCGCCATGGGGCATGACGGCATGCTCTACAGTCTGCCGTCGCGCGAGATCATCGCCGACAGCGTCGAGTATATGGTCAACGCGCACTGCGCCGACGCCATGGTGTGCATTTCCAACTGCGACAAGATCACGCCGGGCATGCTGATGGCCGCGTTGCGGATCAACATCCCGACCATCTTCGTTTCCGGCGGGCCGATGGAATCCGGCAAGGTCAGCATCAATGGAAAAATCAGGTCGCTCGATCTGGTCGACGCCATGGTGGCGGCGGCCGACGACAGGATCAGCGATGCCGAAGTCGCCGTGATCGAGCGATCCGCCTGTCCGACCTGCGGATCATGCTCGGGAATGTTCACGGCCAATTCGATGAATTGCCTGACCGAGGCGCTCGGATTGGCGCTGCCCGGCAACGGTTCGGTGCTGGCAACGCATGCCGATCGCAAGAGCCTGTTTGTCGAGGCCGGTCATCTGATCGTCGATCTCGCCCGCCGCTATTACGAACAGGACGACGCCACGGCGCTGCCGCGCGCGATCGCCAGCTTCAAGGCGTTCGAAAACGCCATGACGCTGGACATCGCCATGGGCGGATCGACCAACACGGTATTGCATCTGCTGGCGGCGGCCTATGAGGGCGAGATCGCGTTCACGATGCAGGATATCGACCGGCTGTCGCGCCGGGTCCCGGTATTGTGCAAGGTGGCGCCCTCGGTGCCGGACGTGCATCTGGAGGACGTGCACCGCGCCGGCGGCGTGATGGCCATTCTCGGCGAACTCGACCGCGCCGAGTTGATCAACCGCGAACTGCCGACGGTGCACAGCAAGACGCTGGAGGACGCGCTCAATCGCTGGGATATCAGGCGGACCAAAAGCGAGCAGGTGCGCACCTTCTACAGGGCCGCTCCCGGCGGGGTGCCGACCCAGATCGCCTTCAGCCAGCAGCGGCGGTTCGACGAGGTCGACACCGACCGCGCCGCGGGCTGCATCCGCGATGCCGAACACGCCTTCTCCGCGGACGGCGGCCTGGCGGTCCTGTCCGGCAATCTGGCGGTCGACGGCTGCATCGTGAAAACCGCGGGCGTCGATGCAAGCATCCTCAGCTTCGAAGGGCCGGCGCGGATTTTCGAGAGCCAGGACGCCGCAGTCGAAGGCATCCTGGGCGGCAAGATCCGCCCCGGCGACGTGGTGGTGATCCGCTATGAGGGCCCGCGCGGCGGCCCCGGCATGCAGGAGATGCTGTATCCGACCAGCTATCTCAAATCCAAGGGCCTTGGCAAAAGCTGCGCGCTGATTACCGATGGCCGCTTCTCCGGCGGGACCTCGGGCCTGTCGATCGGCCACGTCTCGCCCGAAGCCGCCGAAGGCGGTCTGATCGGCCTCGTCGAGGAGGGCGATCGCATCGAGATCGATATTCCCAACCGTTCGATCCGGCTCATGGTCGATGACGGCGTGCTGGCGCGGCGCCGCGAGGCGATGCTGGCGAAAGATACCCAGGCCTGGAAACCGGCGCAGCGCACCCGCAAGGTGTCGATGGCGCTCAAGGCCTATGCCGCGCTCACCACCAGTGCTGCGCGCGGCGCGGTACGGGTGGTCCGGGAATGAGCCGCGCCGGACATTCGCAACCCGCCCGGGGAACGCTGAGCTGATGGACGCCATCTATCGCGTCGAGGGCGACCGCGTCGTCACCAGCCGCAACGCCGCGGGGCCCTGGGATATCAACATGCAGCACGGCTCGGCGCCGGCGGCCTTGGTGGTCTGGGCCGCCGAGGCGATCCCGACGCCGGAGCCGATGCAGATCGCACGCGTCACCATCGACCTGATGCGCCCGGTGCCGATCGCGCCGCTGAGGATCGAGACCGAAGTGCTGCGGCAGGGCCGCAAGATCCAGCTCTGCGCGGTCAGGCTGAAGGCCGGCGACGTCGTCGCGGTCGGCGCCACCGTGCTCAAGATCAAGGCGCAGGCTTTGAGCTTGCCGCAAGAGGTTGCGGATGTCGCCGTTGAATTTCCCGCGCCCGACCAGGCGCGCGAGGAACTGCCGGATTTTTCCGGCAGTCCCTTTGTCAGGGGCGTCTCGATGCGCGCCGCCCGCGGCCGCTTCGGCGTGCCCGGTCCCGGCGCGATCTGGTATCGGGTCGACTGGCCGCTGGTCGAGGCGTCGCCGGTTTCGCAGGCCATGCGCGCGGTGGTCGCCGCGGATTTCTGCAACGGCACCTCGGCGGCGCTGGATTTCCGGCAATGGACCTTCATCAATGCCGACCTCACCGTCAGTTTTGCCCGCCAGCCGCTGGGAGAGTGGATTTTGCTCGATGCGGAATCCTGGATTGGTCCTGACGGCGCCGGCCTCGCCATGGCGCGGCTGGCGGACCGGCGCGGCTATTTCGGTCGCGCGGTGCAGAGCCTGGTGATCGAGCGGCGATAGCCGGGAATCCCATATCGAATTGTTCGATGGCGGCCGGCGGCCGTGATTTCAGCCCTGCAGCCGCGCGGCGAAGCGGCCCGAATTCGTCCCGCAAATAATCGCATCTTTTAAGGAACCTGATGATGTTTCGGGGGTTTAGCCCGGGTTAAGGGGGTCGTATGGATTCAGCGGAAGAAATCGCCGTCAAGGCGAAAACCGGGATTTGGGGCCTGGACAACATTCTTGCGGGCGGGTTTTCGCGAGGGCACCTGTTTCTCGTGGAGGGCGCCCCCGGGACCGGGAAAACCACCGTTGCGCTGCAGTTCCTGATGGAGGGCGCGCGCGTCGGCGAGAAGTGCCTCTACATTACCCTGTCGGAAACCGAGCGCGAGTTGCGCGACGGTGCGGCGTCCCACGGCTGGGCGTTGGACGATGCCATCGAAGTGTTCGAACTGCTGCCGCCGGAGAGCCTATTGGATTCCGAGCAGCAGCAGAGCCTGCTCTATTCGTCGGATCTCGAACTCGGCGAGACCACCAAGCAGATCTTCGAAGCGGTGGAACGGGCGCGGCCGAGCCGGGTGGTGCTGGACAGTCTTTCCGAAATCAGGCTGCTGGCGCAAAGTTCGCTGCGGTATCGGCGGCAAATTCTGGCGATCAAGCATTACTTCGCAAGATTCGGCGCCACGGTGATGCTGCTGGACGATCTGACCGCCGACCTTGCCGACAAGACCGTGCACAGCGTCGCCCATTGCGTGCTGCGGCTGGAGGAATTGGCGCCGTCCTATGGCGCGGAACGGCGGCGCGCACGCATCATCAAATACCGCGGTGTCAAGTTTCGCGGCGGCTATCACGATGTGACCATCACCACCGGCGGATTGAACGTGTTTCCGCGGCTGGTGGCCTCCGAACATCGCAGCAGTTTTGTGCGGACCAGGATGTCCAGCGGCATTGCGGAATTGGACCAGTTGCTCGGCGGCGGCGTCGAAGCCGGATCGAGCACCCTGATTCTGGGGCCGGCGGGCACCGGGAAATCGCTGACCGCCATCGTCTTCATCGTCGCGGCGATCGCGCGTGGCGAAAAGGCGGCGCTGTTCGTGTTCGACGAAGAACTCGGCCTGCTGTTTGCGCGCATGAAGGGCATCGGCATCGATCTCGAAGCGTTGCGGGATCGCGGCAGCCTCTTCATCGAGCAGGTCGACGCCGCCGAGCTTTCGCCCGGCGAATTTGCGCAGCGCGTCCGCAAGCGGATCGATGAAGACCGCATCAAGACCGTGGTGATCGACAGCCTCAACGGCTATCAGGCCGCGATGCCGGAAGAAAACTCGCTGATCCTGCACATGCACGAATTGTTGCAATATCTCAACCGCCGGGGAGCGGCGACATTCATGACGGTGGCCCAGCACGGACTGGTCGGCGACATGAAGGCGCCGGTCGACGTGACCTATCTTGCCGACACCGTGATCCTGTTGCGCTATTTCGAGGCGCTGGGCACGGTGCGGCGCGCGATGTCGATCATCAAGAAACGCACCGGCGCCCATGAATCCACCATTCGCGAATATCGCATCGACGGCCGCGGCCTGACCATCGGCGGCCCGCTCGAGGGGTTTCAGGGCGTGTTGCGCGGCGTTCCGATCTATACCGGCGAGGGCAAACCCCTGCTGGAAGAGATCGATTCGTGAAACCCGGCGCATCTTCCGAGCGGGCCGTGATTCTCGCGCCGACCGGGCGCGACGCCGCCGTCGCCGCGGCGCTGATCAAGGAGGCCGGGTACTACGCCAATGTCTGCGGCGATCTCGCCGCGCTGCTGCATGAGATCGAAGGCGGCGCCGGTCTGGCGGTGATCGCCGACGAGGCGATCAAGACCGCGGATTTGCGCGGGCTGATGAGATGGCTGAACGATCAGCCGTCATGGTCGGATTTTCCGATTGTGCTGTTGACGCATCAGGGCGGCGGCCCCGAGCGCAATCCGGACGCCGCCCGGCTGGGGCAGGTGCTCGGCAACGTCACGTTCATTGAACGTCCGTTTCATCCGACCACGCTGGTCAGCGTCGTCGGCTCCGCGGTCAGGGGCCGCCGCCGCCAGTACCAGACCCGCGCGATTCTCGCCGACCTCACCGAAAGCGAGGGCCTGTTGCAGACAGCGCTCAGCGCCGGTCATCTCGGCGCGCTGGAGCTGCATCTGCCGGAGCGCGAACTCGAAGCCTCCGACACCTGCAAGAAGTTTTTCGGGCGCAGGCCGGAAGAGCCGTTTTCGTATCAGGATCTGGTCGCGGCGGTACATCCCGACGACCGTGCAAGACGTCTCGAGGTGCTGGACCGGACCCTCAAAACCGGCAGCGACTACCGTATCGAATACCGCAACATCTGGCCCGACGGCTCGCAGCATTGGGTCGACGTGCGCGCCCGCGCGGTTCGCAGGCCCGACGGCAGCATCAAGTCGCTGGTCGGCGTTTCCTCCGATATCACCGCGCGCAAGGTGGCCGAAATCGAGCGCGAAAACCTGCTGGCGCAGCTGGCGGCCGAGCGCACGGCGCTGGCGGAACTGACCGCCACGTTGGAGCAGCGCGTCGAGCAGCGCACCGCCGATCTGATGAAGGAAGTCGCCGCCCGCGAAAAGGCGCAGGACCAATTGCGGCAGGCGCAGAAAATGGAGACGATCGGCCAGCTCACCGGCGGCGTCGCGCATGATTTCAACAATCTGCTGATGGCGGTGATGGGAAATCTCGATCTGCTGCGCAAACGTATTCCGGACGAGCCGCGGCTGCATCGGCTGATCGACGGCGCCATCCAGGGCGCCGAGCGCGGCGCGTCGCTGACGCAACGCCTGCTGGCATTCGCGCGACAGCAGGATCTGCGCGCGGTGCCGGTCGATCTGCGCGCGCTGATCCAGGGCATGATCGACCTGTTGGAGCGGTCGCTCGGGCCCCGGGTCGGGCTGCGGCTCGATCTTCCGGAGGGGCTGCCGCTGGCGCGCATCGACACCAACCAGCTTGAACTTGCGATTCTCAATCTGGCGATCAATGCGCGCGACGCCATGCCGGATGGCGGATCGATCGACATCAGGGTCGATGAATACCAGGTAAGCAGCGATCCGGTCCTGAAGCCCGGCCGCTACCTGCGGCTGTCGGTGGTCGATACCGGCATGGGCATGACGCCGGAGATATTGAAGCGGGCGGTCGAGCCGTTCTTCTCGTCGAAGCCGCTCGGCAAGGGCACCGGCCTCGGCCTGTCGATGGTGCACGGGCTTGCCGTGCAGCTGGGCGGCGCGCTGCAGCTCTCCAGCGCGGTGGGAAAAGGCACCACCGCGACGCTGGTACTGCCTGTCGCCACCGGCCTGCCGGAAGCCGAAAGTCCGCCGCCCGCCGCGCCGAAGGTCAACCGTTCGGCGGTGATCCTGTTCGTCGACGACGACCCGTTGATCGCAATGTCGACCACGGAAATGCTCGAAGACCTCGGCCACCGGGTGATCGGCGCCAGTTCCGGCCCGCATGCGCTCGACATCATCCGCAGCGGCCAGCCGATCGACCTGATGATGACCGATCATGTGATGCCCGGCATGACCGGCATCGAACTTGCGGCGGCGTCGCGGCAGGTGCGGCCGTCGCTGCCGATCCTGCTGGCGACCGGTTATGCCGAACTGCCCGAAGGCGCCCAGCTCGACCTGCCGCGGCTGGCCAAGCCGTATCACCAGGATCAGCTGCGCGACCGCCTCGATCAACTGCTGAGCTGAAGGCGACCAATCTCCCCGTCATCCGACCATCCGCTCGCGCCCGGCCCAGAAGCCGGCCTTCAGCATCTTCTTGTCGACCTTGCCGACGCCGGTCATCGGCAGCTCGCTGACGAATTTGACGTACTTTGGCGCATGGGCGGATCCCTTGCGCGCCTTCACCAGGCCGATCAGTTCCTCCGCGCTCGGCCTGGCGCCGGCGCGCGCCACCACCACCGCGGTGACCGCCTCGCCCCATTTGTCGTCGGGCACGCCGACCACGGCCACCATCGCCACATCGGCGTGTTGCGACAGCACGTCCTCGATCTCGCGCGGAAAGATGTTGAATCCGCCGGAGACGATCATGTCCTTCTTGCGGTCGAGGATGAACATGTAGCCGCGCGGATCGGCGCGAGCGATGTCGCCGGTATGCAGCCAGCCGTTCTTCAGGGTTTCGGCGGTCTGTTCCGGCCGCTTCCAGTATTCCGCCATCACATGCGGCGCGCGAACGCAGATCTCGCCGGGCTCGCCGGTTTCGACTTCCCGGTCGTCATCGTCGAGGATTTTGACCTCGCAGGCGGCGATCGGAAATCCGCAGGACAGGAACAATTCCGGGGTGCGGGGATCATGGTCGGCCTTGCGCAGCACCGACACCGGGTAGCATTCGGTCTGGCCGTAGAGCTGCGAGAACACCGGACCGATCCGCTTGATGCCCTCGATCAGCCGGCTCGGCGACATCGCCGAGGCGCCGTACAGCAACAGCTCCAGCGAGGACAGGTCGGTGCGGTCGAGCGCCGGATGGTCGAGCAGCACATAGATCATGGTCGGCACGAACAGCGTGAAGTTGATGCGCTCGCGCGTGATGGTCTGCAACACCGCTTCCGGATCGAACCCCTTGAGCATGTGCACGGTGCCGCCGCGCATCAGCGCCGGAAGCACCTTGGTGCCGGCGACGTGGCTGATCGGCGCCACCGTGAGATAGCGCGGGGTCTCGGGAATCTCGAAGTCGGACAGGATGGCGTTGGCAAAGCCGCCATATTCGCGGTGATAGCGCAACGCGCCCTTGGATTTGCCGGTGGTTCCGCCGGTGTAATTCAGCGTCGCGATGTCGTCGGCGCCGGCAAGACAGCGCGGCGTCGCGGTTCCGGCATGCTCGGCCGCGGCAAGCAGATCGACGCCGTAGCCGGCGGCGCCGAGCGTGAACACGGATTTCAGACCGGAGGCCCGGGCGGCGAGTTCGCCGCCGCGGTCACGGAAGGTCCCGCCATCGACCACCAGCATCTGCGCCTGTGAATCCTCGATCTGGAACAGTTGGTCGTCGAGCGATCCCAGAGGATGCAGCCAGGTGATCGCGAGCCTCGACAATTGCGCCGCGACGCCGGCGCACCAGGCATCGGCGCGATTGGCGGTGAGCAAGGCCACGCGCGTGCCCGGCTCAAGACCCGCCTGCAGCAGCACCTTCTGGATGCGGCCGATCAGCTCGGCGGTGCCGCGATAGGTGATTTCTCCGCCCGGCCAGCTGAACGCCACCCGCGAGGGGTAGCGCGCCAGCGCCCGCAAGGTCTGGCCGCAGACGGTGGGAAAGGCATAGAGCGGATCGGACATGTTTCCTCCGGTCGATTTTGTCATTGGCCTTCGGTCGTGCCAAAGTTGCCGGACGCTAGCACAGCCAGGCCGGAGCGCGGAACGACAAAGCTGCGGCCGTGAACGAGGAAGCCCGATTGCCATCCGATCCTTTCGCACGCTTTCGGAGCCGCCTCAGCCTGCCGCTGATCGCCGCCCCGATGTTTCTGGTCTCCGGCGTCGACCTCGTGGCGGCGGCCTGCCGCAACGGCGTGATCGGCGCGTTCCCGACGGTGAATTGCCGCAGCCCCGAACAGCTCGACTTCTGGCTTGGCGACATCGAAGCGCGATTGCAGCGTCATTCGGATCACAGCGGCGCGCCTTCGGCGCCGGTCTGTCCGAACCTGATCGTGCACCGCTCCAACGCGCGGCTGCAGCAGGATCTGCAGGTGCTGCTGCGGCACCGGCCGGAAATCGTCATCACCAGCGTCGGATCGCCGGCGCCGGTGCTGGCGCCGCTGCACGACGCCGGCGCGCTGGTGCTGGCGGATGTCGCCAGCATCCGCCATGCCGAACGCGCGGTCGAGGCCGGCGCCGACGGCCTCGTGCTGCTGACCGCGGGAGCCGGCGGCCAGACCGGCTGGCTCAACCCGTTCGTGTTCGTCCGCGCGGTGCGCGCCTTCTTCGACGGCCCGATCGTGCTGGCAGGCGGCATCGGCGACGGCCACGCGCTGCGGGCGGCGCAGGCGCTCGGCTGCGACCTTGCCTATATGGGCACCAGGTTCATCGCCACCGATGAAAGCATGGCCGACCCCAGGTACAAGCAGATGCTGGTTGCAAGCAGCGCCGACGACATCGTGCTGACTACGGCCTTCACCGGCCTGCAGACCAACATGCTGCGGCCTTCGATCGTCGCCGCGGGCCTCGACCCCGACGACCTGCCGCAGCGCGGCGCGATCGACATCGGCCGCGACATCGACGTCGGTGCACGCGACCGGCGCCCTGAGCGCTGGCGCGACATCTGGAGCGCGGGTCATTCCACCTCGGGGGTGACCGAGGTGCTGCCGGTCGGCGATCTCGTCGCGCGCACCCTGGCGGAGTACCGTGCCGCCGGTTCCCGCGTATCCTAGCGCTGGAAGCGGCCGGCTGCCGCATTGGCCGCGCAACGCCGGCCAACGATTGCGGCCTTAACGCGGCATTAACCAGACCGGCAGCAACAATCATCCCCAAGGCCGTTCACCGCTCGCCAGCGGCGGTCGCGCCCAAACCGCCGCTGAAGGGGATGCGACATGGATTTCGAGAAGCTGTACGAAAAAACACCGGCGACCCTCGACGAGATCAGGGCCCGGGTCGCCTACGCGCTGGAGCGGCATCCGCTGTGCCGCAGCGTGCAATTCGACATCGTCAGCATGCCCCGCACCCCCAAGGGCGGCAACTGGACCATCAGCCTGCGCTCGGTGACTCCCGATGCGCTGTGGGAGGCCTCCGATATCGTCGCCGATATCCAGGAAGCCTACGATCTGGCCGCCGCGGCCTGATTCTTGGGCTTCGCCGCCCCCGCGGCACGGTTAAGCCTTAATTAATTCCCAGTTTTGGGCGATGTGACCTTATCGACTGAAACGGAGACCGGATTGACGCGCGTCCTCACCATCCTGGCCCTGACCTGTTTATTGGTGGTCGGCGCCGCCGCCGCCAGCATTCTCGGCCGCGACAGTGTGCCGGCGGCAGGCTCGGAACCCGCGGCAGCCGTCGCCTCCGGTCCGGTCGCCAATCGCGGCAGCAAGCAGGACCGGCTGGCGGTCGCCACGGTGGCGCTGGCTTCCTTCGAACCGCCGCAAACCGCAGAGTTGGGCGAGCCGCTGCGGCAGGCCCTTGCATCCGCGACACCTGCCGACATCGAGTCACCGAGCCCGGCTGCGCCGGCGGCCTCGCCGGTCCCGGCGCAGAAGCCGAAGGCCGCCGCCAAGCCGGTGGTGCAGAAATCCTATGCGCTGCTCAGCGACGTGCAGATCGCCGGCATCAAGGAGCGGCTCCAGCTTTCCGCCGACCAGGAATCCTATTGGCCCGCGGTGGAAGATGCGCTGCGCGCCATCGCACGGAGAATCCACGCCACCAGGCAGACCGATCCGCATGCCACCGGCGCGCCGATCGATCCCGACGCCGCGGAAGTCCAGCAGCTGAAATCGGCGGCGATGCCGCTGTTGTTTCAGCTGCGCGAGGACCAGAAGCGCGAAGTGCGCACGCTGGCCCGCCTGATCGGGCTGGAAAAAGTCGCCTCGCAGATCTGACGCGGAATTGTTTGTTGCGGCGGCCGGTTTTGGCCGGCTGTCTAGGCCGCCCGGCGGTCCGCGTTTTCAGCTTCCGGCGCCGTTGTCGGCTGGCCCCACGACTTCAAGTACGGCATCTTGAGCAAGCCGCTCACCGATTGCTTTTCCGGATCATCAAACCCGTCCAGGCCGTAATGCAGCTCTGCAAAGCGCGGTCCATGGCTGTAGCTGCGACCGAGCCGATCCCATATCGACAGTAGATTCGCGTAGTTCATGTCGGTCTCCGGCAGATGCCGCGAATGATGAACCTTGTGCATGTTGGGGGTGACGAAGATCAGCCGAAGCCAGCGATCCAGCCGCGCCGGCAGCCGGATATTGGCGTGTTCGAGCTGTCCGTTGAAAGCCGACAGCGTCAGGTAGACCAGCAGGACCCAGATCGGCGTGCCGAAGGCGAAAACGCCGGCGATGTGCCAGCCGACCCGCCACAGGGTTTCACCGGGATGCTCCCGGAAGGCGGTGGTGACATCCACTTCGCTGTCGGCGTGATGGACGCGGTGGAAGTTCCACATCCACGCAATCTTATGCATGGTGAGATGCGCGAAGTAGGCGAACAGATCGAGGCCGGCGATGCCGACGACAAGCTGCCAGGCGGGACCAAGCCCAAGCCAATAGGACAGACCGAATTGGGCCTGCGCCGTCATGCGCACGGCCAGCGGCGAAATCGGGCTCAGCAGCAAATTCATCAGAAGAAAGATCACCGTGAGCGTGAAATTGCGGATCGCGTGCCCGCTCCAATTCCCCTTCGCATAGCCGAACAGCGGAAACGCGGCTTCGAACAGCAACACCACGCCGAAGGTCAGCGCCAGAAACCCGAGGCGGAATCCGACGGATGACAATCCGGCGCTGAAGGCGTCGCTGGCCGCCACGGGCAAGGCCAATATCGTCCCGATATCCATCATCGTGTCTCTCCTCGCAAATAAAACGGTTGTTCGTTTTGTATAGGTTTGGAAAAACCCCGTCAAGCCGCTGGCGTCAGGGGTAGCGAGGGCGAGGCTGGAGGGCGGGCCGGAAATCGCCGGCACGATGATTTGCCGCGCCAATGCGCTCGTGCCCCCGACGCAGCGCAGTCCGGGACATCAGCCCTCTGGTCGTGGCAGGAGCGACGTTCCGTCCTGGAGTTGATGCGCCGGCGGGTCGGCGCAACCCACCGCCCGCTGACAGGTGGATGCCGGGTCGCGACAAGAAGCGCGTTAAACTATGATCGGAGCATCGGTTCTGATCCGATCAGAGCCGATAAGGTTCCAGGCTTCGGTGGTCCGCGCGCCTGAGCGGTCAGCGCGACGCGGGTGCCAGACCCCGGAGCAGGACATCAAACGTCTTCAGCGCCGCGGTGATCTCGAACGGTTCGCCCCACACCGACTGCAGCACGAAGCCCTGGAACATCGCGACCATCGCCCGCGCGGTGCTCGGCGGATCGATCTTTCGGTCGATCACGCCGAGTCGCTGGCCACGCCGCAACAATTCGGTGATCGCCGCAACCGGCGCGCGCGTGCCGCTCACGACCTGGGCTTTCACCTCGTCGCTGCGCAGCGCTTCGGCCCAGAGCTGCAGTCCCACCCTGCGGGTCCGCAGCCCGTCTTCCTTCTGCAGGTCGGCCAGGAACTCGCGTGCAATCGTGCGAAGGGCTGCGATCGGGTCCGCCGACTTGTCGCGGGAGGAGAGCAGGGCGGCGTCGTGGGCGTGCCGCCGCTCCCCCATCGCCCGGATCAGATCGTCCTTGGTGGGAAAGTAGCCGTAGATGCAGCCGGCGCTCAGCCCGGACTCACGGATGACATGTCGGATCGTGGACTGATGGAAGCCCTCGCGCGCAAAGCAGCTTTCGGCGGCGGCGAGAATTTCGTCGCGCCGCGCCTGCGATGTTTCCGGCTTGACCTTGGGCATGATTATTCCACTCGATCGCTGTGTGACGTCGTCCGGCATGGCCGCGGTTTTGCAGCATCGGCCGCGCCAACGGCCCGGCCAACGCCGCGATCTCGAACCGGATTCCGGCTCTGGCTGCTGGCGTGCGCCCGCCGACAGGCGCAAACCGGGCAGCGCGGCAAGCCGCACCCGGGCACCCAGGGCTATCGCATATAGAACAAGCCGTCGCCGCATCTCTTTCTTACCCTCCCCTGCAGGGGCACGGGGCATCGACGGGGCTTGCAGAATACAAATAAAACGGACATCCTTTTTAAATGCTGAAGAGCGAACCAGTCAAGCCAACCGGGCCGCCAGGCAGCAAGCGTGGCCGGCCCCCGGCCGCGCTGCGGCGAAGCCGACGCCGATGACGCAGTGGATGAACCTCGCAACTCTGCTCGCGGTGCTGCAGGGCGCTTGCGCCGGCGTCATCGCTGGTTTCGTCTCCGGCCTGCTCGGCGTCAGCCCGGGCGGCATCATGGTGCCGGCGGTCTGCCTCACGCTTGGTGTGGATCAGCACGTCGCGCAGGGCATCTCGCTGGTCGCCCAGATCCCGCCGACCGGCGTCAGCGGGGTTTTGGAATATCGCCGCCGCGGTCAGGGCGTTCCGCTTCTCTGGGTGGCGCTATTGTCCGCCGGCTTCATCGGCGGCGGCGCGCTCGGGGCGGTCGCAGCCGGCAGCCTGTCCGACCGGGCCTTGCGATGGTCGTTCGTCGGCTATCTGCTGATCCTTGCGGCCATTGCGGCGTTACGCGGCCAGGGCCCGGCATCGTCGACGCCGGAAGCGCCGGTGGCCGCGCCGCACGGAATCGCGCTGGTCGGCATCGGCGTCGCCGCGGGCCTGTCGTCGGGCCTGCTCGGTATCGGCGGCGGCCTCGCGGTGACGGCGTTATCCACCACCCTGCTGCATCTCGGACAACACCGGGCGCAGGCGATGAGCCTGATCCTGACTCTGCTGCCGCTCACCATCCCGGCGGCCGGCGTCTATCTGGCGCAGGGCTGGGCGCTTCCCTGGTGGTCGATCGCCGGGGTGATTGCCGGACTTTGGATCGCCACGGCGGCCGGCGCCCGGCTCGCCAATCGTCTGCCGGAACGCCTGCTGCGACCGACATTTATCGTATTGATCCTCGCGATGGCGGGCTACATGGCGACGAGATCCTGAGGCGGCCGAAGCGGTCAGGTGGCGCAGCCCCTGAGAAACAGCTCTGCGCAAGCACGGGCGCGCTGATGAATCTCTTTCGATGACAGCGGTTTCCGCTGCCGCAGCAGCGCGGCACGCTGCGGTTCGGAGATCATCATTCCCAACAGCATGCCGGCGGCGGCCTTGGGATCATCCAGTCGAAGCGCGCCGGTCTTGCACTTTGCGGCGAGCCATGCGGCGAGCGCCACCGGGACGCGCTGGATGCCGTTCTTGTAAAACGCCTCGGCGATTTCCGGAAAACGGTCGCACTCGGCGATCACAAGCCGGTGCAGGCCGACCACTTCCTCGTCGAGCGTCAGCCCCGCACAATCGATCAGCATGATCGTGAGCGCTGTGGTGAGGTCGGGCTCGTCCACCACATCGGCAACGATCTTGGAGAAGAACTGATCCAGCCGTGCCGCGACCATGCCCTGCAGCAGTTCGGCCTTGGTCGGGATCAACCGGTAGAGCGTCTTGGTCGATACGCCGGCTCGGCAGGCCACCGCCTCCATGCTGGTCGGCGCGTAGCCATTGGCGAGGAATTCACCCCGCGCGGCCTCGTAGATCAGCCGCAGCGTGTCGGCATCCAGCCTGACCTTCGGCCGCCCCCGGCTGCGCTTCACACTTCCTTGAACCTTGTCCATCGAATTAAACCCTGCCGGCTCTTGACGGCCCCTGCCTAGCGCCCATTTTGGAAAATATCAAGTTTCCTAATATGGGCCTTGTCGATAGGGGCCTGATGGCCGGTTTGCCGCGGGCCCGACAAGACAAACAATGAGGGGGAGTACTGACCATGACGCGCCACCCGACATCGATCGAGGTTGAACGGCGGATATCGCTGGTGCAGGCGGTGCCCGATCTGCACGCCGATGTCTCGGCCGCGGCGAAAACCGACCAGCGTCCTGAAATGCCAGCGATCCCCTACACTTCCGGGAGGGCCGGCGAACCGAACCAGGGCGACGCCGGCAACGCCCCGGCCTCTGCGGCGCCGGCGAGCGCGCGTCATCGGCGCGCCTGGCTGATCGGCGCGGCGGCCGCGGCCCTGCTGGTCGCGGCCGGCTTCTACGCCTGGCAATATTGGACCGTCGGCCGCTTCCAGACCGCCACCGACGATGCCTATGTCGAGGCCGAAAACACCACGATCGCCCCCCGGGTATCCGGCTATCTCTCCGAGGTGCTGGTCGGCGACAACCAGCATGTCGCGGCCGGGCAGATCCTGGCCCGCATCGACCCCCGCGATTTCGAAATCGCGCTCGACCAGGCCAGCGCGGATGTCGCCGCGGCCAACGCGGCGATCGCCAGCAAACGGGCCCAGCTCGATATCCAGGGCTCGACCATCGAGGCGGCGCAGGCGGCGCTGGCGGTCGACCAGGCCAATGAGAAATTCGCAAGGCAGGAGGACAAACGCTATTCCGACCTCGCCGCGTCCGGATTCGGCAGCGTGCAGAATGCGCAGCAGGCGGGGTCGCGGATCGCCGCGGCAAGCGCCAGCGTGCGGCGCGATACCGCAGCCCTCGCCTCCGCGGTCAAGCAGGTCGACCTCCTGAGGGCGGAAATCGCCCAGGCCGAGGCAACCCTGGCGCATGATCGCGCGATCCAGCGCCAGGCTGAGCTGAACCTGAGCTATGCGACCGTCCGTTCGCCGGTCGATGGCGTGGTCGGCAACCGCACCTTGCGGGTCGGCCAATACGTCCAGGGCGGCACCCAGCTGATGGCGGTCGTGCCTACCGCGGACACCTATATCGTCGCCAATTTCAAGGAAACCCAGCTGACCCATGTCGCGCGGGGCCAGCCGGTGGATATCGAGGTCGATACCTTCCCGGGCCAGGTCGCGCACGGCCATGTCGACAGCATCGCTCCGGCCAGCGGCCAGCAGTTCGCGCTGCTGCCGCCCGACAACGCCACCGGAAACTTCACCAAGATCGTGCAGCGCATCCCGGTCAGGATCAGCATCGACGCCCGGGGCTCGCTGATCGGCGAGCTGCGGCCCGGCATGTCGGTGACCCCGACCATCGATACCAGACCGGCCGGCACCCGGGTTGCCGTCGCGCAACAGCGCATCGACTGATGCATCCGCCAAGGAGGCGCCGCCATGTCAAATGCACCCTTGATCCTGCCGCCGCCGCCCGCGGCCGACCGCGCCAGCCTCACCACATGGATTGCCATCTCCGCCGCCATGATCGGCGCCTTCATGGCGATCCTGAACATCCAGATCACCAATGCCTCGCTGCTCAACATCGAGGGCGGCATCGGCACCGGCATCGACAATGGATCGTGGATCTCGACCTCGTACCTGATCGGCGAAATCATCGTCATCCCGCTGACCGACTACCTGAGCCGGGTGTTCTCGTTTCGCATCTACATGCTCGCCAGCGCCATCCTGTTTCCGGTGTTTTCGATCGCCTGCGCCTTCACCCACGAGCTCGGTTCGATGATTGCGATGCGCGGCCTGCAGGGCTTTGCCGGCGGCGTGCTGATCCCGATGGCGTTCACGCTGGTGCTGACAAAACTCTCCAGGGCGCAGCAGCCGATCGGGCTGGCGCTGTTCGCGGTGGCCGTGACATTTGCCCCGGCGATCGGGCCGACCATCGGCGGCTATCTCACCGAGAATTACGGCTGGCAGGCGATCTTTTTCGTCAATGCCGTGCCCAGCGCGGTGATGGTGATCGCGCTGTTCTTTACCCTGGAGCGGCGGCCGATGCAGCTCGGGCTGCTGTGGCAGGGCGACTGGCTCGGCATCGCCACCATGGCGATCGGGCTTTCGGCGTTGCAGGCCGTGCTCGAGGAAGGCAACAAGGATGACTGGTTCGCCTCGCCGTTCATCCTGCGGCTGGCGATCGTCGCGGCTGTCAGCCTGTCGCTGTTCGTCTGGATCGAGCTTCGCATCGCCCAGCCCCTGATCAGGCTGCGTCTGCTCACGCAGCGCAATTTCGGCTTCGGCACCATCTCGGTGGTGCTGGTCGGGTTCGCGCTGTTCGGCTCGGTCTACATCCTGCCGGCCTATCTCGGGCAGGTGCAGCACTACAATGCCGAACAGATCGGCAAGGTGATGGCCTGGACCGGGCTGCCGCAATTGCTGCTGATCCCGCTGGTGCCGCGGCTGATGCGGCGCTTCGACCCGCGCCACATCGCCTTTGTCGGCATCAGTATTTTCGCCGCCAGCTGCTTCATGAATACCGCGATGTCGGTGGACTATGCGGGAGACCAGCTGTTCATTCCCAACGTCGTGCGCGCGGTCGGCCAGGCCCTGGTGCTGACGCCCCTGACCTCGGTCGGGCTCGGCAGCATCGCCCCGGCCGACGCGGCGGCGGCCTCGGGCATTTCCAACATGCTGCGCAATCTCGGCGGCGCGGTCGGCACCGCGGTGCTGGCGACCATCATCACCAAGCGCGAGCAGTTCCATTCCAACATCATCGGCCAGTCGGTGACGATGGAAAGGGGCGAGGTGCGCGACCGTCTCGCCGCGCTCAGCCGCTATTTTGCGGCGCATGGCGTCGCCGACCCGGCCGCGGCCAGCCATCAGGCCGTGATCGCACTCGGCAATTCGGTCAGGCAGCAGGCGCTGGTGATGGGCTTCAGCGATACCTTTGCGGTGATCGGCGTGGTGCTCGGCCTTGCCGCGGCCGCGATCCTGCTGACGCGGAAGAGCCGTCCGGGCCGAGCTGCGGTCGCGCACTGAACGAGGGGCGGCCGCGCGCCTGAAATGTCGGCCTCGGATCCGAACCCGGTCGCCGAGCTTCCCTACAGCCCTGCAGGAGCCGCAACGATACTGGCCGCGCCGGTGACCACGGCGTTGACGAAGGCCAGGGTGCTGATCTTGAACATCTGGGCCGCGCCGGCACAGGCGGTAAACAGCTTGCCTTGCGGGGAGAGGTTGTCCACCAGTTCGGCAGCATCCTCGATTCCCGTAACAAGGGCCGGATCGGGTCGTGGGATGACGGTGCCGTTCGCGTCCTTGAGCTCCGCCCCGTTGAACTGATCGGTGGCATCGGCGATCGCCTGAAGGCATTGAAGACGGACCGCGCTGGCAGCCGTATTGGCAGCCTTCGCCTTGAGAATGGCGTAGTCGATATCCGGCTTCTGCACCGCCTGGATCCTCTTGACGATCCGCTGCAGGTCCTCCGCGGGCTGGCCGGTGAGGTTGCCGCAGAGTTTCAATGGCTCCCACGGCACCAGACATTTTGCCGATGGCGAGTCATCGGGAGCTGCAACATGTCTCCTTACCTGCGCATGGCCGGGTGAATTCATTGCCAGCATCAAGAGAGCGATTGTCGTCATCCTCATCATTACCAATTCCCCCAGGAAACGGGCAGATCGCCAAACCTGAAGTGTAGCACCGGCTCAACCACAGGTAAATGTCAGGGCGGAGTGACCGATACATGACACATGCGCGGGATCGTGGCGCCGAAGCCATCCCGCGTGCAGCGCACCGCGCTTGATCGGGTGGATGTTTTAAGATCAAATCCCGATCTCGGAGTGATCCATGGGGAGAGAGAAATGATCAGAGGGATATTGTTGGCGGCAATGATCGCCACGTTTGCCGGCGGCGCGGCCTTCGCGCAGGAAAGCTGCGACAGCAAGGCGGTCGGCAAGGACGGCAAGCCGCTGGCGGGCGCCGCCAAGACCTCGTTCATGAAGAAGTGCCTGGCGGATTCCTGCGCCAGCAAGGCCGTGAGCGCCGACGGCAAGCCGCTGTCCGGCGCCGCCAAGACCAGCTTCATCACCAAGTGCGAAAAGGGCGCCTAGGTTTTTTCAAGGCGCGGTGTCCCACCAGGCGCGACCTCGCGATCAAGATGGTGGATGTCCTGGAGCCGCAGCCTTGAGCGGCTCTGCTTTCGCGCCGGCCTGACCCTGCGCCGACGGCGGATTCGATGACCGGCATGGCGAGACTGATCTTGCATCATTACGACTTCTCGAACTATTCCGAGAAGATCCGGGTGGCGATGGGCTACAAGTCGCTGGACTGGGCCAGCGTCGAGATGCCCCCCGTGCTGCCGAAGCCCGATCTGGTGGCGCTGACCGGAGGCTACCGGCGTGCGCCGGTGCTGCAGATCGGGGCCGACATCTACTGCGACACCCGGCTGATCCTGCGGCAATTGGAGGCGACGGCGCCGCAGCCGACGCTCCATCCCGAGGGATCGACGGCTATCGCGAACGCGGTCGCGGCATGGGCCGAGGGGCAATTGTTCGGCCCCTTGATGCTGTATGCGTGGGGCAGCAACCACGACCTGATGCCGCCGCAATTGTTCGAGGACCGGGCGCGGATGCGCGGCCTGCCGACCCCCGGCGTCGCCGCCGTCGCCAAGGCGGCGGCGCGCAGCGCGCCGCTGGTGCGGCTGCAGCTTTCGATGATCGAACAGATGCTGGCGGACCAGCGGCGCTGGATCTGCGGCGACCGGTTTTCCGCAGCCGACCTTGCGGTCTATCACGCGGTCTGGTTCCTGACCGATCGCTCCGACCGGCTCGCCCACGAACTGGCGCCGTTCGCGGCACTGTGCGGCTGGCGGCAGCGGGTGCGCGAACTCGGCCATGGACGCCCCGAGGCGATGCCGGCGTCGGAGGCGATCGAGATTGCGCGATCATCGGAGCCGGCCCCGCCGCGCCCGGCAAAACCGCAGCCGGAAGATCCGCCGCGGGGAAGCATGGTCGAGGTCCGCGCCGCCGACTACGCCAGGGACGCGATCACCGGAATGCTGGATTTCATCGACGATGACGAGATTTCGATCCGCATCGGCAACGACCGGGTCGGAAATGTCGCCGTGCATTTTCCCCGCGTCGGCTTCGAGATGCGGCCGGCGCGGTGAGCGGCGGCGCTGAAGCCTCGATCGCTGCTGTTTGCGCTATTTGCCGGTAAAGCGCGCCGGCCGCTTTTCGACAAAGGCGGCGGCGCCTTCGCGCAGGTCGGCGGTGCCGAAGGCATGCGATTGCGACGTCGCCTCGTCGTCGAGCGTCGCCGCCAGCGATGCGTTCCACGCCCGGTCGATCTGGTGCTTGATCAGGCCGATGCTGACCGGCGGCCCGTCGGCGAGTTTTTGCGCGACGCCAAGGGCCTCGGCCGCCAGGTCGGCGTCTTCCACCATTTTCCAGATCAGGCCCCATTGCTCGGCCTTCTCGGCATCGAGCGGCTGTCCGAGCAGTGCCAGCGCGCGGGCGCGGGCGACGCCGATCGAGCGCTGCAGCAGCAGCGAGGTTCCGGCATCGAGTGCGGCGCCGAGTCGGACAAAGCTCAGCACGAAGCGTGCCGATCGCGCCGCGATCACGATGTCGCCGGCCAGCGCGATGCCGACGCCGGCACCGGCGGCCGGTCCGTTGACGGCGACGACGATCGGCTTCCGCGAACCGCGGATCTGCTCGATCACCGGATTGATGCTGGCGCGCATGCCGGCGCCGATCTGCTCTCCCGCCGCAAAGGTGTCGCCGCCGCCCAGTTGCGCCCCGGCGCAAAACCCCTTGCCCGCCCCGGTCAGCATGATCGCCCGCACGGCGGAATCGTCGATCGCGGCATCCAGCGCCTGGCCCAGCTCGCGCAAAAGGCTGCCGGCCAGCGCGTTGTATTGCGCCGGGTTGTTGAGCGTCAGGATCGTGACCGACCCGCGCCGTTCGCTGACAACCATCGACATGTTATGCTGGCTCCTGATGATAGGCTGGTTCTAGTCCAGCGATTGTGGACCGGAATGACAACCATAAATCACTTCCGTTACAACGATCTTGCGATCAACAGTTTCATCACTTCGTTGGTGCCGCCATAGATCTTCTGGATCCGCGCATCGACGAACATCCGCGAGATCGGATATTCCTCCATGTAGCCGTAGCCGCCGTGAAGCTGCAGACACTCGTCGGCGGTCTCGACCTGCTTTTGCGCGCACCACCACTTCGCCATCGACGCGGTCACGGCATCGAGGTCGCCGGCGATCAGCCGTTCGATGCACCAGTCGAGGAACACCCGCGCGATGGTCGCCTCGGTCTTGCGCTCGGCGAGCTTGAACGCGGTGTTCTGGAACTCGATGATCGGCTGGCCGAACGCCTTGCGCTGCTTGGTGTAATCCGTGGTGATCCGCACCGCCCGCTCCATCGCGGCGACGGCGCCTACCGCAATGATCAGCCGTTCCTGCGGCAATTGTTGCATCAACTGCTGAAAACCCTGTCCCTCCGCCTCGCCGAGCAGGTTCTCGAACGGCGCCACGGCGTCCTCGAAGAACAGTTCGGAGGTATCGGAAGCGTGCAGCCCGATCTTGTCGAGGTTGCGCCCGCGCTTGAAACCCGGATTGGCCGCGGTTTCGACCACGATCAGCGAAAGTCCCTTGGCACCCGGCCCGCCGGTGCGGGCGACCACGATGATCAGGTCGGCGGTCTGGCCGTTGGTGATGAAGGTCTTCTGGCCATTGATGACGTAGCTGTTGCCCTTGCGTTGCGCCGTGGTCCGCACGCTCTGCAGGTCGGAGCCGGTACCGGGCTCGGTCATGGCGATGGCGCCGATCAGTTCGCCGCGCGCCATGCCGGGCAGCCAGCGCCGCTTCTGCTCCTCGGAGCCGTAGTTCAGGATGTAATGCGCGACAATGCCGCTGGAGACCGAGACGCCGCCCAGCGCGTCCGGGACGATGCTCTCCATGTCCTCGAACACCGCGGCATCATAGGCGAAGCTCGCGCCCAGCCCGCCATAGGCCTCGGGTACGCTCGGCAGCAGCGCGCCCATCCCGCCCAGCGCCTTCCAGGCCGAGCGGTCGACCATCTTCTGCTGCCGCCATTTTTCCGCGTGCGGGGCAAGATCGTGAGCGAGGAATTTGCGGAACTGGTCGCGGAACACGTCCAGCTCCTCGGTCATCCAGGACGAGCGATAGGTCATGGCGCTTTGGCCTCACGGGAAAAGGAATGGCTGCTTGAATATGCCGGCCTGCGGGCCGGCCGGCGCCGCCAGCCTATATCAAAAGGCCGCCGCCGCAGACGATCACCTGGCCGCTGATGTAGTTCGATTCCGGGCTGCAGAACAGGTAGACCGCGTCGGCGGCCTCTTCGGGCGTGCCGCCGCGGCCGAGCGGGATCATCCGGGCCATGGCGTCGAGCATCTGCGGCTGCACCCCGACCTTGATGTCGCGGCCGGCGACATCGATGGTCTTCTGCTGGGCCTCGATCGGCTGGGTCAGGCGGGTGTTGATCAGCCCGAACGCCACGCAATTGACGTTGACCTTGTAGCGTCCCCACTCCTTGCACAGGGTGCGCGTCAGGCCGACCAGCGACGCCTTGGCCGAGGCGTAGCTCGCCTGTCCGGCATTGCCGTAGAGTCCCGCGATCGAGGAGATGTTGACCACCTTGCGGAAGACCTCGCGGCCGGCCTCGGCTTCCTTTTTCGCCATGATCCGGATCGGCTCGGCGGCGGCGCGCAGAATGCGGAACGGCGCCACCAGATGCACGTCGAGCATGGCCTGGAACTGCTCGTCGGTCATCTTCTGGATCGTGGAGTCCCAAGTGTAGCCGGCATTGTTGACGATGATGTCGAGGCCGCCGAAATTTTCGGTGGCGGCGCCGACAAAGCGGTCGGCAAAGCCCGGTTCGGAAACGCTGCCATTGACCGCGACCGCCGCGCCGCCGGCCGCCTTGATTTCGGCGGCGACCGCGTCGCCGGGCTCGGCGTCGAGATCGTTGACCACCACCCTGGCGCCTTCGCGGCTGAGCTTCAGGGCAATGGCGCGGCCGATGCCGCGCCCCGATCCGGTGACAAGAGCTGTTTTTCCCTCGAGTTTGGACATTTCTTTTCCCTGATCAGAGCGCGATGATGGCTTCACCGGCAAGCTTGACCTCGCCGTTTTGGTCCCGGGTGGTCAGGGCGAGCCTGGCCCGGCTTTCGCCCTCGTGTTCGATCAATTCGGCGACATGACCCTCGCAGGTCAGCTCCGCGCCCAACTGGGTGATCGCCGCAAACCGGGTCGAGAAGCTGCGAATGCGTTGCGGCGGAACCGCGTCGGTCAGCGCCTGGCCGAGCCAGGCCATCACCAGCATGCCGTGCGAGAACACGTCGGGAAAGCCGGCTTCCCTGGCGAAGTCGATGTCGACATGGATCGGATTGTGGTCGCCCGAGGCGCCGCAATACAGCGCCAGCCTGTGCCGGGTGATCGGCGGGAAAGTCTTGAAAACCATGCGCTCGCCGACCGCGGGGTGACTTGTCGGTGTTTCACTCATGCGGTCCCCTCAATTCCGCACCACGATGGTGCGCGCGGTGTCGGCGACATGGGCGCCCTGCTGGTTGGTGATTGCGGTTTCCACCACCACCATGGTCATGGCGCCGCCTTTCTTGTCGGCAACGCTGGAGACCCGCGACCTGAAGGTCAGCGTGTCGCCGACCAATACCGGCGCGTGATAGCTGAAACGCTGTTCGCCGTGCAGCACGCGGCCGAGATCGATGCCGAGCTCGGTGAAGAACCCGAACGGATTTTCGTTGTCGATCATCTCGAGGCAGAACAGATAGGTCGGCGGCACCGGCGTTGCCGGATAGCCGGCCGCCCGTGCGGCCGCTTCGTTGCGGTAGACCGGGTTCTGCTCGCCGAGCGTGTCGAAAAAGAAACGCAGGCGTCCCGGTTCAACCCGCGCGGTGACCGGCGCAAGCGTACGCCCGACGGCGGACTGATCGACCATGACTTCCCCTTACACTCGCTCGTACAGCGTCACCACGCAGGCGCCGCCGAGGCCGAGATTGTGCTGCAGCCCCAGACGCGCGCCGTCGACCTGGGTCGCCGCAGCACTGCCGCGCAACTGGCGGGTCAGCTCATAGCATTGCGCCAGACCGGTGGCGCCGAGCGGGTGTCCCTTCGACAACAGGCCGCCGGAGGGATTGGTGACGATCCGGCCGCCATAGCTGTTGTCGCCGTCGTCGATGAAGCGCGCCGCGCCGCCCTCCGGGCACAGCCCGAGAGCCTCGTAGGTGATCAGTTCGTTGTGGGCGAAGCAGTCATGCAGCTCGACCACGTCGAGATCGTCGGGGCCGATGCCGGCCGCCTCGTAGACCCGGCTGGCGGCGTCCCGCGCCATGTCGTAGCCCACCACCTGCATCATGTCGCCGGCCTCGAAGGTCGAGGCGGTATCGGTGGTCATCGCCTGGGCGGCGATCCGGACATCCTTGTTCAGGCCGTGCTGGCTGGCGAATTTCTCCGACACCAGCACCGCCGCGGCGGCGCCGCAGGTCGGCGGGCAGGCCATCAGCCGCGTCATCACGCCGGGCCAGATCACCTGGTCGTTCATGACGTCGTCGGCGGTGACTTGCTTGCGGAACAGCGCCAGCGGATTGTTGCCGGCGTGGCGGCTCGCCTTGGCGCGGACCTTGGCAAAGGACGCAAGCGGGGTGCCGTATTTCTTCATGTGGCTGAGGCCGGCGCCGCCGAAATAGCGCAGTGCCAGCGGCACGCCGGGGGCATCGACCAGCTTGTCGGCGGCGGCGTCGAATTCGTCGAACGCGCTCGGCCGGTCGGTGAACACCGCGCCGAGCGCGCCCGGCTTCATCTGCTCGAAGCCGAGCGCCAGCACGCAATCGGCGGCGCCGGACTCGATGGCCTGGCGGGCGAGGAACAGCGCCGTCGAGCCGGTCGAGCAGTTGTTGTTGACGTTGACGATCGGGATCCCGGTCATGCCGACCGGATACAGCGCGCGCTGGCCACAGGTCGAATCGCCGTAGACGTAGCCGACATAGGCCTGCTGGACACGGCCGTAATCGACGCCGGCATCCTGCAGCGCGAGCTTCGCCGCGGCTGCGCCCATCACCTGGTACGGCTCGTTGGCGCCGGGCTTGACGAACGGGATCATGCCGACCCCGGCAACACAAACGCGGGACATTGGCTCCTCCAAAAATTACCCATTGGACTTTTTATTACCGGTGGGTAATATACGGGCCGACACGACACCGAGTCAATGCGCTGGTGGAGCGATTCCGAAGTTCAATCGCCATTCCGGGGCGCGCTCTTGCGCGAGCCCGGAATCCATAACCCCCGCCGGGAGTATGGATTCCGGGCCTGCGCCTCAAGTCGGCTATCGCCGACTGAAGACGCATCCCGGAATGACAGATCAACGATCATGAGATCGGTTTCATGGAATCGATCGTCCGGGAGCAGAAAATCGAAATGGACGCGCGCGACTCCTCTTCCGATGCATCTCCCTGGATGCCGTTCGAAAGCCGCCGCCGCGCCCGCGACGAGAAGCGCGACGCGGTGCTGCGCACCGCCGTGCAGCTGTTTCTCGAACAGGGCTATCACCGCGCCACGCTGAACGAGGTCGCCGAGCGGCTCAACATCACCAAGCCCGCGCTCTACAACTACTTTCGCGGCAAGCAGGATATCCTGTTCGAATGCTGGGCGCTGGGCCGGGAGCGGGTCGACGACTTCATCGCCGGGATCGACGCCGCCGGCGGCACCGGACTGGCCAAGCTGCGCAAGCTGATCCACGCCTATGCGCAAGTGATGACCACCGACTACGGCGCCAGCCTGGTGCGGTTCGATCCGCGGGATCTGACCGAGAAGAACAGTGCCATCGTCCGCGCCAGCAAGCGCGGCGTCGACCGCTGCTTTCGAAAATATATCGCCGACGGCATCGCGGACGGCTCGATCGGGCGGTGCGATCCCAAGATGACCGCGTTCGCGATCGCCGGATCGCTGAACTGGATCGGCCACTGGTTTCAGCGCGACGGCGCGTTGTCGGCGGAAGCCATCGCCGATGAATTCACGCAGCGGCTGACCGAAGGGCTCGCGACCGGACCATCCAGAACGAGGGCGGCATCGACCCTCGGCAAAAAACCAACCATCAAGCGGAGGATCACGTGAACGTCACCCATGGGTTAAGGCGCGCGCTGCAGGTCAATCCTGACGGGCTAGCCACGGTATTCGGCGCCAGGCGGCGCAACTGGCGGGAGATCGGCGAGCGGGTGGCCCGCCTTGCCGGGGGAATTCGTTCGCTCGGCTTGGCGCCGGGCGACCGCGTCGCGGTGCTGTCGCTCAATTCGGATCGCTATCTGGAACTCTATCTGGCCACGGCCTGGGCCGGCGCGGTGATCGTGCCGCTCAACATCCGCTGGAGCCCGCTGGAAAACCAGGACGCCATGCAGGACTGCCGCGCCGGCGTGCTGTTCGTAGACAAGGCCTTTGCATCGACCGGCGCAGCATTGGCCAGGGCGCTGCCGGACCTGAAGCTCATCTATGCCGACGACGGCGACGTGCCGGACGGAATCGGGAGCTACGAGCAGCTATTGGCGCGAAGCGAGCCGATGCCGGACGCGATGCGCGAAAGCCGCGACCTCGCGGGTATCTTCTACACCGGCGGCACCACCGGCCGCTCCAAGGGGGTGATGCTCAGCCACGGCAACCTGATGGCGGACGCGCTGAACGCGCTCGGCGAAGGCCTGTTTCAGGGCTCGGCGACCTATCTGCATGCCGCGCCGATGTTCCATCTCGCCAATGGCGCGGCGATGTATTCGCTGCTGCTCTCGGGCGGCTCCAACGTCATCATCCCCGCCTTCACCCCGGAAGGCGTCATGGCCGCGGTCCAGAACGAGCGCGTCACCGACGTGCTGCTGGTCCCGACCATGATCCAGATGCTGGCCGATCATCCGGCGCTTGGTTCTTATGACGTTTCATCGTTGAAGAATGTCACCTACGGAGCTTCGCCGATCAGCGAGGCCGTGCTCGGCCGGGCCACCAGGGCGCTGCCGAGCGCGCAATTCACCCAGGCCTACGGCATGACCGAATTGTCGCCGATCGCCACGGTGCTGCACTGGAAGGAGCATATCGGCGATGGCCGCGCCAGGGGTCGCCACCGCGCCGCCGGCCGCGCCACGCTGGGTTGCGAGGTGCGGATCGTCGACGGCGACGACAAGCCGGTCGGCTTCGGCGTCGTCGGCGAAATCGTGGTGCGCGGCGATAATGTCATGATGGGTTACTGGGAGCGGCCGGAGGAAAGCGCGCGCGCGGTGATCGACGGCTGGATGCATACCGGCGACGGCGGCTATATGGACGAGCATGGATTCGTCTATGTGGTCGACCGGGTCAAGGACATGATCATTTCCGGCGGCGAAAACGTCTATTCGGTCGAGGTCGAGAACGCGGTGGCCCAGCATCCCGCCGTGGCGCAATGCGCCGTGATCGGGATCCCGGACGAGCGCTGGGGCGAACAGGTCCATGCCGTGGTCGTGCTCAAGGCCGGCGCGCAGGCCTCGGCCGACGAGCTGATCGAATTCTGCAAGACCCGGATCGCCGGCTACAAATGTCCGCGCAGCGTCGATCTCAGGGAAAGTCCGTTGCCGCTGTCCGGCGCCGGCAAGGTGCTCAAGCGCGAACTGCGCCTGCCGTTCTGGGAGGGCCGCGAGCGCCGGGTGAGCTGAACGGCAGGGCGTCGGCGGCCGACACGTGAACGGCGGGCGATTCCATGAAGCCGATCAAACTCTCCGACCTCATCCCCGCGTAACGGCTTCGCCGTTATCGCTGGAGGAGCTCAGCAGAGCGTAGCGAAGCTGGGCGTCTCGAAGGATGGCAGGTTGGCACGGCCGTCGTCCGCGGCCCATCCTTCGAGACGCGCGCGAAGAGCGCGCTCCTCAGGATGAGGTCTTGAAGCCCCATGGTGAGGAGGCGCTTCTTCAGCGCCGTCTCGAACCATGCGGCCCGCGGCCATCCTTCGAGACGCATCGCTTGGGCGATGCTCCTCAGGATGAGGTCGGAGATTGCTTCGCGACCTCCTCAGGATCAGGTTCGGCGAGGATGCCGATATGATTCGAACTTCGAAAGCGCTCAGCCAGGCCCACTTTTCACCAACTCTGCAACAAAACCGGGAAACGCACGACATGAAGCACCCCAGCAAATCGGCGGTCTGGACCGCGGTTGCCGCCGCCGTGATCATCGCCGCCTCGACGCCGTCGGGGGCCCAGCAGGCGTCCTGCACCATCGATATTCCCAAGCCGCTGACGTTCGAGCAATGGAAGGCCGAAGTTCAGACCCGCGCCGAGCGCCAGATCTATCCCTTGATCGGCATCAAGGCGGATGAAGTGCGGGCCGCGTTGCCACAGGTGACTACGGCGGATTGCGATGCCTGGGCGCGGGTCTGGATCGCGGTTGGCGACCGTTATTTTGCCAAGGCCGGCCAGGAGCTGCCGGCGGATCGCGCGGGCGCGGACGCCGACTTCCTGAGCGCGTGGCGTTACTACAGTCTGGCGCGATGGCCGACGCTGCTTTCCCCTGGCAAGCGGGAGGCATGGACCAAGGCCAAGCAAGCCTTCAACGAGCACGGCAAGATGATGGACCCGCCGGCGAATACCATCCGCATTCCCTTCGCCGAGGGACGAGACATCGTCGGCATCCTTCGGGTACCCAAGGTTTCCGGCCCTGTGCCGCTGCTGATCACGATAGGAGGCCTGGACGCCTGGAGCGACGACATGACGAGACGCTTCGATGCGCTTCCGGCCAACGGCTTTGCCTACCTGGCGGTGGATGCACCCGGTACCGGAGACTCGCCGGTAAAGGGCGCGGGTGAAGAGCCTGACCGCATGTTTGCGAAGCTGATCGACTGGGCACAGGCCCAGCCCGGCTTCGACAAGACGAGAATATTCGTCCACGGCGGCAGCATGGGCGGATACTGGTCGTCGCGGCTGGCGATTCTGGAAGCCGGGCGGCTGCGCGGCGCCATCGATCAATCTGGCCCCATCGATCTGGCCTTCAACGTCGACATCGACGCGCCGAAGTCCCTGGCGCCGAGCTTCTATCTCTCCGACGCGCTACCTTCAGTCACTTTCATGTTGGGCACCCGACCCGAAGACACGGCCCGAGCCTGGCGCGGCATGTCCTTGCGCGCGCAAGGTCTGCTCGGCAAGCCGACCGTCCCGATGCTGGTGGTTGGCGGCGCCCGTGACCCGCTGATTCCCAATGGCGACCTTTTTGCCATGCTGACCTCGGGCAACGCTCCGAACGAGGCCTGGATCCATCCCATGGGAATGCACATGGGGCGTGTGCCGGGAATCTGGCGGGACGAGGAATTGCTGACCAAGGTCATGCTGCCCTGGCTGAAGCGGCAGGCCGCGGCGGAGTAACGGCCACAGGGCGGCTTCGTAGGGCGGGTTGAAGCCGCAGGCGTAACCCGCCATCTTCCGACACGCCAGGTCGTGCATCCCCATTAGCAAATCGTGGCCCGTCATTCGCTGAAGTGGCGGGATACGGCTTCGCCTCCGTCCCGCCCTGCGATCCCGACAAATGCCGGCTTGATCGCAGCGCCATCGGCGATCTATGCTGGCCGCACAAAAAAATGACCGTCCGCAAAAACCAGGACGGCGGCAACAGGTTCAAGGGGAGGTTCAGTGCAATGAGCGAGCTCATTACGCGTCGCACCATGCTGGCCGGTGGTGCGGCCGGCCTGCTGGCCGCCCCCTGGGTGGCAAGGGCACAGGCCACCACCTTGCGCATCGGGATGCAGAGCATCCTGTCGGGACCGATCGCGCTGCTCGGCACCTCCTCGCGCAACGCGCTGACGATCGAACAGGATCGCATCAACGCCGGCGGCGGCTTCCTCGGCCGCCAGATCGAATTCGTGTTCCGCGATTCCAAGGGCCAGCCCCAGGAGGCCGCCCGCGTCGCCCGCGAGCTGGTGAACAGCACGGGCTGCGAGCTGCTGGTCGATGCCGAGGCCTCGTCGGCGTCCTTCGCGGTCCAGGAAGTGGTCCGCGATCTCGGCATCGCCTGCATCCACACCAACAGCGAAACCTCGTCGCTGACCGCCGACCCCAAGATCCGCGCTCCCACCGCCTTCCGCGTCGCGCGCCAGGGCGTGCACGACGCCGTGGCCGGCAGCATCTATCTGGCGGAATACGCCAAGGTCAAAAAACTCGACAAATGGGCGACCTGCTCGCCGGACTACGCCTATGGCCGCGACACCACCGCGCAGTATTTGCAGTTCTTCAAACAGTTCAAGCCGGACATCGAGGTCATCGCCGAGGCCTGGCCGAAGCTCGGCCAGCCCGACTTCACCGAAGTCATCACCAAGCTGCTGCAGGCCAAGCCGCAGGCGCTGTTCACGCTGCTCTATGCCGGCGACCTCTCGGCGTTCGTCAACCAGGGCAACATCTATGCGCTGTTCTCGCAGATGACGGTGGCGACGCCCAATGTCGATTATCCGGTCATGGCCGCCATCAAGAATCTGCCGGCCGGCATCCAGTCGGCGACCCGCTACCTGGAAACCTTCCCGGATACCCCCGCCAACCGGCAATGGGGCCAGGCCTACCTGAAGAAATGGAACGAGCGGCCGACCAACTGGTCGTGGCAGAACACGGTGGCGATGCAGTTCTACGAGAAGGCCATCAAGCAGGCCAACTCGCTCGACGGCAAGGCGCTGGCCGCGGCACTCACCGGCATGAAGATCGACACGCCGTTCGGCGCCGACGGCACCATCACCATGCGCGATGACCACACCACGATCGGCTACGCCATCGGCTGGGGCCAGACCACGCCAAAGGAGCCGTTCATCGTCGATGTCAAGGCCGCGGACTGGGGCAGGATCATCGAGCTTGAGACGGAGTGGAAGAAGCAGCACAATTACATCTGAGTTTCGATGGACCTCAACGCGCTCGGCGCCTGCCTGACGACGTCCGCCTGTGTGGTCACCCAGACCACCAGCGGGCTGATCGTCGGCATGTTGCTGTTCCTGGTCGCGGCGGGCCTGACCCTGATCTTCGGCGTGCTCAAGATCGTCAATTTCGCGCACGGCACCTTCTACATGCTGGGCGGCTACGTCGCCTATTCCACGATCGGCGCCACCGACAGCTACGCGCTGGCGGTGCTGGCCGGCGCGCTGGCGATGGCGCTGTTCGGCGTGCTGTTCGAACGCGTCCTGATCAGCCGCGTCTACGGCTCCAACGTGCTGATGCAGCTCTTGATCTGCTACGCCGTGGTGCTGATCTTCGACGACCTCGTCAAGATCGTCTGGGGGCCGGAGTTCCACGCCATGGGGATGCCGCCGGCGTTCCAGGTGCCGCCCTACATCATCGCCGGCGGCGTGGTGCCGCCGTTTTACGGCGTGCTGGTCGGCATCGCCGCGCTGATCGCGGTTCTGCTCGGCCTCGGCCTGTCGAAGACACGGTTCGGCAAGACGGTGCGCGCCGCCGCGGTCAACCCGCAGATGGTTTCGGCGCTGGGCGTCAACACCACGGTGCTATTCGCCACCGTGTTCGCGATCGGCGGCGGGCTGGCGGGGCTGGCGGGCGCGCTCGCCGCGCCGGTGCGCTCGCTGTCGCCCGGCATGGGCTTTTCGATCCTGATCGAGAGTTTTATCCTGACCGTGATCGGCGGCATGGGCTCGATCGCCGGCGCGCTGGTCGCGGCGCTGATGATCGGCATGGTCCGCGGCTTCGGCACCATCGGTTTTCCGGGGTTCACCGACGGGCTGATCTACATCGTGATGATTGCCGTGCTGGTGCTGCGCCCGCAGGGGCTGTTCGGTCGGCGGTTATGAGCAGCCGCCCTTCGTTGCGCGTTGCGGCGATGGCCGCCATTGCCCTGATGGTGGTGCTGGCGATCCCGCAACTCCATCGCAGCCCCGCCTTCGAGGATTTCATCATCCGCCTCAGCGCCATGGCGCTGTTTGCGACTTCGCTCAACCTGCTGGTCGGCAACACCGGCATGGTTTCGTTCGGACACGGCATGTTCTACGGCCTCGGCGCCTATGCCTTCGCGCTGACGATGCAGATGACCGAGCTGTCGCTGCCGGCAGCCTTCGTGCTGGCGGTGGGGGTCACGGCCTTTGCCGCGCTCTGCGTCGGCGCCATCTGCGTCCGCCTTGGCACCGACTATTTCGCCTTCATCACGCTGGCGGTGCAGATGCTGTTCTACAGCATCATCATCTCCTGGCAGAGCCTCACCGGCGGCGACCAGGGCCTGCGCGGCGGCATCCCGCGCCGCGAGATCTTCGGCTTCGAGCTCGCCTCGCAGCTGCATCTCTACCGGTTCTGCGCGGTCGTGGCGGTGCTCGGCGTCTTGGCGCTGCACCACATCTCGGCGAGCCCGTTCGGCCAGACCTTGCGTATGATCCGCGACAACGAGAACCGCGCCGGCTTCCTCGGCATCGTGCTGTGGCGGGCCCGGCTCGGCGCCTTCACGCTCGCCGGCGCCTTTGCCGGGGTGGGCGGCGTGCTGGCGGCGCTGTTCGTCTCCGGCGCCTATCCCGAACTCGCCGACTGGCCGAATTCCGGCCAGGCGATATTTGCCGTGATGCTGGGCGGCATCAACAGCTTCCTCGGACCGGTGCTGGGCGCGATCATCCTGCTGGCGCTGAACGATGTCGTGACCCGCTTCACCGAATACCATGGGCTGGTTCTGGGCATCGTGATCCTGGCCTTCGCCCTCGGGCTGCGCCGCGGCGTGCTCGATTTTCTCAAACTGGCGTGGCCCGGACGGGCGCGATGAAGCTCGAGATCAGAAATCTCACCAAGAGCTTCGGCGGCCTGCGCGCCATCGACGAGGTGTCGCTTGATTTTCCGTCAGGATCGCTCTCGGCGGTGATCGGTCCGAACGGCGCCGGCAAGAGCACCTTCTTCAACCTGATCAGCGGCGCCTTTCCGGCCGACTCCGGCGAGGTGCTGCTCGACGGCCGGGAGATCCTGGGTCTGTCCAGGACCGAGCGGATGCACCGGGGCATCGCCCGGGCCTTTCAGGTGGCCAACAATTTTCCGACCATGACGGTGGCGGAGAACCTGATGGCCGCCGTCACCGCCTATCTCGGCCGCTGGGGCAATCTTTCCCGCCGCTTCCCGTCGCCCGGCGTGCGCGAGCGCGCCGAAGCGGTGATGGAGCTGGTCGGCCTGACGAAAGTCGCCAACGTCACGGCCGCGATCCTCTCGCACGGCGACCAGAAGCTGCTCGACATCGCCATCGCGCTGGCGCTCGAACCGAAGGTGCTGCTGCTCGACGAGCCGACCGCCGGCATGGGCCCGGAGGAGCGCTGGCGCATGATCGAGCGGGTGCGGGGCCTGTGGCAGCAACGCGAGCTGACGCTGATCTTCATCGAGCACGACATGGACATCGTGTTCCAGATCGCGGCCACGATCCGCGTGCTGTGCTACGGCCGGGTGCTGGCCGAAGGCACCCCCGACCAGATCCGCAACAACCAGGCGGTGATCGACGCCTATCTCGGCACCGAGGCGGACGCGGCATGACCGACCTGTTGCGCGCCGAGGGAGTGAGCGCCTTCTACGGCGCCAGCCAGATCCTGTTCAACGTCGATCTCGCCCTCAAGCAGCGGCGGACGCTGGCGCTGCTGGGGCGCAACGGCGCGGGCAAGAGCACGACCCTGAAGACCCTTGCCGGAATCCTGCCGGCGCGGGCCGGCCGGATCTTTTTCGCCGATCGCGACATCACCCGCGCGCCGCCGCATACGCGCGCCCGGCTCGGCCTCGCCTATGTGCCTGAGGACCGGCAGGTGTTTGCCGAGCACAGCGTCGAGGACAATCTGTTGATCGCGGCCAAGAGCGGTCCCGACGGACGCCGAGACTGGGCGCTGCCGCGGATCTGGCAAACCTTCCCGCTGCTGGCAAATCTCCGCTCGCGCCCGGCCGGCCGGCTGTCCGGCGGCGAGCAGCAGCTGCTGGTGATCGCACGCGCTTTGATGGGCAATCCCCTGGTGCTGCTGCTCGACGAACCCAGCGAAGGCCTCGCCCCGCTCGTGGTCGCCACCATCGGCAAGGTTCTGCGGGAACTCGGAGCCAGCGGCGCCACCATCCTGCTGGCCGAGCAGAACATGCATTTCTGCTCGCGGATCGCCGAACAGGCGCTGGTGATCGATAAAGGAAAGGTGGTGCACCGCCAGGATACCGCAGGCCTTGCCGGCAATGAAGAGATCCGCCGGCGCTATCTTGCGATGTAGCGATTCCGTGTCGGGTACTATGGTCCATCGTTTTGTCATTCCGGGATGCGCCTTTGGTCGGCGATAGCCGGCCGGAGGCGCAGGCCCGGAATCCATATCCCCTGCGGGGGTTATGGATTCCGGGCTCGCGCAAGAGCGCGCCCCGGAATGACAATTGTCATTTATCGTCTTTACGGCCTGAAATGACCCGAACTTCGGAAACGCTGATAGCCTGCAATAAACGAGTAAAAAAATAATCAAGCAACAAGGGCGGAAACCATGAGCCTATCGAGGATCGAAAGCGCCGACGCCATGGTGCCAGGCCAGCAGGGCACCGCCTACGCCTGGTATGTGGTTTTCATCCTCACCGCCTGCT